>Ga0070740_10001594_pt1 | contig 30117 bp, 22 predicted proteins | sample Coa_R2_FD_67286 | JGI IMG/M metagenome (GOLD analysis project Ga0070740, IMG submission 67286) | Surface soil microbial communities from Centralia Pennsylvania, which are recovering from an underground coalmine fire - Coalmine... | ecosystem: Environmental > Terrestrial > Soil > Unclassified ...
GCGCTCTGCCTTGGTTCCCTCCAGGTGGTGCTCGACAAGGGTCAGGAGGATGACTGGTTCCACTCCCACATGATCACGGCATTGGCCGTGATCTTCGCCGTGACCGTGGTGCTGTTCGTGGCATGGGAGCTGACGCGGAACAAACCGGTGATGGACCTGCGGCTGTTTGGTAATCGCAACTTCTCCACCACGGCTTTGCTGATCTTCGTTTTCGGAGTGGAAGTCTATGCCATCACCGTGTTCACGCCGCAGTATGTGCAGGCGTTCATGGGCTATACCGCGGAGCTGGCCGGGATGACGCAGGCGCCCGGCGCGGCCTTGATGATCGTGCTGATGCCAATCGTCGGAATACTGGTGCGGCGGATTGAGGCTCGTTGGCTTATCATCGGCGGACTGGTCTTCAGCGCGATAGCGCTGTTCCATATTACCAGCAGTCTGGATCTGCAGCTCGACTTCCACACCGCAGCCAGCTATCGCGAGTTCCAGTCGCTCGGCCTCGCGCTGCTGTTCATTCCAATCAACACCGCCGCTTATGTCGGCATCGCGGAGGAAAAAGGCGGCGAGGTATCCGGCACCATCAACCTGCTGCGCAATATCGGCGGCAGCGTCGGCATTTCGCTGCTCGAGACGATGATCGTGCGGCGCGCTCAATTCCATCAGGACGAGCTCATCGCGCACGTCACTCGAGCGCATCCGAGTTTACAAATCGCGACCCAGCGCCTGAGCGCAGACCTTTTTCATCATGGCCTGAGCCATCCGCAAGCGCTGCAGCAGACCTATGGCCGGATCTACGATTCTCTAATCGCACAGGCGACGATCCAGTCATACATAGACGTCGCGTGGATCATCGGCGTTATCTGTCTGCTGATGCTCCCCATAACCCTGCTGCTGAAGAAGAACGACCCGACGCACGCAAAGGTAAGCGCGGAATGAGCGCAGGTTCAGCTTTCCGATGCTGAATCCGGAAAGGGAGACGCGGCCATCAAGTCGCAGGCGTCGGGGCTCTTATAACCGGGGATGAAACGTTCACAGATAGCGGCGATCACGGTGCCATAACTGGCGCCGGGCTTGTCCAGATAGCCGTTGAGCAAGGCCTGAACCATCCCTTCCTTGAAGTTTCGGCGAGGGTACATGGCCACGATTTGATCGCGCAACTCCGAAGGAAACTGCTCGAGCCCTCTTCCGAGCACATCGAGCCCGACCCCCGAATAGAGCAAGGCCACCTCGGGACGCATGTACTGAGTCACGCCAGGCGTGGTATGCAGGGCAATAGCTTCCCAAACAGCTTGTATCTGCTCTTCGGAGACCTTGTGCGCGGTGAGGAACTGGCGGGCGGCATTCGCGCTGTCCACCTCGAAGCGCTCGTTCTTGCTCGAGAACCTCTTGATGAGGCCGAGATCGTGAAACGCCGCCGCGACGTACAGCAGTTCAGGGTCGAAACGCAACTTTCGCTCACGCCCCTGCTCAGCCGCGAACAGGTAGACGCGCATGGAATGATTGAAGAGCAGGTCGGTGGAATATTCGCGCAGGATGTCGGTCGCTTCCTTGGCGATCAGGGAATCGGGAAGGGCTAATGCGGAAGATAGAGTCGACATGGCAGGCCTCCTTGTCTTTGTGGGAGTCGCAGCCCCTCTCGAGGCGACGCCTCCCGATGGATTTTCTTTGGATAGAGCAACGCCGATGCCACTGGAACAAGAAAGCTCCAGCGGCGAACTTCGCATTTTATGAGTTGTTCGCAGCCGGCCGTTCGTAGCTGAACAGGCTTAGCGACGCCACGGCGTCGGCACTCGATGCGAGATCTCGTCTTTTATCGCTAGATCTTGCGATCGTGGGAATCGAAATTTCAGCCGACGGAAGCGACAGCCGTGGCATCGGAGTTGCGTAACCAGCCCTTCGGCTACTCCGTTCGCTCGGCCTGATATGGCGCTTTGCTCCGATAGCGGCTCAGCATCGATGCACTGCGCAACGTTTCAAACTGGGAGATCATTATGGAAGCATCTCAAACAATGAACGCGATTCGCAGCCATCAGCGAGGCGGGGCGGAGACTCTCGTCTATGAGCCCGTCGCACGCCCCGCACCGGGCAGCGGCGAAGTGCTGGTCGAAGTGTGCGCCGCTGCCATCACTCCGACCGAGTTTACCTGGGACCCGACCTGGACCGACCAACATGGCAGGAGCCGTCTCCCTATCATCCCTTCGCATGAAATCTCCGGCGTGGTGGCGCAAACGGGAGCCGATGCCCCGGATATCGCGGCCGGAGATGAGGTTTACGGGCTGATAGATTTCTATCGCGATGGCGCCGCGGCGGAGTTCGCGATCGCCAAGGTCAGCGAGCTGGCGCCCAAGCCGCGGAGCGTGGACCATCTGCACGCGGCCGCGCTTCCATTGTCTGCGCTTACGGCGTGGCAGGCATTTCGCACCCACGCATTTCTGCGCGCCGGGCAGCGCGTTCTGATCCACGGCGGAGCCGGCGGAGTCGGCAGCTTTGCCGTCCAGCTTGCAAAGCATTTCGGCGCGGAAACCATTGCCACCTGCTCGACACGCAATGCTGATTTCGTCAAAAGCCTCGGCGCTGATTCGGTTCTCGAATACGATCGCAGGCCCTTCGAGGAAAATCTCAAGGACGTCGACCTGGTCCTTGACACGGTCGGCGGCGAGACGCTCGAGCGATCGTGGCGAGTCGTTCGACGCGGAGGCGCGTTGATATCAGTGGTCGAGGAGCCGCCGGCCGCACAGGCCGAGCGCTTCGGGGTGAGCGGGAAGTCTTTTATCGTCGAGCCCAATCGGGAGCAGCTCGTCGAACTTGCGAAGCTGGTCGATGACGGAAGCCTGAAACCGATCGTGTCGGAGACATTTCCTCTGGCGGCCGCGCGTCGAGCCTACGAGGCGGGTTCTCGGGGGCATCTACGCGGCAAAATCGTTCTGCGCGTTCGCTGATTGTTTCAACGGATCAATGTGCCTGGCATTCGTCACGCCGGGCGCCCATCGACGAAAAGTCGCCGCCGGGGCATTGGGTGCGCATCGGCAGCGAATTCACGCAAGCGAGGAGAATTGCAGATGCCTGTAATAACGACCAGAGATAAGGCCGAGAGCTTTGGAGCATGCAATGCGGTCTGGTGAATGCCTATGAGTGCATCAAGCAGTTTTCAGAAACGGACTTTACCGACGACCTCAGGAAGATCGACGTTCCGACGCTGGTTCTCCCATGGCGAAGCCGATCAGATCGTGCCAGTAAAGAATTCGGGCCGGAAGACAGCGCGAATCGTCAAGGATGCAAAAGAAATTCACTATCCGTGAGCGTCGCACGGACTGTTCGCGACCCACCAGGAAAAAGGTGAACGAGGATCTTCTCGTCTTTTTGAGATCATAACCTCGAGCGGAAATCTCCGAACTCGTTTGCTGCGAACGCGGCGTGGCGGTTTCAACCGGACCGGCACAATCGTCCGCACTCGTCTCGATCTCAGTTGGTTACCAGCCTGACAGGGCGCGGATCAAATACCATCCGCGTCCTTCCATCTGGCGTTACTCACTCCCGGCTATCGTCCGATATCCGCCTCGTTGGGCAGGTCGGAGGGTCCACTGTCGGACGATGCGGGCGCGGCAGGGCTTACGTTCGGCCGGGTCTCTGCCGAGTGGCCGCCATCCGGCGCCGCAACGGCGCCCGCCGGCGCGTCGGACGATGCGGGCGCGGCGGCGGCCGCGCTCTGGCGGGCGGCTGCGGGGGGCGAGGCGGCGAGCAGCGTGGCCAATTCCTGCTCGAGCGCCGCAAGCTTGACCGGCTTGCTGACATAGCCGTCCATGCCGGCGGCCAGACACTGCTCGCGGTCGCCGGGCAGCGCATGCGCGGTCATCGCGACGATCAGCGTGCGCCGGCCGCCTGCGCGCTGCTCGCGCCGGCGAATCTCGCGCGTTGCCTCGTAGCCGTCCATCTCGGGCATCTGGCAATCCATCAGGATGATGTCGTAGGGCAGGCGCGAGACCGCTTCGACCGCTTCGCGTCCGTTCGCCACCGCGTCGATATCGAGGCCGAGCTTGCGCACCTGGCGCACGGCGACTTTCTGATTGATCGGGTTGTCCTCGGCGAGCAGCACCCGCAGCCTGCGTCCGATGGGCAGCTTCAGAGCACCGGCGCGCGACCGCTCGCCCGGCGCGCGTGCTTGCGCCGCCGCGGCGGACGCCGCCGCCGGTTCGAGCATCCGGCTGAGCGCGTCGTAGAGCGAGGACTCCGGCACCGGCTTCATCAGCCAACCGGCATAGTCGAGTCCGCGCAGGAGTTGCTTGAACTCGCCGCTCGGCCCGGCCGACGAGACGAAGATGACCGCGACGGCGGCCAGCGCCGGGTCGGCTTTGATGCGGCGCGCGAGCTCGATGCCGTCGATCTCGGGCATCATCACGTCGAGCAGGACGACCGGGTAGGGCTCGCCGGCCGCAGCGGCGGCGCGCATCATGCTCAGCGCCTCTTCGGCGCCCGGCGCGACGCTCGGCCGCATCCCCCACGACAGGAGCTGGCGCTCAAGGATGCGCCGGTTGTTGGCGTTGTCGTCGACGACCAGAATGCGGGCTCCGGCCATCGCCGCGAACCGCTCGGTGGCCGGCTTCCTGGCGTCCGCCTGCTTGGCCAGCTTGACCGTGAACCAGAAGAGCGCGCCCGCGCCCGGCGTGCTCTCGACCGCGATCGTTCCGCCCATGCGCTCGACCAGCTCGCGCGCGATCGACAGTCCCAGCCCGGTGCCGCCGAAGTGGCGGCGGGTCGAGGCATCGACCTGGCTGAAGGGTTGAAAGAGCAGGTGCAGCCGGTCGGCGGGGATACCGATGCCGGTGTCGTGCACCTCGAAGCGCAATATCGCTTCCCTGAGATTCTCGCTCAGTTTGCTGATCGCGACCCCGACCTCGCCGCGCTCGGTGAACTTGATCGCGTTGGCCAGCAGGTTGAGCAGTATCTGGCGCAGGCGGCCCGCGTCGCCGTGCAGCCGGCGCGGCACATCAGGCTCGATCGCCGCCGTCAGTTCGAGACCCTTGCGCCGCGCCTGCTCGGCAACGATCTCGACCGTGCCCTCCAACTCGGCGGTGAGTTCGAAATCGAGATCCTCGAGCACCAGCTTGCCTGCGGCCAGCTTGGAGAAGTCGAGAATGTTGTTGATCAACCCAAGCATGACGTCGCCGCTCTCGCGCACGTCGCTGAGGAGCTCGCGCTGCTCGGCGCTGAGCGGGCCGGAGTCGAGCAGCAGCCCGGTGATCCCGATGATCGAGTTGAGCGGAGTGCGGATCTCGTGGCTCATGTTGGCCAGAAACTCCGACTTAAGCCGCGCCCCCTCCAGCGCCGCGTCGCGCGCGCTGGTCAGCTCGGCCTCCATCCGCCGCCGTTCGCTGATGTCGCGCACCGTGACCGACAGCGCCGTCACCGCGCCGGCGGCGTCGAGGATCGGTGACTGCGTGACCGCGACCTCGACCACGCCGCCGCCCTTGCGCAGGCGCACCGTCTCGTAGGACTCGGCCTTGCCGGTGGCGCGGATGCGCCGGATGCGCTCGGCGACCTCGCCGCGCCGGTCCAGCGGCACCAGCAGCGCCGCGCTGTGACCGATCGCCTCGGCCGCGGTATAGCCGAATAGCGCCTCGGCGGCCGGATTCCAGCTGGTCACGATCATGTCGGTGCTCTCGCTGTATATCGCGTCGCCCGATGAGCCGATGATCGAGGCCAGCAACGAGTTGGCTGCCTGCGCGCGCTTGCTCTCGCTGGCGTCGCGCAGCGCGACCACCACTCGCCGGCCGCCCGTCTCGCTGTCCTGGAAGGAGGAGGCGTTGAGCGAGACCGCAATCTCGCGCGCGTCCCTGGTCAACAGGCTGAGCTCGACGTCGTGCACCAGCCCGTCGTCGCGCGCTTTTTCCACCACCGCCTGCGCGCGCGCCGGATCGGTGAACAACGCCGTCAGCCGGCTCCCGATCAGCTCAGCGCGCGAGTACCCGCTCAGCTCCAGGGCGCGCTCGTTGGCGTCGGTCAGCGTCAGTTCGGCATTGCCGACCAGCAACGCGTCAGGCGAGGACTGGACCAGACTGCGGCTGTACTCGCGCTCGGCGCGCAGCGTGCGCTCGGCGGTGCGCTGCACCGTGACGTCGCGCGCCACGCCGAAGATGCCGAAGACCTTGCCCGCCTTGTAATACAGCGAGGCGTTGAACGAGACCGGCACCTGCCTGCCGCCTGCCGCCTTGACCAACAGCTCGACATTGGAAACGAAGCCCTCGCCGAAGGTCTTCTTGATTGCGGCGCGAGCGGCGACCGGGTCCGTGAAATAGTTCTCGAAAGGCGTGCCGAGCAGCGCCTTTTTGGGCACCTCGGTCAGGCGCGAGAGCTGCTGATTGCCGTCGCTGATGCGCGCTTCGCCGTCGACCATCACCATCGCGTCGATCGACGACTCGATGAGCCCGCGCGTATATTCGTGCGCCTCGCGCAGCTCCTGCTCGATCCGCTTGAGCGCCGTGATGTCGTGGCCGATACCGGCGCCGGCGACGATGTTTCCTTTTGTGTCGCGGATCGGAAAAACCGTCACCTGAGAGACGAACCAGCTCCCGTCTCTTCGCTTTGCGCGCTGCTCCCAGGTCACCGGATTGCCGGTTTCGAACATCTGGCGGTCGGCTTTCAGCCCCCGCTCCAACTCCTCCGGCGGCACGAACAGGTCGAAACCGCGGCCGATCGCCTGCTCGGCGCTGAACCCGTATACCGCCTCGGCGCCCGAATTCCAGCTCGTGATCTTCAGATCCTTCGAAAAGCCGATGATCGCGTCATGAGAGGCGTTTACGATCGTGGCCAATCCCGCCCGCTCGCGCTCGACGCGGTTGCTCTCGGTAACGTCGCGGATGATTTCCGACAGGCCGAGCAAGGCTCCGTCGGAATCGTAAATTCCCGAGGAGACTATCGAGCCTTCGATGATGGTTCCGTCCTTGCGCTGACACTGCGCGTCAACCCGTTCCAGCGGCTGATGCGCGGCTGCCGTCGCGAGCCGCATGCGTACGCTGGCCTCCGCCATCTCACGCACGTGCGGCGGACAGTACAAGCTCACCGATTGGCCAAGCGCCTCGTCCTCGGAATAGCCGAACAGCGCCTCCGCACCCCGGTTCCAGCTCGTAATCCGGCCTTCGCACGACAGACTCACTATGGCGTCGTCGCTCGAAGCGACGATCGAGGCGAGCAAGCGCTGCTCGCGCTCGAGCTTGACCAGCTCGGTGATGTCGCGGCCGATCGCGCCGATCGTGCTCAGCTGGCCGCCGGCGTCATAAGTCGGGAAAAAATTGACCCATGAATCGAACTGCGAACCATCCTTGCGCATGCTGCGCAATCGAAAGCTGGTCGGCTTGCCCGAGCGCGTCAGCTCGCCAATCATTTCACCGACTCGCTGATGCTCTTGTGCGGGGATGAACTCGAGGATGGTTCGGCCGAGCGCCTCCTCGCCGGTGACGCCGAAGAGCTTTTCCGCGCCGTGGTTCCAGCTGAGGATGCGGTTGTCCAGTCCGGTGCTTACAATCGCGTCCTCGGAGCCGTTTACGATGGCGGCCAGCAGCCGCTGCTCCCGCTCCGCACGCAGGCGCTCCGTGATGTCGCGCAGAATTACCGAGACGGCAACGAGGCTGCCGCGCCGATCGCGAATTCCACTGGCCACCAGCGATACGTCTACGGCACTTCCGTCCTTTCTCCTGGCGGGCGATTCAAGCCGGCGCGCGACACCCGGGTTCTTCACAAGTTCCGACAATTCCTGCCGCAACCGCGCAAATACCTGCTCTCTGTGCTCCGGCAGAACCAACAGGTCCAGAACCGCTTGCCCGAGCGCTTCGGCCGCATCGTATCCGAACAGCTTTTGCGCTCCTTTGTTCCAGGTCATCACGCGCAAGTCAGTCGAAATGCTGATTATCGCGTCTTCGGAAAACTCGACGATGGCTGCCAGCTGGGATTCGGCCTTCCCGGCTTGCTCGATGCGGTCGGATTGTTCCACCACGGTCCGTTCGAAAGCACGCAGCAGCTCTTCCAGCGCCGCTATTCGCGATTCGAATTCGATTTCGCGATCTGGACTTGTCTCGATTTCAGCCATGGCGGCGGTCAGTCGGCGAAGACGGGCGCGTTGACTAAACTCAACATCCCGAGCTTGAGACTAAGCCCAATCGTCCGAAACATCTCGGCCGTGGACGGCGGAATTGCTACGCGCGAGAAGATTATTACCACGAACAACTCGCCGTCGGGCTGAATCCCACCGAACCCAAGTGCCGATTGCACTCCATAGTGCAGAACGAAGTCCTTCTGCGCAGGAATGAACGGACTGCCGAGCGCCGCCGGGACGTAGAAGACGCCAAAGCTCTTGCGTTCGAAATCCTTGATGATCTGCGGTGCGGGTCTGAGCAGCGCGGATACCGGCACTCCAAGCTGCTGAATCAAACGGGCAATCATGGGAAACTGCGCGATGACGGCCTCGCTCCGCAGCGGAATGCACTGATGCCCTTTCGATTCTCGCCGCGCGTTCCATTGAGGTTCATCGCCGCATGTCCCAAGCAATACGAGGCACTTCATATCTCCTGCGACCGGCGACGAGACTGCGGAGCGCCCTGCGTTTTGCAAATCACCGCTCAGCCGACCATAGCTATGCGTCCTGAAAAGGCGCACAAGAACGCATGAACGGGTATTCGAACTTGCGCTTCGCAGAGCCTCGTAAAGGTACCGGGCGGTTTTCTGCGCCGCCTCTTCCATGGATGCGCAGCCGGCCGTCAAACGCCGAAGCGCCGCACCGCATCGGACCATATCCGCCAATGTGAATCGGGTAAGGTCGTAGAACTCCGTCGTAGTGGCTTGGGCTGGCGATCGAGGTTCCGTATCAGACTCCTGATCCGTTGACACGCGGGTGCGCTCGGGCCGAAGCACAATGCAACGCCTTGTGTAGTCGCGTTTGATGCGAAGCAATGAGCATGCCCTGAGACCACTGCTATGCGACCGCAACTCAAAAGCTTCCCTATGAGCCCGTTGCTCCAGGCACCGACGGTAAGATGTGTCATCGGAGGCAGCATCCGTCTCGCGTTCGAACGATCTACCCGCTTCCTCTAACCTCCAGCCCACGCTTGATCGCTGCGCCAGAGCAGCTGCCAGCCGTAAGGATTTTGTCTTCGTTTTGGTCCGTTGCGGAAATGAGACGGTCCGGGCCGTGCGCGCCGTGACATGTCTCACGACGCTTTGTTCGGGCAGCTCGCCCGATTTTTGCGCGATCCCCGCAAATCGCCGGATGTCTCTCAGAGGGCAGTGCGGATCAATGGATGGAGAAAGAACCACGACCGGCGTCCGGGCCCGCGCCTTGCCCTGAGCCTCCACCACGTTTTCGATCAGCATCGAGCCGTGGCACTAGCCGAAGGCGCCCGCTGTTTTTGAAGATGCGGTGCGGCTTCGCCCAGGATTTCTTATCGGCGCTCCCAATCCGGAGCATCTGCGACTTCGGCTCGCCTGCTGAATCAACCGGTCGGCGAAAAAAAAGAGCGGAGCCCCGAGTCGCCTCAGGCTCCGCCCGTTGACCGATGCCGATTCTCGTCAGGCGCTCTGCTCCGTCGCGAAGCGGTCAATGATGCTCGTGCTCCTCATGTTCCTCGTGCGCATGGCCAATCCAGCCCGGATGATGCTGCTGCACCCATGGGCGGTTGTTATGCACCCACCAATCGCGATCGTGCCAGTCGTGATGATCGTCGTAATCGCCGATTACCGGCGGCCGTGCGTACCCGTACGCCGGCGCAGGCCCGTATGCATAAACCGGCGGTCCCGGGCTGTAGGCGTAAGGATCAGGGCCGCCGCCGTAGTAAGGATGTCCTCCACCGAAGAAGCAGGCTTGCAGCATCGTCGCGCCTGCGACAAAAGCCAGCACTTTGACCGCCGAGTAGATCTTGCTGCTCATCGTCATGCACCTCGCAACAGAAAAAGAGCATCAACGGTGCCAGACGAGGATGCCGCGGAAATCGCGCGAGACTTCCGCCGCAAACCGGAACGTAACCCGATTTGTTCAAGCTATTAACCCGAAACGTGCAGCGGTAAAAATTGCCGGGCGGCATGCGGAGGAAAAGTGGTTTTACAGGCCGGGCGGCTTTTTGTAGTGTGGCCGTAACGGAATCTGTTTTTGCACGTACTCAGGCGCGCGCGCATACGGAGGATGGTTGCGATGTCGGACAAACCGCGGATGCTCGAGGGTTATCGCGTTCTGGATTTCACCCAGTTCGTTGCCGGGCCGACCTGCACGCGCGTGCTGGCCGAGATGGGCGCCGAGGTGATTAAGGTCGAACTCGCGCCGGCCGGCGACCGCGTGCGCGCGGGCGGACTCAAGCCGCTTGACGCCCAGTACAAGGACTCGAGCCAGAGCAGCTACTACTTCCAGCACAATCACAGCAAGCTCAGCCTCGCGATCGACATCAACAAGCCCGGCGCGCGCGAGCTCATCCATGCGATGATTCCGAAGATCGACGTGGTGGTGGAAAACTACGCGCCCGGCGTGATCAAAAAAATGGGCTTCGGCTACGAGGAACTGAAGCAGCGCAATCCCGCGATCATCATGTGCTCGATCTCGGCGCTCGGACAGAGCGGGCCGCTCGCCTACAAGGTCGGCTACGACTACATGGGCCAGGCCTACGCCGCGATCACCGACGGCATCGGCGAGACCGACCGTCCGCCATCAATCGTCACGATGGCGATCGGCGACGTCTCGACCGGGATGTCGGCGGCGATGGCGGTCGGCTTCGCGCTGCTCCATCGCGAGCGCACCGGCGAGGGCCAGTACATGGACGCTTCGATCCTCGACACCTATTTCCACATGCATGAGGCGAACGTGCCGATGGTGTCGCTGCGCGGCAACAAGTTCCGCCCCACGCGCGGCGGCTCGCAGCATCCCAACGGCGGCCCCACCGGCATCTTCCGCTACCGCGGCGATCAATACGTGTTCCTCGCCGTGATGCCGCATCAGTGGCCGCAGATGGTGCGCGCGATGGGCAAGCCCGAGCTCGCCACCGACCCGCGCTTTCGCAGCGCGCGCGGACGGCGCGACAACAACGACGCGCTGAAGGCGATCATCGAGGAATGGCTCGCGAGCTTTCCCACGCGCGATGACGCGCTGGCCGCGCTCGACAAGGAACGCGTCGCTTGCGCGCCCGTGCTCTCGCTCAACGAGGCGATGGAGCATCCGCATCTGCGCGCGCGCAAGACGGTGCGCCGGGTCAAGGATCGCTTCCTCGGCGAAGTGGATATCCCGGGCGTGCCGGTCAAGTTCTCGGCCTGGCCGGACAAGCTCGAGGTGCGCGCGGCGCTGCTCGGCGAGGACAACGAGCGCGTGCTGCACGAGGTGCTCGCGATGCCCGACGAGCGCATCCGCGCGCTGTACGCCGAGGGCGTGCTGGTGCGCGATCGCGCGCTCGATTCAGCGCCGCAGGCCCGCGCCTCGTAGGCGCTCCGCGCCAGTCCGGACACTGAAAGCTTCCCGCATCCCCAGCCGCTGCGCCGGCGCCGTGTGCAACTGTCCTTCGCCGCGCGGATGCGCCTCTCGGAAATGCCGTAGCAAAAAAAAGCACTCCGCCGAAATTTTCGGGCATTATTGTTGATGAAGAAAAGAAGAGAGTGTACCGCGGCCTGACAGGCCGGAATGCGGCTTGCATTTATTGCCGCTATGAAACGCGCGACAGTGCAGCCGGTAGATCTAACGCGGATGGCCCGATCTATCGCGCAGTCTTATGGCGATAAGGGCGCGATCGTATTAAGCGTAGGCGAGGAAGGCGTGCGTGTAGGGGTGCATGGGCTAGACGCACGGGAAATACAAGAAGCCCTATGCGTAGGAATTTATTACAACTTTGAAATGGACAGGCCGCAGGGCGATTAACGCAATTTGCCCTTGTTCCCCATGCGCTCGTTTGTTTCCGTATGGAGCGCCCGCAAGTTGCGGCGATGGTCCGTGCCACCCTTGCTGACCGGATTACGATGGTCGATTGACCAACCGTTCTCACCGCCCGCGCCGTACGCGGGTTTGTAGATGGGATTTCCCTTCTCATCGCGCCGCCAAAGATTCGGATTCTCGCCACGGATCTTCGCAGCCTGTTCCCAACACCACTCCCGATCCGCCCTACTGATTTTCCCCATCATCCTTCTCCTCGACTTGTGGAAGCTGCTTGTTACGCTTCAATGTAAGTTTCTTAACAGATTCTTCTGGGCGCAAATTTTCTGGCATTGTGCCACCAATTCGCTGTATTGTCTCACGCACCTCGCGTCCTATACGCTGGTGCGTCTCGAACGCTGAGCGTTCGCCCTGGATTCGTTTTTGGATTAGCTGCTGTTCCGTCTGGGAGTTTTTAAATTCGTTCGCGGCTAGCTCTGCGCGCCCGGCGTGGTCGAGCAGGTCGTCTTTTGCAGATAGGCCCTTCTTCTGCTTGATTGCCGTCAGACCCAAGCCACCATAAAGACCCTTGTAGCCAGCATCATGGAACAAGGCATACCGTTGGACACCGGCTTGCTTAGCGGCGCTGTGCAGCGCTTTGATACCGTCCGAAACTCGCTTGCGATGGGCTGCGCGGTCGTACATCTCTCGCTGTTCGGCGGCCTGTTCCTGAAGGCGGGTCTGAACAGCGAAATATTGCTGAGCATAGGCGACTTCCGGCAACTGGGGGTCGCCGTTCATCGTGATGAGGTAGCAGGCGTATCGGCTAAGAAACCAATCTGCGACTTTTCTCTCTGTTCCACTTCCGATGGGAACCATTTTCGTTGTCTGGCGAAAATGGTTATCGGCAGCCTGCCCTGAACCTTCGCACGCCAACCTTCCTCGCTCTATCAAAGCTTCGAAGTTTTCCCATCGCGCGTAGTTCAGGACTCCTTGAAGGTCCCTGGCCATCCAGTACTCCGATCCATTCGGAGCCACACGCCTCGCAACATCCAAAGACCGCTTAAAATCGCCATAATCCACAACCCCACCCATCTCTTACGACCTCCTTCAGGTGTGACCTAATATACCCGATGAGATTCGGTTGATCTACAAGCCCCCCGTCTTTCCCCTTCGAAATTCTCCATCTCCCCACATCTTTTCATCGAGCATCAGACCATGATAAGGTTGCCTCATCTATCGTAATGGGAGCGAAATATGGAACTTAGGAAGGAGCTAAAGCGCAAGATTGAGCGTAAACAGGCAGAAATAAGACAATGGGAAGAGCAAACTCGTGAATTGTCTGCTCGAGTGCGTGAGGGTTTAGCATATGTCAGTGGTTTGGAAGAGACGCTCAAGCTCCTGCCCAAGGAGACAGCGGCCGAAACGGCGATGGCACTACGCCCCGACAGCGCATTAGCGAAGGCGCGTGAGATAATTTTGAAGGCCGGAAAGCCTCTACATATCGCCGAATTGCTCAAAGCATTGGATCGACCCATTAATCACAACACACGGGCTGCGCTGAGCGGAAGCTTGGCGGCCTATGTGCGCAAGAACGAGGTCTTTACTCGGCCCGCACCGAACACGTTCGGGCTGGTTGAGTTGGAGCGGTTGACTGACGAACCGCCTGCAGATTTCGGGGCGGTAAATGGACGGTTGGGAAACGATTAAAATGCGCTGAATCGTGCCAACACGTCCGGCACGCAATAGCTGCTCCGCATCCGCATCCGCCACGCCGGCGTCGGGCGTAACAGCGCCCTCGTTCCTCGCGACGAGCGGGATATCAGAAGCAAACCGCGAGCTCCCGCAGATACGGCAATCACCAGCCAAGAATACACGCGCCCCTAACGCGAGCCAAAGGCGCCGGTGCAAGTGCCTCGCTGCCGTGCAGATCGCAGTCTCGGAAATGCGGCAGCCAAAAAGGTGGAGCCGCCAAGATTTTTCACGTTTTGGCATTAGAGTCTTCGAAAGCGGTCAGTCATTGACCCGGATCGCCGATTTCGCCTTTAAGCCGTTGTTCGGAGCAAAAAAGTCCATTAGATGCTCTAAGCGGTTTGTGAGCGTTTTTGACGCAATTACATGGACTGTTTGTCGGCCTCGCTGCGGAAGGGCATTATGTCTCGATTTATCGCGCTATCGGCTTTGGTGGTCGGTTTGTTGCTCGCATTCGCCCCGGGTTCCCGGGCGCAGGAAATACCCCAGATGCACGTCCTGGCTCCCCAATCCACCCTCGGGCGTCCGGGCGATGCCGGGGTTCGCTTCCACACCCATATCCTGATGGAGTCGGTCCAGGCATTGTCCAATTCGAAGATGCTCGCTCCAAACCCCTCCGGACCGCCATTTTCCAACCTTCCATTTGAAACGCCGGCGTCGCTCGCGTGCGTCTACCATCTCGTTCCGGTCGTGCCGTTTTGCAATCCATACGTCGTCACCACCAACCCGACCGGCGGCTCGAAATTGATCGCGATCGTCGATGCGTTCGACGATCCGAATGCGATGAGCGACCTGAACACGTTCTCGGCGCAGTTCGGCTTGCCGGCCGTGACAGGCTCGAATTTCCAGGTCGTTTACGCCACGGGCTCGAAGCCCGCGCAGGATCCGACCGGCGGTTGGGAAGGTGAAGAGTCGCTCGATATCGAGGCCGTGCATGCGATGGCGCCCGGCGCGAGCATCGTCCTGGTGGAGGCCGCCTCCAATTCCGCGGTGGACCTTTTCTCGGCCGTGAGAACTGCCCGGGATCTGGTAGCGGCCGCGGGCGGAGGCGAAGTGCTGATGGACTGGGGCGGGGACGAGTTCATCGAAGAGACGAGTATCGATCCCGACTTTCTCAAGCTCCCGAACGTGGTCTTTGTTTCGTCGGCGGGCGACCAGCCGGGCGCCTCGTATCCGAGCGTGTCACCCAACGTGGTAGCAGTGGGCGGCTCGACGATTCGGCGCAATTTTCTCGGCAGTGGCGGTCTCGTCGGCCAGAGCACGTGGCAGGACGGGGGCGGGGGACCGAGCATTTACGAAGCGCGGCCGTCGTATCAGAACGGCGTGCAAACCGCCTTTCCAGTATCGGTCCGCGGGCGCCGCGGCACGCCGGATATCGCTTTTGACGGCGATCCGAATACCGGCTTCTGGGTTTACGACAGCATCCCGATAAGCGACGCGCCCGATGGCGGCGTCAATGGCAGCAACTGGTATATCTTCGGCGGCACCAGCCTTTCGGCCGCGGCGGTTACGGGCATCATCAACGCCGCCGGCCAGTTCAAGGCGTCGTCGGTGGCCGAGCTGACGCGGATTTACTTCCACATGAGCGATCCGACCGCTTACCACGACATCACCTCGGGCAACTGCGGCCCCTATGACTACTTCTCCACGGCCGCGGGATGGGATTACTGCACCGGCGTGGGCGTTCCGTTCGGCTACGGCGGCAAGTAGCGGGGCGGCGGGCCTCGCGGCGGGTATCCGCGCGCGCCGCACGCCGCCGCGAGCGCCCGGCGAGCCGAGCCGCCCGCGCTGAGCGCGGGCGCGACTCGCCGTTTGACAGCATCGGCGCGCCGGAGCTACACCCCGGACTGCCGCCCCAACAATCGTGTGATGTTCGCGCGCGTGATGTTCGCGCTGCGCGCGGCGGCGACTCGGGGAGGGAGCCATGGCCGAAAACACCGCCTCGCGCATAATCGCGCTCAGCGACATCGAGTGGAAGCAGCACGCGACGCTCAAGGGCATCCGGCAGAAGGCGCTATGGTCTGATCCGGCGACCGCGCGCCAGGCCTTTCTGAGCCGCTTCGAGCCCGGCACGAGCCTGCCGATGCATCGCCATGCCGGCGATGAAATCCTCTACGTGGTCGAAGGTGCGATCGCCGACGAAGCCGGCACGGTCACCGCGGGGAACATGAGCTACCGTCCCAACGGATGCGTGCACAACGTCAGCAGCCGCAACGGCGCGACGGTGCTGGCCGTGGTCACCGGCGGCATCGAGCCGGCGAGCGAAGTCGGTAATGCGCCACGCTCGCGCACGCTGCAGGTGAGCGAAATCCCATGGCGCGACGGCTTTCCCGGCGTGCGTCAAAAGCCCATCTGGGAAGACAAGGAGACCAACCGCCGCGCGGTGCTGGCGATGTTCGAGCCGGGGGCGACCCTGCCGCGCCATCGCCATTTGGGCGAGGAACTGGTCTTCATGATCGAGGGCTCGCATGCCGACGAGAGCGGCGAGATCGCGACCGGCAACATGAGCATCCGGCCCCGCGGCTGCACGCATAACGTGAGCTCGCGCAACGGCGCCCTCTCGCTCCTGTTCATCTGGGGCGGCGTCGAGATGGTCTAAGCCGCGCGGGTTTGCCGCTCAGATTTTCTGCCTGGTGGCGCGCCAGTCGGCGAGGAATTTTTCCAGCCCGGCATCGGTCAGCGGATGGTGCAGGATCTGCTTCATCACGCCGAAGGGCAGGGTGGCGACGTGCGCGCCCATCTCGGCCGCGCGCAGCAGGTGGGTCGGCGTGCGGATCGAGGCGACCAGCACCTGCGCCGGATAGCTGTAGTTGCGCAGAATCTGCACCAACTGACCGACCATCGCGATACCGTCGTGGCCGATATCGTCGAGCCTCCCGACGAACGGCGAGAGATAGGTCGCGCCGCACTTGGCCGCCGCCAGCCCCTGCAGCGGACTGAAGACCAGCGTCACGTTGACCTTGATGCCGCGGTTGCTGAGCGCGCGCGTCGCCTTGAGGCCTTCGACCACCATCGGGCATTTGACCACGATGTTGCGATGCAGCCGCGCGAGGCGCTCGCCCTCCTCGAGCATTGCGGCCGCCTCGCTTGCCACCACTTCGGCGCTGACCGGACCGTCAACGGCCTCGCAAATTTCGCGCAGCACGTCGGCATAGAAACGTCCGGTTTTGGCGATGAGGCTCGGGTTGGTGGTGACGCCGTCGACCAGGCCCCAGGTCGCCGCTTCGCGGATCTCGTTGATGTCGGCGGTGTCGATAAAAAATTTCATCGCGAAGCCATTCCTCCCCCCGCCATCGACGGCGCTCTCAGCAGGTCGGCGCGCGCCAGCGTCACCCTGAAGGGCGACTTGAGCGCGGCCAGCATCTCGGAAATCGACGAATTAAGTTTCGGATGGATTAGCGCGGGCGCCAGCTCGCTCATGGGCGCGAGCACGAACCGGCGCTCGTGCAGGCGCGGATGTGGAACCTTGAGCGTGCGCGTGTCGATAATCTCGTTGTCGAAGAAGAGCAGGTCGAGGTCGATGATGCGCGGGCGGTACTTGGCGCGGCTCGAGGCCGGCTTCTTGCCGCGCACGCGCTTGCGGCCCATCAGACGTTCGATCGCGAGCAGCCGGCGCATCAGCGCATCCGGCGCAAGCTCGGTCTCGACCTCGATCACCCCGTTGATAAAGGCGCCCTTGATATCGCCGACCGGCTCGGTCTCGTAGAGCGAGGACTGGCGCACGACGCGAGTCGTGGGCAGCGCCGCGATACGCTGGACGGCTTCGCGATAATTGGCCGCCCGATCGCCGAGGTTCGTTCCTAATCCGATGAAGGCCCTATGCGGCATCCTCGCTGTCTAAAACCGCAGCCCCCGTATTCTTTCGACCGCCTCACGCAACCGCTCGTCCGCAACCGTCAGTGAGAAGCGGACGAATCCCTCGCCACCCTTGCCGAAGCCCGAGCCGGGCGTGATCACGACGCCGGTTTCCTTGAGCACGCGCTCGGTGAACGAAAGCGAAGTGTAGCCGCGCGGCGCTTCGGCCCAGATATAAAAAGTCGCGCGCGGTTTGGCGCATTCGAGTCCCAGCCCGCGCAGCGCCTCGATCATCAGATCGCGGCGCCGCTGGTAGATCGCGCAGTACTCATGCAGGGTCTCCTCGCCGCCCTCGAGCGCGGCGATGGCTGCTTCCTGCACGGCCTGGAAGACGCCCGAATCGATATTGGTCTTGACCTTGCCGATGGCTCCGACGGCCCCGGCGTTGCCAACCACGAAACCGACGCGCCATCCGGTCATCGAGTAGGTCTTCGAGAGCGAATGGAACTCGACCGCGCATTCGCGCGCGCCCTCGATTTCCATCACGCTCGGCGCGCGATAGCCGTCAAAGGCGATTTCCGAGTAGGCAAAGTCGTGGGCTAGGATGATGTCGTGCCTGAGGCAGAAATCGACCGCGTCCTTGAAGAAGGCGCGCTCGGCGGTCGCCGCCGTGGGATTGTTCGGGTAGTTGAGCCACATCAGGCGCGCCCGGCGCGCGACCTCGTCGGGGATGGCGCGCAGGTCGGGCAGGAAGCCGTTCTGCTTGGCCAGCCGCATGAAATAAGGTTCGCCGCCGTTGAATACGCATCCCGAGTAGTACACCGGGTAGCCCGGATCCGGGATGAGCACGACGTCGCCGGGGTTGACGACCGCGGTCGGGAAGTTGGCGATGCCTTCCTTGGAACCGAGCAGCGCGCATACCTCGCGCGCGGGGTCGAGCCGCACCTCGAAGCGCCGGCGATACCATCCAGCGGCCGCGGCGCGGTAGCGTTCGAGGCCTTCGTAATCGGGATAGCGATGGTTGATCGGGTCGGCGGCCGTCTCTTGTAGACGGGCGACGATATGGGCCGGGGTCGGCAGGTCCGGGTCGCCGATGCCCAGGCTGATAACGTCAACCCCGCGCTGCTGGACCTCTTTTTTCAGGCGGTCGAGTTCGGCGAAAAGATATGGCGGTAACAGGCCGAGTCTGGCGGCGGGCTTTATCTGCACCTTGTGAACTGGTCCCTGATTGTCAGATCCAACAATTAACTACCACACTTGATCGAGCGCACAAACATGGGTGGCCCGTGGCTGCCCACAATCGGCGGTCCGCGGCTGTGGGCAACCGTGCGTGCCTCGACTCCGCGCGCGGCCAAGCCGCGCTCCGCAGGTCAAATCGCTGCGCTGTGGCCGGTCGCTTCGCGCCGCTCAGCGACTCGCGGCTGTGCGGTGGCGTCTGCCTGCCGGCACGGTGCGCAATCGGAAACCCGCGCTTTTAGCCAAATTGGCGCGGATGTGCAAGCCGAAAATTATGGCCCAGCCATTACTTTCTCTTGCCGAACGTACCGAGCAATGTTAGTAATCTTGCCGTTTGCGATTTCGCAGTCCCGGCTTTGATGAAGAATTGAGAGCCCGAAAAGTTGGAGTGCGCGGTCAGAACGGTTTGATTGCGCGTGCACCGGAGGACCGCGCACGCAGTCGGGCAGGGGCGCGGACCGTGATGCCGGTGGGCAGCGGCAAGTCCATGGCGCGCAAGGGCTAGTTGGGGACGCTTAACCGGATTTGAGATGAACCTGAATCTGAACCGTACTTTGCTCACGCTGGCCCTGCTGACCTTCGCCGGGGGTGTCAGCGTAATCCTCTTTTCGCAGCGTCCATGGGCGCCGCGCTACGACGTCCAGCAGCCGATCCCGTTCAGCCATCGGATCCACGCGGGCGTCAACAAAATCCCGTGCCAGTACTGCCATGAGTATGCGCGGCGCTCGGTGACTTCCGGGGTGCCGCCGGTCCAGCGCTGCGTGGGATGCCACGGCAGCCAGAAGACGGGCGGATTGCTGCCCGTGACCCGGCCGTGGACCGACCATACGCAATCCAATTTCGAGATCCGCTGGAATCGCGTTTACACCCTGCCCGATTTTGTGAAGTTCACCCATCGACCGCATATCAACGCGGGCGTGGCCTGCCAGACGTGTCACGGGCCGGTCGAGACGATGGATCGCGTACAGCCAGTCCACGAGATCAACATGGGCTTCTGCATCGATTGTCATACCAAGCGCGGGGCCACCCAGGACTGCTATATCTGCCACCACTAAGACGAGCGAGAGGGATCACACAAATGTCAGAGGGCCTGTCCAGGCGGTCGTTCATCAAGCTCGCCGCCACCGCTGGAGCAGCAGCGGCAGTGCCGGGATGCGAGCCGGCCGCTCGTCACCTGATTCCCTACGTCGTTCCCGACGAGAACGTGATTCCGGGGATGCCGACGTTTTATGCGAGCGTATGCACGGAATGCCCGGCGGGATGCGGGATCGTGGCGCGGGTACGCGAGGGGCGCGCAATCAAGCTGGAGGGGAATCCGGCCGACCCGATAAGCGACGGATCGATCTGCGCGCGCGGCCAGGCCGGCCTGCAGGAGCTGTATAATCCCGATCGCCTGTCGCGTCCGCAGCGGCGCGGCCAGGGCGGGGCGTTCACGGCCGCGAGCTGGGACGAGGCGATCAAGAATTTCAACGATCGCCTGGCGGCGGCGGCCAAGGCGGGCAAGGACCGGGTCGCGTTCATCAGCGGACCGCTGGGTCCGACGCAGACGAAAATCGCCCGGCTGTGGCTCGCAGCCTACGGCTCGGGCCGGATGGTGACCTACGAGCGGCTGGCGGACCATGCCGCGCGCGCGGCGTCGAAAACCTGCTTCGGGCGCGACGACCTTCCTTTTTACCGTATCGATAAAGCCGATGCGCTGATCTCGTTCGGCGCCGATTTCCTCAGCACCTGGGGCTCGCCCGTCGAGTACCATCGCCAGTACGCGCAGTTTCGCACGCCGCGGGAGCGGCGCGGCCAGCTCTCGCTCGCGCGCGCGACCTACGTCGGTCCGGCGATGACCATGACCGCGGCCAAGTGCGACGAGTGGATCGCAGTCAGTCCGGGCGACGAGGCGGCGATCGCGCTCAGCGTGTTGAGCGTGCTGCTCAAGCAGGGATGGGTTTCGAGCAAATCCGGAGTTGACGTCGACGCGCTGCGCAAGCTGACCGCCGATTTCGAGGTCGCGACGGTTGCGCAGCGCACCGGCGTGCCGGCCGATGCGATCACCCGGATGGCCGAGTCGTTCGGACAGTCGGAAAGCGCCGTCGCCCTGGCCGGCACCGACGATCCGGTGCTGCACAATGCGGTGGCGATCCTGAACGCGGTTACCGGCAACGTGGGCAAGACCGTGATCTTCGCCGACGGCGGTCCGGAACCGGTCAGCTCGCCCCAGGAAATCGAGGCGCTGGTCAAAGCGATGGCCGGCAGCGAGATCGATGTACTGGTGGTCGCGGGCGGCAATCCCGTGTACTCGATGCCGGCCGGGCAGAAGTTCAACGAGGCCCTCGCCAAGGTCGGGTTCGTGGTCTGGATGGGCACCGTGCCCGACGAAACCGCCGCGGCGGCCCATCTGCAGTTACCTACCGACCATCCGCTGGAAACCTGGCATGACACACACCCGCGTGCCGGCGTGCGCGGACTGGGGCAGCCGGTGATGCAGCGCGTGTATGATACGAAGCCGCTCGGCGACCTGTTGCTCGCCTCGGCCCGCGCGGGTGGCGCCAAGACCGAACAGGCGCCGTGGGAGGGCCAGGCTGACGCGGTCAACGCGACGTGGCAGGAGCTGGGCGCGAAGGCGGGCGGAAAATTCGACGACTTCTGGGAGAAAGCCCGCCGCGACGGCGGATATTTCGAGGAAGTAAGACCCGCCGCCGTATCGCTGGATTCCAAAGTCTTTGGCGCGACCGCGCCCGCCGAGCGCCCCGCGTCGCCGCTGACACTGGTCGCCGCACCGCATATTTTCTTTTACGACGGCCGCGGCGCGAACAAGCCCTGGCTGCAGGAGATTCCCGAGCCGCTGGCGCAGGTGGTGTGGGATTCGTGGGTGCAGATCCATCCAAACACCGCGCGCGGCCTCGGCGTCTCGCCGAACGGAATCGTCGAGCTGACCACCGCCGCCGGCAGCATCGCCGCCTCGGCGCTGTTCTCCGAGCATATCCGTCCCGGCGTCGTGGCGGTGCCGACCGGACAGGGCCACACCGCGTACGGCCGCTACGCCAACGGCAAGGGCGCCAACGTGCTGTCGGTGCTGCCGGGATGGGAGCGCGCGGTGGCGGTCAAGGCGCGTCCGACCGGCGACGTGCGCAAGCTGGTTACGGTGCTGTACGGCGACAGTCAGATGGAGCGCGGCATCGTCCAGACCATCAGCATCGACGACCTCGCCAAGGGCATCGTGCCCCCCTCGGACGAGCCCAAGCCGCCGCAGCCGTACGAATTCTACGCGCCCTTCGAGTATCCCAAGCACAAGTGGGGCATGACCGTCGACGCCAACGCGTGCACCGGATGCAGCGCGTGCGTCGCCGCCTGCTACGCCGAGAACAATCTGAACGTGGTCGGCAAGGACTATGTGGACCGCGGGCGCGTGATGTCATGGATCCGGGTCGAGCGCTACTTTCCGCCCAAGGACAAAGCGGATGAAGCGCCGTTGATGCAGGTTGCGCCGATGCTCTGCCAGCAGTGCGATCGCGCTCCCTGCGAGCCGGTCTGCCCGGTGTTCGCCTCGGCGCACACCAACGAAGGGCTCAACCAGCAGATTTACAACCGCTGCGTCGGCACTCGCTACTGCAACAACAACTGCCCCTACAAGGTGCGGCGGTTCAACTGGTCGCTGCCGGAATGGGACGAGCCGCTGCACCTGCAGCTCAATCCCGACGTGGCCGTGCGCGGTGCGGGCGTGATGGAGAAGTGTTCGTTCTGCATCCAGCGCATCACCCACGCCGAGATCACGGCGCTGATCGAAAAGCGCCCGGTGCGCGACGGCGAGATTCAGCCGGCGTGCGTGCAGGCCTGTCCGTCCAAAGCGATGACCTTCGGCGACGAGAACGATCCGCAAAGCGCGATGATGCAGCGCCGGGTCAAGAACAAGGTGCGCCGGTACCTGGTGCTCGAAGAAATCAACGTGGGCCCCAACGTGACCTACCTGCGCGACATCTACCAGACGAAAGGAAAAGCGTAAGTGGCTGCCGCCGTTAAGGATATCAACCTGGATCCGACGTTTGCGGATATCGACCGCAGCGTCCGCGCGATCCTCAATCCGCCCGGCATCGCCTACTGGCTGTGGATCGCATTCCTGGTGGCGCTGACGCTGCTGGGAGCCGGGCTGTGGACCAATCAGATTTACAACGGCCTGCAGGTCACCGGCCTCGGCGATCCGGTGATGTGGGCGGTGTACATCACCAACTTCGTCTTCTGGGTCGGTATCGCGCATTCGGGGACCCTGATCTCGGCCATCCTCTATCTGTTCCGCACGCGCTGGCGCACGGCGGTGTACCGCGCGGCCGAGACCATGACCATCTTCGCGGTCGCGACCGCGGGCCTGTTTCCGGTGATCCATCTCGGGCGGCCATGGTTTTTCTACTGGCTCGCGCCGTACCCCAACGAACGTTACCTGCAGCCCGACTTCCGCTCGCCGCTGACCTGGGACTTCTTCGCCATCAGCACCTATCTCACGATCAGCGCGCTGTTCTGGTTCACCGGCCTGGTCCCCGATGTCGCCAACGTGCGCGAGGTCGCGACCGGCTGGCGCAAGCGGATGTACACGATCCTGGCGCTGGGCTGGCAGGGGAGCGACCGCCAGTGGCGCCATTTTTCGATGGCCTATCTGCTGCTCGCGGGCCTGGCGACGCCGCTGGTGCTCTCGGTGCACAGCGTGGTCAGCTGGGATTTCGCGATGGCCCAGCTGCCCGGATGGCACAGCACGATCTTCGCTCCCTACTTCGTCGCGGGCGCGATCTTCTCAGGCGTCGCGCTGGTGCTGACGCTGCTCATCCCGATGCGCTGGATCATGGGCATCGAGGATCTCATCACGCCGTGGCATCTGGACAACCTGGCCAAGGTGGTGCTGCTGACCTCGCTCATCATCAGCTACTCGTACGCGGTCGAATCGTTCGTCACCTGGTACAGCCACGATCCGATCGAGCAGATGACGTTCCATATGCGGTATTTCGGACCGTGGGGATGGATGTTCTGGGTGATGGTGGCCTGCAACTGCGTCATCCCGCTGGCGCTGTTTTCGCCGCGCATCCGCACCAGCCCGGTGCCGCTGTTCATCGTCACGATCTTCGTGAACATCGGGATGTGGTTCGAGCGCTTTGTGATCATCGCGGGCTCGCTGGCGACCAATTTCGAGCCTTCGCAGTGGCGCTTCTGGCATCCGTCGTTCACTGAGATGGGCATCACGGTGGGCGCCTTCGCCTGGTTCCTGCTGCTGTTTTCGCTGTTTGCGCGATACATGCCGGTCATTTCGATGACCGAGCTCAAGGAGGGCATCGTCTGGCTCAAGCAAGCGCTGCGCCAGGGCTATGCCGATGCGGCATGAGTGCAGAAGTTGAATTGGTGGGAGCGTTCGCCGACGAGGAGCGCCTGGTCCACTGTATCGGACAGCTGCAGGCGGCCCACACGCAGTTCCGCGTCTTCTCGCCGATCCCGAGCGAGCACATCAACAAGGCGATCTACAAGCGCTCGAGCTTTGTGCGCTGGTTCGTGCTGCTCGGCGGCATCACCGGCATCGTCAGCGCCTTCGTCCTGACCATCGGCACCTCGCTCGAGTGGAACCTGGTGACGGGCGGCAAGCCGATCGCCTCGATTCCGCCTTACATGATCATCGCGTTCGAGCTGATGGTGCTGTTCGGCGGCATCTCGGCGCTGACCAGTTGGGTGCTGCTCGCCAATCTGCCGTCGTTCGAGCCGCTGAGCGGTTACCGTTCACGGTTTTCGAGCGACGAGTTCGGCCTCGTGGTGCGGTGCGCGGAAGGCGAGGCGGAGCGCTTCGAATCGATGCTGCGCGAGGCGGGAGCGCAGGAGATCACGCGAGAGGCGGCGTAGCGGGAAATGCACGCGAGCCCCGCCGGTAATCGAATCAGGAAACCCGGAATATCGAATGAGCCCCAATTCTGAGAACGCTTTGCACCGCTCCGGCGCGGCGGGACCGCCGCCGGCGGCCGACCTGCCGGCCCAGCCGCTGGCGACGATTGCGATCGTGCTGGTCGCTATCGGGCTGGCGACCTTTGTCTTCTCCGTGATGAAAGACAGCCTTGCGCAGCGTGCATGGGAGGCCTTCCTGGTCAACCTGCTGTTCTGGCTGGGCATCGCGCAGGGCGGGGTGGTGGCGTCGGCGGCCTTTTACCTGACGCAGGGACGATGGGCGGGCCGCGCGCATTTTCGCCTGGCCGAAGCCTTCAGCGGATTTCTCATCCCGGGTTTCATCCTGTTCTGGGTGCTGTTTTTCGGGCGCGAATGGATCTTTCCCTGGATCAGGCATCCGATCCCGGCCAAGGCGGGATGGCTCAACGTGCCGTTCCTGTTTGCGCGCGACGGCATCGGCCTGGCCGTGATGACCCTCATCAGCATGTCGTTCCTGGCGGCCTCGCGCAGCGAGGCGGCGCGTGCCTGGGCGGCGCATTCGAATGACATTCTCATGCCGCCGCCCGCCATCCGGCGCCTGGCGCCCGCGGTCTGCATCTGCTTCGCGGTGGTGTACACGCTGCTCGCCTTCGACCTGGTGATGTCGCTGTCGCCGCTGTGGCATTCGACGTTGTTCGGATGGTGGTTCTTCGCAGGGACGTTCTGGAGCGCTATCGTGACGATGGCGGTCACGGCGGTGTGCCTGCGCCGGGTGCTGGGGCCGGGCAACATCTTCACCCGCGGCCAGTTCATGCGCGACCTCGGCCTGATGGTGTTCGCGTTCTCGATCTTCTGGTTCTACACGCTGTTCGCTCAGTACATAGTGATTTGGTACGCCGACATCCCGATCGAGACTTTCTTCATCGTGGTGCGCTCGCAGTACATGCCGTGGGCGTTCATGTCGTGGATGACGGTGTGCCTGGTGTGGGCGATACCTTTCGTGACACTGCTCGGCATCCGGCCCAAGAAGACGCCGGTGATTCTGGGCACAGTGGCGCTGCTCGGAATGGTCGGCATCTGGTCAGAGATTTATGTGCTGGTCGTGCCGTCGCTTTCACCGCGGACGGTCCCGCTTGGCTGGATCGAAATTCTGGTCACGGCCGGGTTTCTCGGCGCGTTTTGGCTATGTGCTTATCCCGGCTTGAAACTGGTATCGGCCGCCGCCATGGAGCCGATCGGAGAGTCGCACTGATGAAGCGGGCTTGGCTAAACAGGGCTTCGCTGACGGGTTTGCTGCTGGCGCTGGGCGCGGCCATGGCCGGCTGCTCGCCCCGCTACCCGATGGACACGCTGAGCAACGGGTCCGATTTTGCCCGGCGCATCCACGGGATCTACGTCTTCGTCAACTGGATCGACTTCTTCATCATGGTGGTCGTGCTCGTCGTGATGTTTCTCGCGATGTTCTGGTACTCGACGCGAGAGGGCGAGCCCGGCGAGCCTTCCACGGTCACCTCGGACATCCGGCTGGAAGTGCTGTGGACCGCGATCCCCGCGCTCATCCTGGTGGCCATCACGGTGCCGACGATCCGCACCATCTGGGCCACCCAGCCCGACCATTGGCCCAAGGACGCGCTCGAGGTCAAGGTAATCGCGCACCAGTGGTGGTGGGAGTTCCGCTATCCGCAGTATGGAATCGACACCGCCGACGAGGTGCATCTGCAGGCCGGGCGCATGGTGCATTTCTCGATGCAGTCGGCGGACATCATTCACAGCTTCTGGATCCCGGCACTGGGCGGAAAGCGCGACGTGGTGCCCGGACAGATCAACTCGATCACCTATACACCGGATCAGTTGGGCGAGTTTTACGGCCAATGCGTCGAGTTCTGCGGCGACTCGCATGCCAACATGCGCCTGCGCGGGTTCGTGCAGAGCAAGGACGATTTCGACGCCTGGGTCAAGCATCAGCAGGCGGCGCCGGTGACGCCGGAGAGCGGCGCGGCGGCCAGGGGAGCGAAGATCTTCGCCGACGCGCCCTGCGCGATCTGCCACACGGTGAAGGGAATCTCCGGCCTGTCGCCGCAGTACACGGGCAACTTCAAGGGGCCTGACCTGACGCATTTCGGCTCGCGCACCACGCTGGCCGGCAGCATCCTCGACAACACGCCGGAAAACCTGGCGAAGTGGATTCAAAATCCGGACGCGATCAAACCCGGGGCCAACATGCCCACGCTCGGGTTGCAGGGCCAGGACCTCAACGACCTGGTGGCTTATCTCGAAAGTCTCAAGTAGGTAGAGCGCCAATGGCTGCACAACCCCAACAGCTACCGCTAGAACACGGAAATTACCTGACCAGCGAACGCGGGATTTACAGCTGGCTGACGACTGTCGATCACAAGCGCGTCGCCATTCTGTACGGCATCGCCTCGCTCTTCTTCATGCTCATCGGCGGACTCGAGGCGATGGCGATTCGCACCCAGCTTGCGGTGCCCAACAACACTTTCCTTTCGGCGAACACCTATAACCAGATGTTCACGATGCACGGCACGACCATGATCTTCATGGTGGTGATGCCGCTCGAGTTGGGATTCTTCGCCAACTTCTTCATCCCGCTGCAGATTGGCGCGCGCGACGTCGCCTTCCCGCGCATTAATGCTCTTAGCTTCTGGGTCTTCCTGTTCGGCGCGCTGTTCATGAACGTCGGCTGGCTCAGCCTGGCGCTGCCCGACGCAGGATGGTTCGGCTACGCCAATCTCACCGAGCGCTACTTCTCGCCCGGCATCAATATCGACCTGTGGAACATCGGACTGCTCATCCTGGGCATCTCGACCCTGCTCAGCGGACTGAATTTCTTCATCACCATCGTCAACATGCGCGCCCCCGGCATGACCTTCATGCGCATGCCGATGTTCATGTGGGCGATGCTGGTGACGACGATTCTGATCCTGCTCGCCTTTCCCTGCCTGACGGTCGGACTGATCTTTCTGTTCCTCGACCGCTTCGTGGGCACGCATTTTTACCTGGTCGAGCTCGGCGCGACCCCGATCCTGTGGCAGCACCTGTTCTGGCTCTTCGGCCATCCCGAGGTTTACATCATGGCGCTGCCGGCGTTCGGGATGATGTCGGAGATCATCCCGGTGTTTTCGCGCAAGCCGCTGTTCGGCTACGCGGGGATGGCCTACTCGATGGTGCTGATCGGGTTCCTGTCGTACGGCGTGTGGGGCCATCATATGTTCGCGACCGGTATGGGGCCGGTGGCGGACTCGACTTTCGCCATCACCACGATGCTGATCGCGATTCCGACCGGGATCAAAATCTTCAGCTGGTGCGCCACCGTATGGGGCGGCTCGCTGCGCATGAAGGTGGCCTTCTATTTCGGAGTTGCCGCGGTGCTCGAGTTCACGCTCGGCGGACTGAGCGGCGTGATGCACGCAGCGGTGCCGATCGACCTGCAGCAGACCGACACCTACTTCGTGGTCGCGCACTTTCACTACGTGCTGTTCGGCGGCATGATGTTCGCGATCCTCGGGGCCTTTTATTACTGGTGGCCGAAAATCACCGGCCGCATGCTCAGCGAGGAGCTGGGCAAGCTGCAGTTCTGGCTGACCATCATTGGTTTCAACGGCACCTTTTTCCCGATGCATTTTCTCGGCGTGTGGGGCATGCCGCGGCGCATCTACACCTACGCGCCCGGCATGGGCTGGGATTTCTGGAACGCCTTCGAGACCATCTCGGCCTACCTGCTCTTCATCACCTTCGTCATCTTCGGTTACAACCTCATCTGGAGCTTGTTGCGCGGCGAGAAAGCCGAGGCCGATCCGTGGGACGCGCGCACGCTGGAATGGGCGGTTCCTTCGCCGCCGCCGGCGTACAACTTTGAAGCCATTCCCGTGGTGCGCGGCCGCGACGCGTTGTGGGTGGACAAGTACGGGGTGATCTTCGAGGGCCACGGACACCGCACCGTGCCCGCCCAGGGTGAGATCTCTGGTGCCACGGTTCCGGCCGCCGGCGCACATCACGAGGCCGCTCATGGCGCGCCGCATATGCCGGCGCCATCGCTCTATCCGCTGCTGTTCGCGCTCGCGCTGGTGGTGGGCGGAATCGGCATGATGATGAACTGGATCCGCATCGACGCGCTGGCCGCGGCGCTGCTGTTCTTCTCGATCATCGGGATGGCCTTCGAATATCCGGATCACGGCGAAGAGCACACGCATCAGGACCCGCCGACCTACACCGGTATCGACCATCGCAAGGCCGGCATGTGGGCGTTCCTCGGCTCGGAGTGCGTATTTTTCGCCTGTCTGATCTCGACCTACATGGTTTACAAGCCGCGTAACGTCGGCATCGGCGCCGAAGTCCTGAACATCCCGCTGACTTCGTTCAGCACCTTTATTCTACTGATGTCGAGTTTCCTGATGGTACTGGCGCTCGCGGCAACGCAGCGGGGGGACAAGAAGTGGGCGACGATATGGCTGTTCGGAACCGCGTTCTTCGGCCTGATCTTCCTCGGCGGCCAGTACTATGAGTTTTCGACCCTCTATCTCGACGAGCATCTGGCGATGCAGGGCAGCATCTTCGGCCAGACCTTCTACACCCTGGTCGGCACGCACGGCACGCACGTCGCGATCGGCGTCATCTGGCTGCTGGTGATGGCGGTGGCGTCGGCCACGGGCAGGGCGGGCAAGTCGCGGGCGCTCTCGGTCGAGATCGCCGGACTTTACTGGCACTTCGTTGACGTGGTCTGGATCCTGATCTTCACATTGATCTACCTCATGAGGTCGGTGCACAACGCATGAGCGAGAACGTAGCGACGGCTGGACACGTTGCGGGGGCGGAGCACGCTTCCGGGCATCCGGGGCCCGCGCTTTATGCGCTGATCGCGCTCGCGCTGGTCATCCTGACGCTGATGGAGCTGGCGGTGTATTACGTCAGCTTTCTGCAGCCGGTGCTGGTGCCGATTCTGATCCTGCTGGCGATCGCCAAGTTCTTCCTGGTCGGCGGATTCTATATGCATCTGTACTACGACCAGAAAATCTTCAGCATCTTCTTCGTCTTCCCGCTGATCCTGGCGTGTTTTATCGGCGCCGCGCTCCTGATGATCTTTTCGGCGCTCGAGGGACGTCTTACACTTTGAAGTAGTCCGCAGCCGCAGGCGCTGCACGCGCCGCGGCCGCGGCGGAAGTTGCAAGATGGATTTATCCGCAGCCATCGGCATCCTGGCGCTGGCGATACTGTATCCGCTGGCCGCGCGCGCGCTCGGCCGCTACCCGAATCGCCGCCAGATTCTGTTCTTCGGCCTGTTCCTGCTGACGCTGCTCGTGACCTTCGGACCGCTCGATGCCCTGACAGACGCCCGCTCGTTCTGGGCCCACATGCTCGAGCATTCGCTGCAGAGCTGGGTCATTCCGCCGCTGGTGCTGCTTGCGGTGCCCGACTGGATGATGCGGCCGGTTTTGATGAGTCGGCCGATCAGGCCATTGGCCCGCTTTTTCAGCAATCCGCTGGTCGCGTTCCTGACCTTCACCACGGTTTACGTCTTCGTTCACGATCCGCCGATCTTCAACCTGATGACAGACAACGAGGCCGCGCATGTC
>Ga0070740_10001595_pt1 | contig 30105 bp, 19 predicted proteins | sample Coa_R2_FD_67286 | JGI IMG/M metagenome (GOLD analysis project Ga0070740, IMG submission 67286) | Surface soil microbial communities from Centralia Pennsylvania, which are recovering from an underground coalmine fire - Coalmine... | ecosystem: Environmental > Terrestrial > Soil > Unclassified ...
TCGAAGATGACCGACACCATCTCGAAGGCGCAGGTCGGCTTCGAGCGCATCCGCGAAGTCCTCGACACCGAGAGCAAGGTCAGAGACCTTCCGCGCGCGCGCCGCGCGCCGCCGTTCAAAGGTCATGTCGAGTTCGAGCACGTCACATTCGGCTACGACCCGAAGCGCCCGATTCTCAGGGACGTGAATCTTTCGGTCGAGCCGGGGCAGTTCGTCGCGCTCGTCGGGCCGACGGGGTCGGGCAAGACGACGCTCGTCAGCCTCATCCCGCGCTTCTACGACCCCGACACGGGGCGCGTGAAGATTGACGGCGCGGACATACGCTCGTTCAAGCTGAAGTCCCTGCGCAACCAGATCAGCTACGTCCTTCAGGAGACGTACCTGTTCCGCGCCAGCGTCTGGGAGAACATCGCCTATGGCAAGCCGTCCGCGACAAAGGCCGAGATCATCCGCGCGGCGAAGCTCGCCAACGCGCACGAGTTCATCACGCGCCTGCCCGAAAGCTACGACACGGTCATCGGCGAGCGCGGCGAGACGCTTTCCGGCGGGCAGCGACAGCGCATCACCATCGCGCGCGCCATCATCCGCGACACGCCGATACTTCTGCTCGACGAGCCTTCTTCGGGACTCGACGCCGAGTCCGAGGAACTCGTCTTCGAGGCGCTGGGCCGTCTGATGGAAGGCAAGACCGCTGTCGTCATCGCGCACCGTCTGGCGACGGTCATGCGCGCGCAGCGCATCTTCGCCGTCGAGGGCGGGCGCATCGTCGAGAGCGGCACGCACGAAGAACTGCTCGCGCAGGGCGGCCTCTATTCGCGCCTCTACGAGATACAGTTCAAGGGCCAGGAGGCTTCAGACCTCAAGGCCGTCGGCGATTAGCGATTCACCAAGCGGCGCGTCACGCGCACACGCAGCGTTCAGGCAGGAGCATCCCGAATGAACATTCCGACTCGTGTCTCCACGGCACGCCGTTTTGTGCTCGCGCTCTTCTTCGCGTCGGCGGCGACGGCCTTCGCGCTCGTCTCTTCGTCCGCCGACATCACGGTCACGAACCAGCCCGCGTCCGAAGGCAGACCCATCACGCCCGCCGGCTCGCTCGTCATGGACCTGACGACGCGGCAGCCCGCGGTCGGCGCGATGACGGTTAACTTCGTCCGCAGCCCCGACAAGACAGGCCCCGGCGGGCGTGGCCGCTACCTCGTCGCCGTCAACAGCGGCTACGGCATACAGTTCAACGCCGCGTCGAACCGCGCGCAGCAGTCGCTCTCGGTCATTGACCTGAACACCAGACCAGCGCCCGCCGTCGTGCAGAACGTCTATTTCCCTTCGCCGCAGAGCGTGAACGTCGGCGCGGCCTTCTCGCCCGTGGCCGAAGCGGACGGCGCGTTCACGCTCTACGCTTCGGGCGGGTTCGAGAATAAGGTCTGGATGTTCCGCCTGCGACCGGGCGCGTCCGTGCCCTTGACGCCCGCCTCGCCCGGCCCCGACACGAAAGTCGAAGCGCCCTTCGTTGACGTGAGCGGCTTCGCCACGTCCGCGCCGAGTCCGCGCTTCAACGACAACCGCGCGCCGGCCTATCCGACCGGAATCGCCGTGAGCGACGACGGCAACACGCTCTTCGTCGCCAACAACCTCGGCGACAGCCTCGGCATCGTCCGCGACGTTGGCGGCGCGCGCACGATGACGCGCATTGACCTCCGGCGCGAGGGCGGCGAGCAGTTCATGTACCCGTATGCGGTCGTCGTCACTCCGGGCGTTGATGTCCGTAAGCTGGCCGGACTGTCCGGCGCGGGCACGCTCACGGGCGGGGTTAATCAGTTAAGTCGCAAAGACGAGACGAAGGCTTACGTCTCTTGCTGGGGCGACGCGACGGTCGCCGTCGTCAACACGGACGAGCCAAGCAGTCCAGTTAAATTCATCCCGGTCGCGCGCCACCCGACGGCGATGGTCTTGAACGCCGCGCGCAGCAGGCTCTACGTCGTCAACTCGAACGCCGACAGCGTCTCGGTGATCGACACGGAGCGGGACACGGAAGTCGAGCGCATCAACGTGCGGCTGAGCGAGGACGCGCCCGTCGGCGCAAGCCCCGAAGGACTCGCGCTCGGCGACGACGAGCGCACTCTGTACGTCGCCAACGCGCACAGCAACTCGGTCGCGGTCGTCGCGCTCTCGAAGAAATCAACGGGCCAGGTGAGCGCCACGGGCGGCGACGAACAGCGCGTCAAGACCGAACGCGCAAGCGGCAATGAGCGAAGCGTCGTGCGCGGCTTCATCCCGACGGGTCAGTACCCTTCGGCAGTCGCCGTCGCGGGCGGCACGGTCTTCGTCGGCAACGGCAAGGGCACGGGCTTCGAGAATTCTTCGGTCGTCGTCAACAACTCTGGCCGCGCGCCGAACCTCCCGAACGACCGCTTCCCCGCGGGCACGGGCCGCGGCGGCGGGCAGGGAGGCCAGTACAGCGCCTCGCTCATCGTAGGCAACATCAGCGCCGTCGCCGAACCCGACGAGCGAGCGCTCGCGCGATATACGCAGGCAGTGATGCGAAACGACGGACTCGTCGGCGCGGAACGTCGCCAACTCTTCGGCGGCAAGTCGCCCATCAAGCACGTCATCTACCTCATCAGGGAGAATCGGACTTACGATCAGGTCTTCGGCGACATCGAGCGCGGCGGCGACGGCACGCGCGCCGACGGCGACCCGAGCTTAGCCATCTTCGGCGCGAACGACGCCGCGCGGACGCAAGGAGGCGCACCGCAGAACGTCACGCCGAACGCGCACGCCCTCGCCGCGCGCTTCGGACTCTTCGACCGCTTCTTCGTCAACGCCGAGGTCAGCCCCGACGGCCACAACTGGTCAACCGCCGCCTTCTCGTCCGACTACACCGACAAGGCTTACCGCTGGAACTACGACGGGCGCGGCCACGGCTACGACTTCGAGGGCTTCAACCGCCTGCCGAACGTCGGGCCGCAGAGGGACGCGCCGCCGCTCTTCGGCGCGGACGCCGACGCCGCGCAAATCACAAACTACATGAGCCGCTTCGTCCCCTACCTCCGCGGCGCGCGAGACATCGCCGAGCCTGAGACGCTCTACCTCTGGGACGACGCCGCGCGCGCGGGACTCGCCTACCGAAACTACGGCGAGTTCGCGGGCACGCTCTCGCAATCGGACGTTGACGCGATCAGAAAGAACCGCTCGAAGACTTACCCCGACACGACGCCCACGGTCTCCGTGCTGCCGACCAAGAAGTCGCTCGAAGGCCACATAAGTCAGACGTACAGAAATTTTGATTTGAGCACGCCCGACTCGATGACCGTCGAATCTTACCGCGCGGCCAAAACTTCAAACGGCCAGAGCGACCCGGTCATCAGCACTAGAAATGCGGACGAGAAAGCGCGCGGCTACTCGCGCGTCTCGGCGTGGCTCGAAGAGTTCCGCGGCTTCGTCGCCGAACGCGAGGCCGGACGCGCCGACTCGATGCCGAACCTCTCCGTCGTGCGCCTGCCGAACGACCACACGAACGGCGTCGCCGCCGGTCGCCCGACGCCGCAGTTCTACGTCGCCGACAACGACTACGCGCTCGGCCTCATCGTCGAGGCCGTCTCGAACAGTCCGTACTGGCGCGACACCGCCGTCTTCGTCGTCGAGGACGACGCGCAGGACGGCCCCGACCACGTTGACTGTCACCGCTCGGTCGCGCTCGTCATCAGTGCCTACAACCGCGCGGGCGCGCTCGTCCACGAGTTCCACAACACGGTCAGCCTCATCCGCACCATCGAGATGCTTCTCGGCCTCGCGCCGATGAACCAGCTCGACGCCTCAGCGACGCCGGTTGACATTTTCAAAAGCGAGCCGGACTTGAGACCTTACAAGGCCGTGCTGCCCGACATCGCCGCAGACAACCTGACGACGCCGAACGCGCGCGACGCGGCGACGCTCTACTGGATGCGGCGCACCGCCGAGCAAGACCTCGAACACGCCGACATGGCCGACGCGCGCGTGCTGAACGAGGCGATCTGGTTCTCGGTGCGCGGCTCGTCGTCGCCGATGCCGGAGTCGGCGCGACTGCCCGCCTTCGACGCGATGCGGCTCGGCATCAACACCGAGGCCGAAAGGGAAGAGGACGAGCGAAGCGCGCGAAGAGAAGTCGCCGACAAGGGTAAGAAGGCGTGGCGAAAAAATTGACGGCGGCGTCGCTGGCGCGCGGCGTGCGCGCGCTGTCGGAGGCGGACGAAGACCTCGCGCGCGTCGTGCGCGTGTGCGGCGCGCCGCAGATGTGGGAGCGCGAGCCGGGTTTTCCGACGCTCGTCTTCATCATCCTCGAACAGCAGGTGTCGCTCGCGTCGGCGCGCGCGGCCTTCGAGCGCCTGCTCGCCGAAGTCTCGACGCTGACGCCGCAGACTTTTCTCACGCTCGACGACGAGACGCTCCGGCGCGTCGGCTTCAGCCGGCAGAAGACTCTCTACTGCAAGCTCGCCGCCGCCGAGATAGCGTCGGGCGCGTTCGACCTCGACGCGCTCGCGTCGGTTGACGACGATGCGGCGCGCGCCGCGCTGATGAGCCTGAAGGGAGTCGGCCACTGGACGGCGGAGATTTATCTCCTGCGCGCGCTGCTGAGGCCCGACGCGTGGCCTTCGGGCGACCTCGCCTTGCAGGTCGCGGCGCAGGAGGTCAAAGGCTTGAGCGCGCGCCCGACCGCCGCCGAGCTTGACGAACTCGCGGAGCGCTGGCGTCCCTTGCGCGCAGTCGCGGCGCGGCTTCTCTGGCAGCACTACCTTCACAAACGCGGCGCTTGAAGAGGTCGCCGCGGCGGGCCGGGGCCGGAGGCGCGACTTGAAATCGGCGCGCGTTGAAGTTAATTTCAGTCGCACACTTTTCGCAGCCGCGTTTGAAACTTAAACGCGCCGCAGTCCGTTTTGACAACGGTTCTACACACGCCCTTAAAGTTCGTACCCGTCACGCGAGGAGGTTCACACAAAGCCCATGCGAGGCCACTCGACCGTCGAACTGAAGACCCGGAAGTCCGTCGTGTTCGTCACGCTCACGCTTCTGCTCTGCGCCTTCGCAAGCGCCGCACGCGCGCAGCAGCAGCCAGCGCCGCGCGCGCCGATAACGAGAGACACGCTCGTCTCGATGCTGCGCTCGCTCACGCCCGAACGCAGAGACGCGGGCCTCTCGACGCTCGCCGCCGCGATCCGCGACAGCGGCGTTGACTTCGAGGTGACGCCATCGGTCGAGCAGGAGCTTTTGAGTGCGGGCGCGACGCCCGAACTCGTCGCCGTCGCGCGCGCGAACTACCGCGCGTCCGCCGCATCTTCTCAGTCCGCAGGTTCGCAGGGCGCGTCTCTGTCGGCTGCGCGCGGGGCCGCTTCCGTCGGCGCATCTCCGGTCGAGCGCGACGCGGCGATGCGCGACGACCCGCCCATCGTGACGAGGCACGAGATCAGAGTCGGCGGGCGCGCGCTACGCTACACGGTGACGACCGGCATGATGCCGCTCCGCAACGCGGCGGGCGAGACCGAGGCGCGCATCTTCTACATGGCCTACACGCTCGACGGCGTCTCCGACAAATCTCAACGCCCGCTCATGTTCTCTTTCAACGGCGGCCCCGGTTCTGCTTCCGTGTGGCTGCACATGGGCGCGCTGGGGCCGAAGCGCGTGCAGATGACGGACGAGGGCTGGATGCCGCAGCCGCCCTTCCGCCTCGTTGACAACGAACAGACGTGGCTCGACTTCACCGACTTGGTTTTTATTGACCCGGTCGGCACGGGCTACAGCCGCGCCGCGAAGCCCGAACTCGCCAACAAATATTTCGGGCTGCAAGGCGACATCCAGTCCGTCGGCGAGTTCATCCGGCTCTACCTCGCGCGCAGCGAGCGCTGGAACTCGCCGCTCTTCCTCGTCGGCGAATCTTACGGCACGACGCGCGCCTCCGGCCTGTCGGGCTACCTCATCGAGCACGGCATAGCCTTCAACGGCATCATCCTCATCTCGACGATCATGAACTTCGAGACGGCGAACTTCGCGCGCGGCAACGACCTCCCGTACATCCTCTTCCTCCCGACCTACACGGCCATCGCCTGGTATCACAAGAAGCTCCCGCCCGACCTGCAAACGGATTTGAGAAAGACTCTCGACGAGGTCGAGCGCTGGGCGGCGAACGACTACACGGTCGCGCTCGGCAAAGGCGACCGGCTCACTCCCGCGGAGCGGCAGGAGGTGATTGACCGGCTCAACCGCTACACGGGCTTGAGCAAACAGTACATTGACGAGAGCAACCTCCGCATCGAGATTCAACGCTTCGACAAGGAGTTGTTGCGCGACGAGCACCGCACGGTCGGACGCCTCGACGGCAGGTTCAAAGGGATTGACGCGCCCGGCGTCAACGAGCGCCCCGACTTCGACCCCAGCCTCGCCGCGATCCGACCGCCCTACACCGCGACCTTCAACAACTACGTGCGCGGCGAGCTGGGATTCAAGTCAGACCTCGAATACTACATCCTCGGCGGCGGCGTCGGTCGCTGGGACTTCGGCGCGGACAACGCCTACGCCGACACGAGCGAGTCGCTCCGCAGCGCGTTTGCGAAGAACCCTTACATGAAGCTGATGGTCGCCTGCGGCTACTACGACCTGGCGACGCCCTACTTCGCCGCGCGCTACACGCTCACGCACATGGGCCTCGACCCTTCGCTTCAGAACAACGTGACCGTGACCTACTACGAGGCCGGCCACATGGTTTACATCGAGAAGAACTCGCTCGCGAAGCTCAAGCGCGACGCCGCGGACTTCGTGCAGAACGCGACCGGAAGAGGAAGGTAGTCCCTGACTTTAGAACTGTAGGGGCAGGGCTTGTCCCTGCCCGCTCCTGCTTACATCGCAAGACTGCAATTCTTGAAGCACGGGCAGGGACAAGCCCTGCCCCTACGGACAAGATTAACGTCGCTTTTTTTTAATGCTCACGCCGCGACAACTCGAAGCTTACAGACGCGACGGCTTTCTCGTCGTCGAGGGCTTCGTCGCGCCGGAAGAGTGCGACCGGCTCCGCGCGCGCGCCGAGGAACTCGTCGCCGCGTTCGAGCCTGAGACCGTCTCCGTCTTCTCCACGCGCGAGCAGACGCGCACGAGCGACGACTACTTTCTCGAATCGGGAGACCGTGTTCGCTTCTTCTTCGAGGAGGGCGCGTTCGACGCCGCGGGCCGTTTGGTGAAAGAGAAGTCGCGCGCGATAAACAAGATCGGCCACGCGCTCCACGACCTCGACACGGTGTTCGAGCGCTTCTCTCGTGCGCCGCGGGTCGCCTCGCTCGTCGCGTCGCTCGGCTACGCGGAGCCGCTGCTGATTCAGTCAATGTATATCTTCAAGCAGCCCGAAATCGGCGGCGAGGTGACGTGCCACCAGGACGCGACGTTTCTCTACACCGAGCCACTGAGCGTCACCGGCCTCTGGTTCGCGCTCGAAGATGCGACGCGAGAGAACGGCTGCCTCTGGGCGCTCGCGGGCGGGCACAGGCGGGGCTTGAAGTCGCGCTTCGTGCGGGCCGAAGGCGGCGGCACTCGCTTTGATGTCTTCGACGCCGAGCCTTGGCCGGGTGACGGCCTCGTGCCTCTCGAAGTCGAGAAGGGCACGCTCGTCTTGCTCGACGGGCTGCTGCCGCACAAGAGCGAAGTGAATCGCTCGGCGAAGTCGAGGCACGCTTACACGCTCCACGCGATTGACGGTCGCTGCCGCTACCCGGAAGACAACTGGCTCCGGCGAGGGCCGTCCATGCCGCCGCGTGGGTTTGAGTGAATCGTGTCGCTCTTTTTGTGAATTGCGTTTCGCGGAAGTGTGGTTCACCACGGAGGCGCGGAGGACGCAGAGGTCGCACGGAGAGATTAAGAAAGCTCAAATCTCAAATTTGAAATTTGAAATTTCAAATCTGAAATTCTGAACCCTGAAATCCTCCGTGCCCCCTCCGTGTTCCCTATGTCTGCGGTGGTGACCCCAACCCGCTCGACGCTCAAATGAAACGAGGAGATTGAAAGTGAACTTAACGCGCCGCCTTCTTCATGCCATCGTCTTCATCGTCGCGCTCTCGTCAATCGTCGGCGCGCAGCAGTACGACCAGAAACTTTACCAGTCAATGCGCTGGCGCATGATCGGCCCGTTCCGCGGCGGTCGAACCGTCGGCGCGGCTGGCGTGCCCGGTCGCCCGAACGTCTTTTACATCGGCGTCAACAACGGCGGCGTGTGGCGAACGGACGACTACGGTCGCACGTGGGTCTCGCTCTTCGACGACCAGCCGACGGGTTCGGTCGGCGCGATAGCCGTCGCGCCTTCCGCGCCCGACACGATCTACGTCGGGAGCGGCGAGGGGCTTCAACGCCCAGACCTCTCGGTCGGAGACGGCATTTATAAATCAACCGACGGCGGGAAGACTTGGGAGCATCTCGGCCTGCGCGACGGGCAGCAGATCGGCGCGATCATCGTTGACCCGAAGAACGCCGACCGCCTGTTCGTCGCCGTTCTCGGACACCCTTACGGGCCGAACGCGGAGCGCGGCGTCTTCCGCTCGACCGACGGCGGGCGCACGTTCGAGAAGGTTCTCTACAAGGACGAGAACACCGGCGCGATTGCGCTCGCGTTTGACCCGAAGAACTCGAAGACAGTCTATGCGACGCTGTGGGCCGCGCGGCAGGGGCCTTGGGAGAATGGTTCGTGGCAGGGGCCGGGGAGTGGGTTGTTCAAGTCAACCGACGGCGGCACGACGTGGAAGCAGTTGACGCGAGGGTTGCCGACGATTGAACAGGGACTCGGTCGCATCGGCATCGCCGTCGCGCCCTCGGACGCGAAGCGCATGTACGCGTGCGTTGACGCGCCGCAGCTCGGCGGCATCTACCGCTCGGACGACGCGGGCGACAGTTGGCAGCGCGTCAACGACGAGGTGCGCGTCTGGGGACGCGGCAGCGACTTCGCCGAAGTCCGCGTTGACCCGCGCAACCCTGACATCGTTTACTCCGCGAACACTTCGACGTATCGTTCGACCGACGGCGGACACACGTTCCACGCGTGGAAGGGCGCGCCCGGCGGCGACGACTATCACACGGTCTGGATAAACCCCGAAGACCCCGACATTGTCCTGCTCGCGTCCGACCAGGGCGCGACCATCACCGTCAACGGCGGTCGCACTTGGAGCAGTTGGTACAACCAGCCGACGGCGCAGTTCTATCACGTCTCGACCGACAACCAATTTCCGTACTGGGTCTATGGCGGGCAGCAGGAGAGCGGCTCGGTCGGCACGGCGAGTCGCGGCGACAACGGCGCGATAAGTTTCCGCGACTGGCGCACCGTGGGCGCGGAAGAGTACGGCTACATCGCGCCCGACCCCTTGAACCCGAATCTCATCTACGGCGGCAAGCTCACGCGCTTCGACAAGACGACGGGGCAGGTCGAGAACGTCGCGCCCGAAGCCGTCCGCAGCGGCAAGTATCGTTTCTTAAGAACCGCGCCCGTCCTCTTTTCGCCGGTTGACCCGCACATTCTTTACTACGCGGGCAACGTCCTTTTTAAGACGACCAACGGCGGCAACTCGTGGGAAGTCATCAGCCCCGACCTGACGCGCGAGCGCTACGACGTGCCCGCGTCAATCGGCGTTTACGGCAAGCCGGAGATGGCGACGATGCCGCGCCGCGGAGTCATCTACACCGTCGCGCCTTCGCCGAAGGACGTGAATCTCATCTGGGCGGGCACGGACGACGGACTCATCCACGTGACGCGCGACGGCGGTCGCACGTGGCAGAACGTGACGCCGCCCGCGCTGACTTCGTGGAGCAAGGTCTCGATCATTGACGCCGGACACTTCGACACGCAGACCGCCTACGCCGCGATAAATCGCTTCCGCCTCGACGACCTGCGCCCGCACATCTACCGCACACACGACGGCGGCAAGACGTGGACTGAAATCGTCAAAGGCTTGCCCGACGACCCCGTCAACGTCGTGCGCGAAGACCCCGTGCGGAAAGGTCTCCTCTTCGCGGGGTCGGAGCGCGCCGTCTATGTCTCGTTCGACGACGGCGACAACTGGCAGTCGCTGCGGCTGAACATGCCCGCGAGTTCGATACGCGACCTCGTCATCCACAAGGACGACCTCGTCGTCGGCACGCACGGTCGCTCCTTCTGGATTCTCGACGACATCACGCCGCTCCGCCAGATCAACGCCGAAGTCGCCGCGTCCGCCGCGTATCTCTTCCAGCCGGAGACGGCCTACCGCGTCCAGCGCGACGTGAACACCGACACGCCGCTCCCGCCCGAAGAACCCGTGGGGCAGAACCCGCCCGACGGCGCGATCATTGATTATTTTTTGAAGTCGGACGCGGACGGCCCCGTCGTGCTTGAGATATTCGACCGTGCAGGCAAACTCGTCCGTCGTTATTCGAGCGATGACCGTGCAGAGCCGCTCAACGAGAAAGAGATCAACGTCCCGCTCTACTGGATTCGCCCGCCGCGCAATCCTTCGGCCAGGGCGGGGATGCAGCGCTTGGTCTGGGACTTGCACTTCCCTGAGCCGAAGGCCGAGAACCACGACTACCCGATCTCCGCGATCTACATGGACACGCCGCGCGGGCCGCTCGGCCCGGTCGTGATGCCCGGCGAGTACAACGTCAAGCTCACGGTCGGCGGGCATTCGTACACGCGCCCGCTCACCGTCGAACTCGACCCGCGCGTGAAGACAACGCGCGCCGGACTTCAGCAGCAGCTCGCACTCTCGTCGCAGACCGCCGAAGGAATGACGGCGAGCTTCGACGCGCTCGAACAGATAAAGAATCTCCGCGCGCAGATCAAAGAGCTTCGCGCGCGGGCCGGAATCGCTCCCGCGCTCGCCGACGCGCTCGCGGCGCTCGACAAGAAGGCCGCTGCGCTGACGGGCGAAGGCGGCGGCGGTCGCGGGGCCGGGCGCGCGGCCTTGCCCGCGACGCCGAATCTCGAACAGATTCACGGCTCGCTCGCGACGCTCCTCGACGTGCTTCAGTCAGCCGACGCCGCGCCGACGGCGCAGGCCGCAGCCGACGCCGCGCAGCTTCAGACGCAGTTGCGCGCGGCGCTGTCTGATTGGGAAAACCTGAAGCGCACGGACGTTGAATCGCTCAACGCGCAACTGCGCGCCGCTAATCTCCCGCCGCTCGCTCCGTAGCAGACGAAAAGCCGGGAGCGCGGACTCCGTAGTGAGGTGATTCTCATGCGACGTTTACTCCTTTCATTCTTCATCGCGCTGCTCGCGCTCTCGACCGCCGCGGCGCAGGAGAGGCAGCAGAAAAAATCTTTCTCCGAGTTGACGCGCGGCCTGCAAAAGCTCGACGGCTACTTCCCGCTCTACTGGGACGCCGAGCAGGGCAAGCTCCTTCTGGAGATCGCGCGCTTCGACACGGAGTTTCTCTATCAGGTGTCGCTGCCGACAGGCGTCGGGTCGAACCCCCTCGGACTCGACCGCGGGCAGCTCGGCGACACGCATGTCGTCCGCTTCGAGCGCGCCGGGCCGAAGGTTCTGCTGGTCGAAGGGAACTACCGCTACCGCGCCATCACGAACGACGCAGCCGAGCGGCGCGCGGTCGAGGAGTCGTTCGCGCGCTCGGTGCTGTGGGGATTCAAGGTCGAGGCCGTCGAAGGCGCGCGCGTGCTGGTTGACGCGACCGACTTCTTCCTCCGCGACGCGCACGGCGTCGTTGACCGCCTGCGCGAGTCGAACCAAGGGCAGTACAAGCTCGACGATTCGCGCAGCGCGATCTACCTGCCGCGCACCAAAGCCTTCCCCCAAAACACAGAGGTCGAGGCGACGCTCACCTTCACGACCGAGGGCACGCCGGGCGCGCTCGTCCGCGACACGACGCCTTCGCCGCAGTCGCTCACGGTGCGCGAGCATCACTCGCTCGTCGAGCTTCCAGACAACAACTACACGCCGCGCCGGCTCGACCCGCGCGTCGGCGTCTTCGCCGTCGAGTTCTACGACTACGCCTCGCCCTTCAACGAGCCGATTGAGAAGCGCTGGATCACGCGCCACCGCTTGCAGAAGAAAGACCCGACTGCCGCCGTCTCCGAACCCGTCAAGCCAATCGTCTATTACGTTGACAACGGCACGCCCGAACCCATCCGCAGCGCGCTCGTCGAAGGCGCTTCGTGGTGGGCGGCGGCGTTCGAGGCCGCGGGCTTCCGCAACGCGTTTCAGGTAAAAATTCTTCCCGCGGACGCAGACCCGATGGACGTGCGCTACAACATGATCAACTGGGTGCACCGCTCCTCGCGCGGCTGGTCTTACGGCGGCAGCATCGTTGACCCGCGCACCGGCGAGATCATCAAGGGCAACGTCACGCTCGGCTCTTTGCGAATCCGTCAGGATTACTTAATCGGCACGGGACTCGTCCCGCCCTTCGAGAAAAGCTCGTGGGGCACGGGCGCGCCGTGGGCCGAGTGCGAGTTGGGGATGTTGGAGGGCATGGACGAGTTAGACGGACTCGACCCTTCGACCGATGCCGCCGCGATGTCGCTCGCCCGCGTGCGCCAGCTCGCCGCGCACGAGACCGGCCACACGCTCGGACTCGCGCACAACTTCGCCGCCAGCACATACGGTCGCGCGTCCGTGATGGACTACCCCGCGCCGTTGGTCGAGATCAAGGACGGCAGGCTCGACCTGTCGAACGCCTACGCCGTCGGGATAGGCGCTTACGACAAGTTCGCGATCAGGTTCGCCTACTCGCAGTTTGCGCCCGGAGCGGACGAGTCCGCCGAGCTTGAGAAGATTGTGGACGAAGGCGTGAGGAACGGGATGCTCTTCCTCTCAGACGCCGACGCGCGGCCCGCGGGCGCGGCGAATCCGTTAGCCAGTCTTTGGGACAACGGAGACGACCCCGTCGCGATGCTCCGTCACGAGATGGAGGTGCGCCGCATCGCGCTCTCGCAGTTCGGACTCGGCAACATCCCCGCGGGAACGCCGCTCTCTCTGCTTGAAGCGAAGCTCCTGCCGCTCTACCTGCATCATCGTTATCAACTTCAGGCCGCGGTCAAAACGGTCGGCGGTCTTTACTACACATACTCTGTGAAGACCGCCGCGGGGCCGTCGCCGCCGCAGGTGCAGCAGGTCGTGCCCGCAGCCCGTCAGCGCGACGCGTTGAACGCCGTGCTTGACACTATCAAGTCCGAAGAGTTGGCGCTGCCGCCGAGCGTTCTCGCGCTCATCCCGCCGCGCGCCTTCGGCTACGAGGGCGGCACGCAGGAGCTTTTCGCGAAGCGCACAGACCCCGCGTTCGACCCCGTCGCCGCCGCCTCAATCGCCGCAGACCTCGCCGTCTCCGCGCTGTTAGAGCCGCACCGCGCGGCGCGACTCAACCAGTACCACGCGCTCGACAAAAATAACCCCGACTTCGCGGAAGTCGCTGCTGCGCTCGTTCGGAGCACGTGGTACATGGCCGCGCCGAAGGACGCATACCAAGCGGCAATCGCCCGCGCCGTGCAGAGCCTCGTCGTCACGCGCCTGATGGACTTGGCCGCCGACCCCGAAGCCTCAACGCAGGTGCGCGCCGCGGCTACCGAACAACTGCGCGCGCTCCTCTCAAACGAGACCGCGCAAACATCGCCCGACGAGGCGACGAACGCGCACCTGCGCGCCACGCACGACGACATCGAACGCTTCCTCACGCGCCCCGCCGAGCCGCGCAAGCGCACCACGCCGCTCGCGACGCCGCCGGGCGACCCCATCGGCGCGGCCAATCAAGGGCCGTAAAAGATAAGGATGAAGGCGGAAGGATGAAGAATGAAGAAGAGACAGTCTTGCCTTCACTTCATCCTTCATCCTTTGATTCACGCTCTGCGGATGATCTTCGCGGCGACCCAGCCGACGAAGACGAGTGCGGAGAGGATGAGCCAGTTGTAGTCGTGGCCGTAGGTCGCGACCGGGTAGTGGTTCGAGATCATGGTGAAGACGAGCGGCACGACCATGAACGTGTTGTGTTTCGAGCGGAGCTTGGCGCGCGCGCCTTCCGCGGGGTCGGGCGCGCGTCCTTCCTTCACCGCCGCGATCATGCGGCGCTGCGCGGGCAGTATCCTCATCCAGACGTTCGCGGCCATGATGGTTCCGAACGTCGCGCCGAGGTGGATGTATGCCGCGCGCCCGCTCAGCACGTGAGTGGAAAGGTAAGCCTGCCCGACGACGAGCGCGAAGGCGACGACGGCGAACGCGCGCTCGTTTCTTCCGAGCGGCGACCAGACGAGCAGGTCGTAAACGACCCAGCCGACCGTGAGAAGTCCGAGGCCGAACAGCACGGCGGTCGTGACGCTGATGTTGCGCACGTCCGGGTCAACCATCGTGCCGCCCGTGTAATAGACGATGGTGAGCATGAGCATCCCGCTCACCCAAGTCGCCATCGCCTCCCAACGGAACCAGTGAAGACGGCGCAGGCTCGGCGTCTTCCGCTTCTCGACGACGTAGAAGCCGCCGCTGTGAACCATCCACACCTCGGCACGCTCGCCGCCCGCCGCTTCGCGCTCTTCTTCCTGAAAGCGACCGTCGAGCCAGGTGAAGTAGTAGGTCGAGCCGACCCACATGATCGCGGCGAAGATGTGGAACCAGCGCGTGAGCAGGTTGAGCCACTCGCTGACGTTCGGGGAAAGCCTCATGATAAGCCCTCTTATGAGATAGTCATGTTTTGACGATTGCGGAATGCGGATTGAAGAAAGACGAGAGCCGCGCTGCTGCCCCTCTGTGCCGCTCTCACGCGCCGTGCTCAAGCAGCGACGAGGAGCGCGCCTCTTCCAATCCGCAATCCGAAATCCGCCGCTCCGCAATCGTCTTCAACTGCCGCGGTATGTCGTGTAGCCGAAAGGGCTGAGCAGCAGCGGCACGTGGTAGTGCGCGCCCGCGTCGCGGACGACGAAGGCGACGACGACCTCGGCGTAGAAACCTTCGACGCCCGCGCGCGCGAAGTAATCGCCCGCGTCGAACGTGAGCCGGTACGCGCCCGCCTTCAAATCGAAGTCGTCGGGCAGAAGGTCGCGCAGACGCCCGTCCGCGTCCGTCGCGCCGCGACCGAGCAAGCGCCAGTCGCCGCCCTCGCCGCGCGTTTCGAGCGTGACGGGCACGCCCGACGCGGGCCGCCCCGCCGACGTGTCTAAAACGTGCGTGGTGATCGCGCTCATTTTTCCAGAAGCTTCCTGACGCGCAGCTCCGTGATGCGCCACTGCTCTTCCGCCGCGACGCGCAGCTCCGTCCCCGCGTCGTTCCTCATCCGCTCGCGAAGCATCGAGAGCATCTGCCCGGCTGTCCTGTTCGTCGCGCAGACGATGAAGATGAAGCCGAACTTCTCCTCGTACTCGCGATTCGCCTCCGCGAGGGCCGCGAGCGTCTCCGCCGAAGCCTCGCCCGCGCGCGACTGCTCGCCCTCAGACCAGCGGCGCGCGGCCTCGCTCACTTCCGTTTCGGCCCTGCGCTCGCCGATCTTCGGGTGCGCGCGGAAGGCTTCGAGCCAGTCCTCGCGCGCGAGTTCGTTCCACACGCGCTCGCCGATGATGAGCACTTGCCCTTCGTCCCACATCGGCAGGAGCGCGGCGACCCGCTCGGCCCAGCGCGTCGAGCCGCAGCAGGAGAGCAGCACCGCGCGCTTCTCGTCCGGCGTCATGCTGTTCAGCTTATCAATCGGCTTGGTGTATTTCCTGTAATCAGGCATCGGTCGAGACTCGCCCGTAGAGCCGCAGCCGGCTGACGCCTCCGTCCGGGTAGATTCGGAAACGCGCGTGCGTCGCCTCGCCCGCGTCCCTCAACTCGCGCTCGTAGAAGTGGCGCGCGTGTGCTTGCAGCGGAGTGCGCGGCAGAAGCTCGCGCCACTGCAAAGAGTCGAGCGCGGCTTCATCCATGACACCGGCGGTCGCGCCCGCGACTTCGAGCGAGCAGCTTTCGGGGAAGTTGCCTTTGAAGTGCGCCGTGTCAACCTCGACGCGTGTGATCGTCCCGGCAGCGCCGAGACGGACGACGCACCAGTCATGACCGGGGCCGCGACGCCGCTTCGTCTCCCAGCCGTCGCCCATGTCCCGCCCGCGGCCCGGCATGATGAGGTTGTGGCGTCCGCCGAAGAACTCGTCGCTCGTCGCGACGACGAGTCCGCCACACTCGACCGACGCGAGGTCAACCAGCCCGCCCGCGCGTTTGATTCTTTCCCAATCCGGCAGCACGTCGCCGTACACGCGCAGGCGCGCGACGCCGCCGTCCGGGTAAATCTTGAAGCGCAGGTGCGTGAAGCGTTCGCTTGAAGAGACGGCGAACGGATTTATCGAGTCGCCCTGCAACGGCGACTGCGGCAGTATCTCGACCCACTCGGTCGCCTCGTGGGTCAGGTCGGCGACGGTCGGGTTGCCTTCCGAGGCGCAGGCTTCGAGCGAGCAAGCTTCGGGGTAGTTGCCGCGGAAGAAACTCGTGTCAACGACCACGCCGCGCACGCGCCCCGCGAGTCCCAGACGAATCAGGCACCAGTCGAAGCCCGGCGTGCGCCGACGCCGCGACTCCCACCCGTCCATCCACTTGCCGCGCTCGGTGTACTTGCCCTCGACGAAGACCGGCGCGCTCGCCTTCAGAAGATTCTCCTTCGGCGCGAAGAAGTCGTCGTCGGCGTAAAGCACCGCGCCGCCCAGACGTTCCGCGGCGAGGTCAATTAAGTTGGTAAAGGCAGACTCGGCAGACATGTGCTTCGAACTCCCGGTGGGGCTTGGGGCCGGCGTCACGCGCCCAGCAGTTCTCGTAGCCGCGGCACCAGACTCGCCAGCGAGTGGCGTCGCTCCACGAAGGCGCGCGCCTCCGCGGCCATCGCCGCCCGCAACGACGGCCTGTCTAAGAGGAGGCACGTGAACTCGACGAACTCTCTACTGCTGTTGCACGCGAAACCGGTTCGACCGTGGGCGACGTATTCGCGCATCCCGCCGAGGTTATTTACCACCACCGGCAACCCGCACGCCATCGCTTCGAGCATGGCGACGCAGGCGGTCTCCCTCCACTGCGGCGCATGGGCGTAAACCCAGAGGTCGCCGCGCCGGAGGAAGAGGGCCGGGTCGAAGGCTTCCTGCGGGTAAGCGCGGAGCCGCCCACCTTCGGTCGTCGCCAACGAGCGCGCGGCACCCAGCATTTCGAAGACGACGTCGTGTTCCTGCGCGACGCCCCGGACGATGAATTCCGTGTCGGGCGCGAACTTGGACGGGTCGTCGAAGCTATGCCTGCACACGACCCAGGGGTCGCCGGTCGGCACGCGCCCGGAGGGGCGGAACCGCTCGGTGTCCACGACACAACGCACCACCTCGACGCGCCCGGCCAAGTGCCACGAGTCGCGCGCCGCAACGGCCTGATCCCACGAGACGAACCACAACGCCTCGGCCCGCCCACTGAACCCCGACAGCAGGCTCTGTTGCCGGTACAGCGTGGGGGCCAGGATGAGACGCCCCGGCCCGCGAGCCAGCGCCGCCGCCGCCGCGACGCTCGGCGCGTCCCACAGGCCGACCACGATGCTGAGATGTGCCGGCGGCACTTCGTCCGGCGTGGCCGCGACAAGGCCGAGCCGGACGTCGCGCCCCGCCTCGATGACCGACGGGTGGATGTCCGGGGTCAGGCTGACCAGGCGCACGTCGAACGACAGCGCCGCCAGAGCGCGCGCCAGCAGCAGCGACTGCTGAAGCGTCCCGTTCGCGTGGCTGCCGAGCGTGACGACCTGGGCGAGCATGTTACCTCTGGGCCAGGTCGGTACAACCAATACTCGACCGTCCTCTCAAGCGTGCCGTGGCCCGCGGAGCGCAGGCGGAGTAGCTCGCCGAGGAACGCTTCGGGGTCGCCGCCGGGCGGAGCGCAGCCGTTCTTCTCTAAGAGTCGCGGCACGAGAACGCGGGCCAGCCAGTAGCGGACGGCCTCGTAGGTGCCGATGTTGTGACCGCGCGCCCCCGACTGGTCCCACTTCACCTTGAGCACTTCGTCAACCTCCTCGTCTCTCCAATTACAATAGTAGCCGAGGCTGTTCAGGCGCGCGACCACGTCACCGTCGTCCGTCCCCCGCCACCTCCCGGGCCGCTCGACCAGGTAGTCGGCTCTGTAGTAGTGGCTTATGTAGATGAGCTCGACCCAGCCGCAGCTTTCCAAGTGGGCCTTGATGGCGCTCGACGGCGCGAACCATTCGAATAAGTGGTACTCCCAGGTGTCCGACCCGCCCGCCCTGTCGAGGGGGCGCCGGAATAGAAATTCGTAATCAGACAATTCGACGTAATGGGCCGACACCGCCTCCCAGCCTTCGTCGCCGAGTGCCTGCAACCCCTTCAGGTTGTTCGCGCTGACGGTGAAAGTCGCGCGCCGATACTCGTGCAGTCCGTCTGCTTCCTCCTGTTTGCTCATATGCGTCACCTCTTCATCCGTACATCTGCCGGGCCTTCAGTCCCCACACTTTAGCGTCGTGCAGCCTGTCGAGCAGCTCGTCGCCCAGGGCGAGCGAGCAGCGGAAGCCCCAGTTCGGCGCGCTCAGCGAAGCACCCGCGGAGAAGCGGTTCGCGTTCCTCGCGTGCTTCGGCTCGTCGAACCACGACCCGCCCTTGAGGACGCGCTCCTTCCCCTGGGCAGGCCCCGCGGGGTTGGAGGTCACGCCGCCGAGGTCGTGGCCGGCCAGCGCCCACGTCTCGGCGAACCAGTCGGAGCACCACTCGTGCACGTTGCCAGCCATGTCATAGAGGCCGAAGGCGTTGGGCGCGTAGTCGGCGACCGAGGTGGTGTCGCGCCCCTCAAGGTTGGCAAGCCCGCGCCGGTAACTGTCGCCGAAGGCCCAGACGTTGCTGCTCGGGCCGGAGGCCGCGTACTCCCACTGCGCTTCAGTCGGCAGGTCGCATTCGACCCCGGACTGGCCCGACAGCCACTCGCAATACTTCCTTGCGTCATACCAACTCACCTGCACGACCGGGTGGTGTTCCTTCCCGCGGTGGGTCGAATCCGGCCCCGACGGGTGCCGCCAATCAACGCCGGGCTGCGTGTCCCACACCCCCGGCTGCGGGGAGTAGAGGCCGCCGCGGACTTCGGCGGTCGTGACGTAACCGGTCGCCCTCACGAAGCTGTCGAACTGGAGGTTCGTCACCGGGGCGACGGCCATGAAGAACGAACCCACCCTGACCTTGTGGCGCGGCTGCTCCTGCTCGTAGCCATCGCCCGACCCCATCAGGAACTCCCCCGCCGGGACGTAATTAAAGCGCGTGCCCGCGACCAGAATCTCGCGCCGCGGGAGCAGGACGGCGAATTCGCCCGCGGCGACCTCGGCGGTGAACTCTAGCGGCTGCGGCGCGGGCCTCAAAGGGGGGCGCGCCTCCACGCCCTTGATCTGGTTGACGAGCTTAAGGAGCTGCTCCTCGAACTTACTCCCGTCGCGGAAGTCGAGGTACTTCAATCTCGCGAGCGGGGCGGGTAGGTCGGTGTCGCGCAGCAGGATGGGGATCAATTGCCCCTTCCTCTTCCCCGAATACACCCCCGAGAGGAAGCCCTGCCACTCCGCGCCGACCCAGTGGGCGTCCGCGCCGACCGATTCGGGGCTAAGCACCAGCAGCATGAACTCGCTCTGATCGATTCCCTCGTCCATTTTCCCCAGGATGGAATCGCCGTACTTGATCTCCCACTCGTCCCACCAGGCGTCCACGTCGTTCTCCCGCAACCTCTGGGCGAGGTTCCGGCACCACTCCCTATCTACGCTCTTGTAGCTAACGAAGACCTTATGGCCTGACATCGTCTCCCCCGGTAAGGCAGGTTCACGCAGCCCTGCAGTGCCGCGCTTCAACGCGCGGCGGCTCGGCCACTCGCCGCGGCCTCTCGCGCCGCCGCCGGCCAGCATGGCGCGGCACGTTCAGACGGGCCGCATGGGTGCGGAGCCGTCCCCGTCGCGCCCCATGAGCAGCTTGCCCGTCAGCGTTTCCGGGAACGCGCCGCGGTCGTAGATTTTCTCGCCGCGAAGGTAGGTCGCTTCGACGACGCCTCGCAACTCGCGCCCGTCGTAGGGTGTGAGCTTGTGCCTGTGTTCGTTGATTTCGGGCGCGACCGTAAAACTCGCTTCGGGGTCGAAGATGACGAGGTCTGCGTCCAGCCCCGCGGCGATTGCGCCCTTGCGCGAGTCGAGTCCGGCGAGCCGCGCCGGCTCGCGGCAGAGCCAGCGCGCGAGGTCTTCGAGCGTGTGGCCGCGGCGTCGCGCCTCGGTCCAAATTATCGGCAGCCTGAATTGCAGAGACGCGATGCCGCCCCACGCCTTTAGAAAATCGCCCTCCTCGCGCAGCTTCAACGCGGGCGGGCACGGCGAGTGATCCGAGACGATCATGTCGAGCGTGCCGTCGCCCAAAGCCTGCCAGAGCCTTTCGCGGTTCTCGCGCTCGCGCACCGGCGGGCAGCACTTGAACTCGGTCGCGCCGTCGGGGACTTCTTCCGCCGCGAAGAAGAGGTAGTGCGGGCACGTCTCGGCAGTCAGCGGCAAGCCCTCATCCTTCGCCGCGCGCAGCGTCGGCAGCGCGTCCGCCGACGAGTGATGAACGACATGCACGCGCCCGCCCGTCTCGCGGCAGAGTTTTATCAACAGCGCGACTGCTTCGTTCTCGGCCTCGCGCGGGCGCGAGCGAAGGAAAGTCTCGTAGCGACGCGGGTCGCCTTCCGCGTCCGCGCTACAACAACTCGCGAGCGCTCGCTCGACCGGCCCCGGCAGTTCGGCGTGCGCGATGAGCGTCGCGCCGAGGCGCGCAAGCTCGCGCATCGCGGGGCGCAACTCGGCTTCGGTCACGTGCGGGAACTCTTCGACGCCCGAAGGAATCAGAAAGCACTTGAAGCCGACGACACCCGCCGCGAACATAGGCGCAAGCTCGTCGGTGTTGCCCGGAACGATGCCGCCCCAGAACGCAACGTCCACGCTGCACTTGCCGCGCGCCGCATCGAGCTTTTCGCGCAAGCCTTCGAGCGTCGTCGTCGGCGGGATGCTGTTGAGCGGCATGTCAACGACCGTCGTCGTGCCGCCCCGCGCCGCCGCGCGCGTCGCCGTCGCGAAGCCTTCCCACTCGGTTCGGCCCGGCTCGTTGACGTGAACGTGCGAGTCAACGAGTCCGGGAAGCACTACGCGGTAGCCAGCGTCAACGACCTCGAATCCTTGCGGCACGTCGTCGAACGCGCGCACGTCTGAGATGCGCCCGTCGCGTATGTGAATCGCGGCGGCCCCGACTCCGCTGGGTGTGACGACTTGCTGACCTCGGACGACGAGATCGCGTGAAGGCATGACGCAAACTTAAAACAGAACTCCGCGTTTTGGCAACAATGGCGAAGACGGTCTCGCGCGGCGCGCGGGCGCTGCGGTAGAATGCTCCGGCCCAAGCCAACCGAGGAGAAAAATGAGAACGACGCTGAACGAAGATTCGACGCGAGAGATAACCGCGCGCCTGAGCGCGGCTAATCGTGAGTTCGCCGCGCGCTACCCCGGCGAGACGATGCGGCGGCAGCCCGTCCACACGGTTTACGGCGGCGCGCACCTATTCAAGTCCGACACGACGCCGCGGCTCGGCGCGCTCGCGCTGCGCGCGCTCGAAACTTACGCGCCGGACTTCGCCTCGTTCGCGCGCGCGCTTGAGCTGCCCGGCTCGGACGAGTTGCCCGACTCGGTCGGCGACGACTCGGCGGTGCGAGACGCAATCGAGCGGGACGGGGCCGCGTTCCGACGCGAGCACAAGGGCGTCTGGCTCGCGCACACGGTTTACACGCGCGTCGTCGAGAAGCTCAGGCGCGAACCCGTCGAAGACTTCCGCATTGACTTCGAGGACGGCTACGGCAACCGCCCCGACGCCGAAGAGGACGGCCACGCCGAGTCCGCCGCGCGCGAAGTCGCCGCAGGCATGAAGGCGGGCACTCTCCCGCCGTTCATCGGCATCCGCATCAAGACCTTCAGCGAAGAGTTGTACGCGCGCTCGGCCCGCACGCTCGACATTTTCCTGACGACGCTTCTGGAAGAGACGGGCGGACGTTTGCCCGACAACTTCGTCGTCACGCTCCCGAAGATAACCGTGCCCGAACAGGTCGCGGCGCTCGCCTCCGTTTTCGACGAGTTTGAAAAGTCGGGCGGACTCGAAGCGGGCGCGCTGAAGATGGAGATGATGGTCGAGACGACCCAGTCAATCATCAACCACCGCGGCGAGTCCGCCTTGCCCCTGCTCGTCGAGGCCGCGCGGGGCCGCTGCACGGCGGCGCACTTCGGAACCTACGACTACACCGCGAGCTGCCAGATCACCGCGGCGCACCAGCACATGACGCACCCCGCGTGCGACTTCGCGCGCCACGTGATGCAGGTCGCGCTGGGCGGCACGGGCGTCTGGCTCTCCGACGGCGCGACGAACATCATGCCCGTGCCCGCGCACCGCGCGACGGAAGGGCAGGCATTGACGGAAGGGCAAGAGGAAGAGAATCGCCGCACCGTTCACCGCGCGTGGCGTTTGCACTACGAGCACACGCAGCACTCGCTCACGAACGCTTTTTATCAGGGCTGGGACTTGCACCCGGCGCAACTCCCCGTCCGCTACGCAGCCGTCTATACCTTCTTCCTCGAAAGCCTCGGCCCCGCGTCCGAGCGCCTGAGCAATTTCGTCGAGAAGGCCGCGCGCGCCACGCTCGTCGGCGACGTTTTCGACGACGCGGCGACGGGCCAAGGCTTGCTCAACTATTTCTTGCGCGCGACGGGCTGCGGCGCTGTGTCTGAAGACGAGGCCGTGCGCCTGACCGGACTCACGACCGACGAGCTTCGCTCCGGCTCGTTCGTCAAGATTCTAAAGAACCGTCAGCGCCTTTAGTTTTCCGCCACAAAACTTCCGCGGGCGGTGTTCTCTTATTCAGGCGGAGACATTCAACCGGGAGGATTACGATGCGAATTATCTTAACCGCGGTTTTGTTCGTCGGCCTTTGCGCCGTCGCCTCGGACGCCGCCGCGCAGACGGACGCGGGGCAGCGCGCGCGCGAGCTTGCGGCCATCTTCAGCAAGAGCAGGCACGAGGTGAAAGAGAAGCGCGGCGTGCGCGTGGAGAAGTTCAAGGAGGTTAGGAGCGAGCCTGCCGTAAGACCCGCCGCCGACTATTCGGGCGAGTACGTGGCTACGGTCGAAGAGGACTACACGCTCTCGCTGAAGGTCTCGGCGGACGGGAGCGTCGAGGGAAGCGGTTATGAACCGGCTCCGGGCGGCGCGGGCGCGTTCACGCTGAGGGGCGCGCGGGTTTCGGGCGCGCTGCTGACGGGGACGAAGGTTTACGCCGACGGCTCGACGGAGAAGATCGAAGGCGTCTTCATCAATCGCGCCGAGCGCGACAGCCTCGCCGACCCCGGCACGACGCAGTTCGGACTCGGCGTCCTCTTCGACCCGCCGAAGGTCGCCGAGGGCCTTCACATGGAGAGACTCTTCTTCCGCCCGAAGCAGTAATTCCGGCAGAGGAAAGAGGCGCGGGCCGCGCGTCGCCCGCGTCTCTTCAAACGCAAACTTCCGAACTGCGAAGGAGCCTCAAGGGAACGCGAGCGTGACCAGCGTGACGACCGCGGCGGTGATGATTGCGCGGCGGTTGATGCGGCGCGACTTCTCGCGGAGTTGCGAGACGACCGCCTCGTCCCCGACCTTCTCTTCGCCCGCGTCCATGTTGCGCGTCCCGCGCGCGGCCATCGCGATTCAGGTCTTCTCGCGCGACTGGAGCAAGCCGAGTCCGGCGATCCAGACGGGGAAGAAGACGACGAGTCGCGCGAGTCGCGGGGCCTGAAGCACGACGAGCAGGAACGCGAGCGCGACCCCGACCGTGAGTGCGACGATGCCCATCACGCGCCGCTTCCTCTGCTCGCGCGGGCCAAGGTTGACGGCTTCGTCGTTCGTCGTACTCGCCTGACTTCGCATCAACTGAACTCTCTTCGTTCGTCTCACTCTCCGCCCGCGCGCAGAGTCGCGAGCGGCTGGCCTTCGTTGACGCGCTCGCCGACGCGCACGTTGATGACGGCGACGCGGCCCGCGGAGGTCGCGCGCGCATAGATCGTCTGCTCGGCGGGCGTCGCCGATGTGCCGAGTCCGTTCGCCCCGCCCAGTTGTTGCTGCCGCGCGGCGATGAGGCCGGACTGCGCGGACTGCGCCGAGTTCTGCGCGCTCTGGAGTCGCTGCTGCGCGCGCTCGTAAACCGCGCGCGCGCCGTCAAGCTCGCCCTGCGAAGCCTGACCCGAAGCGACGAGCGGCGTGAGCCTCTGCACCTCGACCTCCGCGCGGACGACCTCGGCCCTGGCCGCCTCGATGCCGTTCTGCGCGGCCCCGTAGTTCTGCGCGGCGCGCGCGACCGGGTCTTGCGTCGGCTCGGCCTGCGCCTGCCGCGGCGTCGCGACGGCGATCTCGACTATCCCTGCGCCCTGCTGCACCTCGACGCCCTCGCCGACCAGCACGCGCTTGACGACTCCGGTCGCGGGCGCGTTCACGACGACGACTCCTTCCGCGACGTTGTTGTTGTTGTCGTTCGCGCCCGAACCCGAACGGCACGACGCGGACGCGCACGCGGCGAGCAGCGCGAGCGCGAGCGACAAGAGTCGCGGCCCCGGCGCGCGTCGCCGCGGTGCGTGTCCTGTGTCTTTCGTCGCGTCGCGTCTCATGTCGGTTGTTACGGCCTGTCGCCCGGCGCTTGCGCGGGCGCGAAGGCGTTGCCGGACGCGGCTGGCTCCGAAGCCTCCGGCTCGCGCATCCGCAGGTCGCGCGCGGGCGCGTCCTTCGTGTCTTTGATGACGGCGACGTTATTGACTTCGAGCGTGTTGCCGGTCGCGTGCTGGAGTTGCGAGATGGCCTTGTTCAAATCGGTCTGCGCCTGCAACTCGCTCGCGCGCGCGGCGAGCAGAGTGGTCTGCGCCTGAAGCACGAGGAAGACCGTCGTCGTGCCGGCGCGGAACTGCCGCTGCTGGCTCGCGTACTGCTGCTCGGCGGAAGAGCGCGACGCGGCGGCGGAGGCGAGACGCGCCTGAGCGGAGCGGACGGCCTGCACCGAGTTGCGCACGTCGGCCTCGATCAACTGCTCCTGCTGCCTGATCTGGTCGTTGATGCGGTTGCCCTGGACGAGCGTGCGACCGAGGTTCGCCTCCGCCGTGCGGTTGCGGAGCGGGAGCGAGATGCTGACGCCGACGTGTGCGGTCGGGTAGCGCTGCTCGAAGAGGTTCGCGAGCGACTGCGTGTAGCCGCCGACGAGGTTCGCCGCGGGCGAAGACGTGGTGGTCGTCACCGTGAGAGGCTGAAGCCCCGCTATCGTTGAGAGTTCGTTGATGCGCTGGACGAGCGTCGCGGTCGTGCTCGCGGAGGAAGAAGTCCGCGGCACGAGCGTGCCCGCGAGTCCGTCGGTCGTGTAGGTGCCGACGAGGTTGAGCTGCGGCTTCGTCTGGTCGCGGTAATAGCGTTGGTCTATGTCGTTCAGTTCCTTGTTCGTCCGCAGCTCGGCGAGGTCGAGGCGGTTGGCGAGCGCCGACCTGACCGCGTCGTCGAGCGGCACGTTCGGCACGTCGAGGCTGACGGGCGTGACGGGCGTGAGCGCCCGCGACCAGAGCGCCTCCGAGCGGTCGCGCAGGATCAGGGTCTTCAGCGTGTTCTCGGCCTGCGTCACCGACTGCTGCGCCGTATAGACGCTCTGCTCGAAGGTCGTCACCTGCGTCTGCGCGGCGACGATGTCAATCGGCGCGAGCACGCCCTTCTCGACGAGGCGCTCGTTACTCTCGACTTGGATGCGCGCCTGCTTGACGGCGTCAATCTGCACTTGAAGGTTGCGGAGCGCGAAGGCCAAGTCCCAGTACGCCTGCTCGACCTGCGTGATCACGTCAATCGCCTTCTGGCGGAACTGCGCGTCGGAGAGCGTCAGGTTCTTCTTGGCGATCTCGATCTGGCGTCGGTTGTTGTCGAAGCGCAGGCCGCGCAGCAGCGGCTGCGTGTAGGTCAGCGTCGCCGCGGTCGGGAACTGCGGGTTGAGCGTGACGTTCTGATTCGTCGTCGTCAGGCGCGTCGAGGAGAAGTCGAACTCGTAGGAGCCGCCCGCCCACGGCGAGTAGCCGGCGAGTCGCATCGTCCCGACCTCGTCCGTCTGCGTGACCGAGCCGCTCGCGCCCGCGCCGCCGAGCGTCGAACTCGTCGGCGTGGTCGCGCGCTCGTAGTAGTCTTCCGAAGAGAGCAGCGGGTCATAGACGCCGCGCGCGGCCTTCAAGTTGTACTCGGCGATCTGCACGTCAACGCGCGACTCGTCAATGTCGTTGCTGTTCTGGAGCGCCATGCGGATGGCGTCGTTCAGGGCGAGAGGGAACTGATCCGACACGTCAACGCCCACGCGCTCGGCGCTCGGCAGAGGCCGCTGCGGCGCTTCGTAGTTCGGCGCAATCGGCGGCGGCTCCTGCGGGAGTTGCGCCGGTGCCGCGCCCGTCGAGACGCCGACGTTCGAGCCGGGAACCGGCCCGACGCCGTTCGGCGTGGTCGTCGTCGCGCCCGCTCCCTGCTGCGTCGTCGCGGCGTTGCCCGCGGGGTTCGCGGTGGCGGGCAGGCCGCTTCCCGGAGGCGCTGCCTGCGGGTTCTGCGGCGTCGGCGGCAGAGGCCCCTGCGTGTTCGGGGTCGTCTGCTGCTGCTGCTGCTGCTGCACGGGCTGCGGCTGCGTGCTCTGCTGCGTCTCGTTGGTCGGGTTGACGGTCGAGCCGGGCGCGTTCGGCGGCGTCCGCGTCGGCGCGGGCTGCGGCGTGCCGGGCTGCTGTTGCTGAGTCTGCGTCTGCGGCGACTGCGTCGTGCCCACGGGCGGGTTCTGCGTCGTCGGAGTCTGCGGGTTCGTCGTTGACTGCGGCGGCGACGAAGAGGTCGTGTTCTGCGCGAGCGCAGCCGCGGGCGAGGCGAGCAGCGTGGCGAGGAGAAGCGCGCTCAGAGTCGAGTTGAGTAAATCTTTGTGGGCGCGGGCTGCACGCGCCCGCCGCTGTTTGTAATTCATGTCCCTGTTGTTCCCCGTGAGTCCGAAACGGGGCGGCCCGAACTCCGTCCCGCGCGGCTTCGGCGCGTCAATCGCCCGAAGCCTGATCGGCGTACCTGTCCTTCTGCTTCCGGCGGGAGAGTGCTTCGTCCGGCTTCGCCGGCCTCCCGCGGACGGCGGCGAACGCATCCGCAATGCGCCGGCGGACTCCGCCCAAGGGTGCGCCCACGCGCGACAAGACGTGCGACTCCTTCGCGTCCTCGAACAGCGAGTAGAAGACCGGCACGGCGAGCAGCGTCAGCAACAGACAGAGCGACTGGCCGCCGACGACCAGCACGCCGATGGAACGGTTCGTCGCCGCGCCCGCGCCCGAACCGAGGATCAACGGAATCATGCCCGCGACGAGCGCGATGGTCGTCATCAGGATGGGCCGGAGTCGGTCGCGGTTCGCCTGAATGATGGCGCTGTGGCGCTCCATGCCGTGACGCCGGAGTTCGTTCGTGTGGTCAATCTGTAGAATCGCGTTCTTCTTGACGATGCCGAACAGGACGAGGATGCCGAGCGCCGAGAAGATGTTGAGCTTCTGCCCCGCGAGGAAGGTCGAGAGCAGCGCGAAGGGGATCGCCAGCGGCAGCGTCAAGAGAATCGTCACCGGGTGGATGAACGACTCGAACTGCGCCGCCAGCACCAGGTACATGAAGATGAACGAGAGGATGAAGGCCAGCATGAAGTAGTAGTTCGCCTGACCCAACTGCTTCGACTGCCCCGTGACGCCGGTCGCGTAGCCGGGGTCCATGTGTATCTCCGCGGCGGCCTGCTGCAAGGCCTTGAGCGCCTCGGTCTCCGAGCCGTTCTGCGAGACGCTGCCCGTGATCGTCACCTGCCGCTGGCGGTTGATGCGGTCAATCGAGGTCGGACTCGTGCCCTGCTCCAACTTCACGACCTTCGAGAGTTCGACCGTCCCGCCCTTCGACGAGGGCACCGTCAGTTGGTTGAGAAGGTCTGTGTTCTGCCGGTACTGGTTCTCGGCCATCAGCACCACGTCGTACTGATCCGTCCCCTCGCTGAAGGTCGAGACCTTCGAGCCGGCGATCATCGTCGAGAGCGTCTGCGCGATGTCGCCGGCCTGGACGCCGAGGTCTGCCGCCTTCTGGCGGTCAATGACGACGCGCGTCTCCGGGTTGCCGAGCACGAGCGAGCGGTCGGCGTCCTGAATGTTCGGGTTCTGCTTGACCTTGTCAACGATCTCCTTCGAGTACTGGTCGAGCTTGTCGAGGTCCGGGCCGGAGATGTAGAAGGCGAGCGAGCCTGAGCGACCGCCGCCGATGGCGCTCGAAATCGAGGAGACCGCGGACGCGCCGATGAACAAGTCCTTCGGGTAGCGGCGCGTGATGGCGCGCGTGCGCTGGATGATCTCGGCCTGCGAGAGCGAGCGATCCTTCGGCGGCACGAGCGCGACCGTGATCTGTCCCGTGTTCGGCGAAGCCTGCCCGCCGAAGCCCGCAATCGCCAGCGTCGCCTGCACGCCCGGCACCTGCTCGCGCACGTCGCGCGCGATGTGGTCGAGTATGCTTTGCGTGGCGGCGAGGCTCGTGCCCTGCGGCGCGCGGAGTTGAATCTGGAACGAAGACTCGTCCTCGTCCGGCAGGAAGTTGATGCCGGCGAGCTTGAACATCGGGTAGATCGAGATGATGACGACGGCGCTGATGAGGACGATGACCCAGCGGTGCGCCATTGACCATTCGAGCATCCACTTGTAGGTGCGGTCAATCGGACGGTAGAAGCGCGACTCCTTCGACGACTGCTCGTGCGCCTTCTCGACGTGCTCGATTGGTTTTTCGTCGTCGGGACTCGTGCCCTCGCCCGTCGCCTCGAACGCCGTGGGGCCGGCGGGCAGAGGCTCCTCCTTCTTCGCCTTGATCCAACGCGCCGAGAGCATCGGCGTCAGCGTGAACGAGACGATGAGCGAGACGGCGATGGCCGCCGCGGAAGTCAGGCCGAACGAAGACATGAAGCGCCCGACGATGCCGCCCATGAATCCGACCGGCAGGAAGACCGCGAGCAGCGAGAGCGTCGTCGCCAGAACAGCGAGGCCGATCTCGCGCGTGCCTTCAATCGCCGCCTGGAATGGGTGCAGGCCCTTCTCCTCGACGAAGCGGTAGATGTTCTCAAGGACGACGATGGCGTCGTCAATGACGATGCCGACCATCAGGGTGAGGGCGAGCATCGTCATCTGGTTGAGCGAGTAGCCGAAGGCGGCGAGGAAGCCGAAGGCCGCGATGATCGAGGTCGGGATGGCGATGGCCGAGATGATCGTCGAGCGGAAGTTCCACAGGAAGATGAAGACGACGATGGCCGCGAGCAGGCCGCCGATGATGAGGTGCTCTTCGATGGCGTGCAGCGAGTTCTCGATGAACTCCGACTGGTCGCGCACGATCTCGAAGTGCAGCCCCTGCGGCAGCGTCGGGATGACCTCGTTCATGCGCTGCTTGACGGCGTTGATGACCGCGACGGTGTTCGACCCCGACTGCTTGACGATGGCGAGCGTCACCGCCGGCCCGCCGTTGAGGCTCGAAATCGAGGTCGGGTCAACGCCTCCGTCCTCGACCGTGCCGATGTCGCTGACCTTGACCGTGTAGCCGTTCCTGTTGGCGACGGCTATCTGGTTGAACTCCTCGACCTTGTCCACGCGGCTCATCGTGCGCAGCGTCTGCGTCTGCGAGCCTTCGTTGACGCGCCCGCCCGGAAGCTCAAGGTTCTGCGCGCGGAGCGCGTTCGCCACGTCCGCCGTCGAGAGGTTGTAGGCGCGCAGGCGGTCGGGGTCGAGGTGGACGTTGATCTGCCGGAGCCGCGCGCCGTAGATGGTCACGTCGCCGACGCCGTAGGCCGACTCGACGCGCTTGACGATCTGGTCGTTGGCGATGTCGGTCAGCTCGCGCACCGAGTACGGGCCGGTCATCGAGTAGAGGATGATGGGCTGCGCGTCGGGGTCGGCCTTCCGCACGATGGGCGGGTCGGCGGTCGCGGGCAGGCGGTTCAAGACCGTGTTGACCTTGTCGCGCACCTCCTGCGTCGCCACGTCCGGGTCTTTCGAGAGGTCGAAGCTGATGGAGATGGACGAGCGGCCCGTGCTCGAAGACGAG
>Ga0070740_10001599_pt1 | contig 30058 bp, 29 predicted proteins | sample Coa_R2_FD_67286 | JGI IMG/M metagenome (GOLD analysis project Ga0070740, IMG submission 67286) | Surface soil microbial communities from Centralia Pennsylvania, which are recovering from an underground coalmine fire - Coalmine... | ecosystem: Environmental > Terrestrial > Soil > Unclassified ...
GAGAAGCAAAGCAGCAGTTGTTTTCATGAGTTTCCTCCACGAGGCGCCCCCCTTGAGCTTTAATCTCCGATGGAAAGGCGCGTTCCGCAAGTCTAGACGAGAGCAAAGTCTAGACGAGAGATTGAGCGAGCGGCCCTGCGGCAAAACGCCGAAACGGCTTAGCGTGAGCTGGCACCGCGAAGGCCTCGACGCGGCAGCGAGTTTCCAACGGAGAGCGACGCCTTGGTTGTCCCGAGGTCTGCCGGCTGCGGATGCCGCTGAGCCATCTCTCGGCGCGACCTAAGGGGCTTATTTTGCACGGTAATTCGGTACCCAAGCCGAAGGCCAGATCGTAACCGGCGCAAACCGGCTATGATGGTCTGCCCCAATGAGACCGTAGCAACCATGGCTGCAGGCTTAACCCCTTCGCGTCCGTCGCTCGACAAATCCGCCATTCTTCGCGCCCATCCGTTCTTTCACGGGCTCGATCCGGACATTATCGAGCAACTGGTGCCGCACGCGATTGCGCGGAAAGTCAAACGCGGCGTGCTGCTGTTCCGCAAGGGCGATCCCGGCACCAATCTCTACGTCGTGTGCTCGGGCGCCGTGCGGATCAGCGCGCCGTCGGAGAAGGGCAAAGACGCCGTCTTCAATCTTGTCATTCCCGGCGAGATTTTCGGCGAGATTGCTTTTCTCGACGGCGGCGAGCGTACCGCCGACGCGGTCATCAGCGAGGACAGCGAGCTTCTGGTCATCGAGCGCCGCGACTTCATGCCGTTGCTGCAAAAATATCCCGAGCTTGCGATCAGGCTGCTGCAAATCCTGTGCGGACGGCTGCGCAAGACCAGCGGGCAAGTCGAGGACATTGTCTTCTTCGACATCTCGGTGCGCCTCGCCAAGGTCCTCCTCCATCTTCATCGGCGCACCGCCGGCGCGCCGGCCAAGACCATTCGCATCACGCAACGGGACATCAGCCAGATGATCGGCGCGACGCGCGAATCCACCAACCGCGAGCTGCAAGCCTGGCAGCGCAAGAAATGGCTGAAGCTGCAGCGCGCCGGTCTTGCGCTATTGGCGCCGGAGCAGCTTGAGCGCCTTGTTGCGGACAATGCCGGGTAAACGCAGGCATTGCGTAATTTCATCGCAATGCGCACATCATCGCGAGCCATAAGCCTGACGCGCCAATGGAAGCTCGAGAGAAAAAGCCAAAGCCGCTCGACCGGCGCTTTTCCATCGCCCCGATGATGGACATTACCGACTGTTCGAGATTTGCAATTAGCTGCAACGCCTTAGTGCGCGCGAAAAGTTCCGTGCTGTAATTTGCTGCAACGCGAGTTCGTCGAACGAATGAGACGGCACGCAATTAATTACGAAGGGGCATTTGCTATGCAACCGCGATCAGGCACCGTGCACATCAATAAGATTGCCGCTGCTAGTCGTCAGCTCGATGCGGCGATCCGAATGTTTTTTACAAAAGAAGATGATCTTGCAGTTCATACCGTTGCATCGGCAGCGTTCCGGATACTCAGAGATTTGCTTGATAAACGGGACAACAATCTGACGAGCGAGGTACTACAACACGGCATTTACGAGCTAGCGCAACAGTACACTGAGGGCAGACTGCCGAAACACACGCTGAAGCTGATACAAAACACCCCATTGTTGCGGGCCATCGAGGAAATCGCTGGGCAAGGCGAAAAGTTCAATGTGAGCTCTATTCGCATTCCCATGAACAGAAAACAAGAACAGCGGGCATGGCCATCCAAGGCGGCCGCCTTCTTGAAGCATGCAGATCGCGACTGCGAAGATCATTTATCAGCGGATGAGATCAAGAACGAGCATGTTCTCATTGGCGCCTGCATCGCTTACCTGAAGATCATGAAAATCCCCACGCCTGAGATCGTTGCGTTTGTGGCGTTTTGGGCCGCTAAGAATGGTGCAGATGTTGCGGACGACGCTCAGAAATTACTCTTGAAGCTCAAATCTGCGCAGGAATGCGATCGTTATCAATTGTGCGCAAAGTTTATTCGCGACGCAAAGTATGATCGCCAAAATAAGAAAGTCGCCCAACATCCCTGAACGTTTTTTCTGTTCTCATTGGTGCCGTTTCGCACGTTCATCGAGGACAACGGCAGTTGCTATTTGGATGAATGCTGCCTGTTCCTTTTGATCGTACATCTGGCGTGCCACAGGGTTTAGGTGACGACCAAAAACATCACGGGATCGGACAAACTCGGCAGCACATAACGGCCTTAGACCCAAGGCAATTGTACTGGCCTCAGATCTGCCGTCATCGAGTTTTCTGGCGGCAGCATGCAAGCAAGCATCCAATGCGGCCATCGCCTCACTCCTTTCTTGCTCCGTGGCCTGCGGCGGGTTAGTCGCGCACGCAGCGAGCGTCCACGCCAATGCACACGCGACGACGATCCGCATGATTGCATCCCCCTAGCCGGTCTCATCCTAAATCCGCCCTCGCAGCCGGACAATGGCTGCAAATGGAAAGGACCCTCGGTCAATTTCGGACGGTCGGGCGCGTCGGGCGCTCTGCACTCAGTTCAACATCGCGAGCCAACACTTTCGTCTGTGCCTCCCGTGTGAACGATCAGAGATAGGATTTGGGCTGCGGTGATACGCGGGTACGTTTTTCTCACGCGATCTCATGAAACCAGTTTGTCTTGTTCAGATGCTAGCCGCAAAGTGCCCGAAGCTCTCTGAGTGCTTCGTAACGTCGCTTATCGAGGTAGTCCGCTAAATCCTGTAGATGGACGCCCTTGGCGCTTTTTTGGCTACGCTCGATGTGGACGACGGGAAGCGGGATTTGGCCTGCCATAACCTTCCTAAGCAGGCTCTCTGGTGTGAGGTGCGAAAAGTAATCGCGGCACACGTCCGCGAGCGGGATGATGGCCTTCCCGTTATATTGGGCCATAAGCAGGAACGCGGTGTTGATCGGGAGCCTCGCTGAAATGGGCGGAAATCGGCAGGTAGGTCGCAAAATCTCGGAATTTCAAATACATAGAAAGTCGGTAATGTTAGTCCGTCCAATCCCCTACGGCTTCTAAATGTTTGAAATAAATAGGAAATTGTCTATTGCACCGATGATGGAATGGACGGACCGGCACTGCCGGTTCTTTCATCGCCTGCTCACGCGCCGGGCGCTGATCTACACCGAGATGCTGACCACGGGCGCGGTGCTGCGCGGCGACCGCATCCGGTTGCTCGGCTTCGACCCGCAGGAGCATCCGGTGGCGCTGCAGCTCGGCGGCTGCGATCCGGCGGCCCTCGCCGCCTCCGCGCGCATCGGCGAGGACTTCGGCTACGACGAGATCAATCTCAACGTCGGCTGTCCCTCGGACCGGGTGCAGGAGGGCCGCTTCGGTGCCGGCCTGATGGCGGAGCCGCGGCTGGTGGCCGACTGCGTCGCCGCCATGAAGGCGGCGGTGACCGTCCCGGTGACGGTGAAATGCCGCATCGGCATCGACGAGCAGGACCCAGAAGAGTCGCTGTTCGGATTCGCCGCCGCCGTGAAAGGCGCGGGCGCCGACGCCCTCATCGTCCACGCGCGCAAGGCTTGGCTGAAGGGCTTGTCGCCGCGCGAAAATCGCGAGGTGCCGCCGCTCGATTATGCACTGGTGCGGCGGCTGAAGACGGCGCACCCCGATTTCGTCATCGTGCTCAATGGCGGCATTCTCGGCCTGCAACAGGCGCAATCCGAGCTGGCGCATGTCGACGGCGTCATGATGGGGCGAGCGGCTTATCAGGAGCCGTGGCGGCTGTTGCAGGTCGATCCGTTGCTGTTCGGCGAGCCGGCGCCTTTCGCCAATGCAAAGGACGCAGCGCTCGCCTTGCTGCCCTATATCGAGCGCGAGCTTGCGCAAGGCGTACGGCTCCATGCCATCACGCGGCACGTGCTCGGTCTGTTTCGCAGCGTGCCGGGGGCGCGCGCCTTTCGCCGCCATCTGGCGACCGAAGCGGTCAAGCCCGGCGCCGGCGCCGCGGTCATGGCTGATGCGCTGGCGCTGGTGCTGGACACGCCGTCGGATTTGGCGCACATCGCCGCCTGACCTGCTTGCGAACTTTCCAGGACTTGCATGCTGCTGGGATATCCGACCGGCGAGATCGCCTTGCTCGCGCTGTGGATCGCGGGCGCCGGCATCCTGGTCGGCATCTTCTCCGGACTGTTCGGCATCGGCGGCGGCGCCGTCATCGTGCCGGTGCTGTACGAAGTGTTCCGTCTGCTCGGCGTGCCCGAAGACGTACGCATACAGCTTTGCATCGGCACCTCGCTCGCCATCATCGTGCCGACGACTTTGCGCTCCTATCTCGCGCACAAGAAGAAGGGCGCGGTGATCCCGCAGGTGGTGCGTATCTGGGCGCTGCCCGCGGTGGCCGGCGTGGCGATCGGGTCGGTGACGGCCGCTTACGCGCCGTCGCCGGTGTTCAAGGCGGCCTTCGTCGTTTTCGCAGCGTTTATCGCGATTCGCATGCTTTTCGGCGGCGACCGCTGGACCCTCGGCACCGAGCTGCCGCGCGGTCCGCTTCTGACATTCTTCGGCTTCATCACCGGATTGTTCTCGTCTTTGGTCGGGGTCAGCGGCGGCGCCGTGTCGAACGCGGTGCTCACGCTCTATGGGGAAACGATGCAACGGGCGGTGGCGACGTCGGCGGGCGTCGGGGTGCCGATCACCATCGCAGGGACCATCGGCTACATGCTGGCGGGCTGGCGTCACATGCCGCAATTGCCGCCGCTATCGATCGGCTTCGTGTCCTTGATCGGATTCGTGCTGATGGCGCCGGTGTCGAGCTATACGGCGAGCTTCGGCGTGCGCCTAGCGCACGCGATGCCGCGCCGTGCCCTTGAAATCGCTTTCGGCATTTTTTTGCTGGTGGCGGCAGCGCGCTTCCTGTTCAGCCTTGTCTAGTTCGTTCGAGCCGAAGCACAGCCACGCCCGCTCATTCCCGCGAATGGGGAATCCAGGGGCCAATTGCTCCGCGCTTGCCTGTCGCTCTGGACCCCCGCTTGCGCGAGGGTGAGCGGACGAGGGAGGCAATCGCACCCGCTCAATTACGAAGCGGCAATTCAACAGCTAATTAGATGCCCACACCCGCTCATTCCCGCGAATGCGGGAATCCAGGGTCGATTGCTCCGCGCTTGCCTATCGCCCTGGACCCCCCGCTTGCGCGGACATGAGAGGCGTTCGTCCCGCGCAAGCGGGGACGAACGGGAGTACTTAACTCGATCGCCTTCTGATCTAAGGCTGCCCGCGCATGCGCAGCCGGTCGCCGCGCACCTCCCAGCTTTCCAGCCGGTTCAAGAAGCTCATGCCGAGCAGGTTGTTCTTGAGTTGACCTTCCTGCACGACCAGCGCCGGCACCCCGCGCTCGGTCAGTCCGCCGACGGTGATTTTGTCGATGGTCACGGGTGCGGCGCGGGTGCGGCCGTTCGCCGTATCGACCCTGATGGTGTAGTCGAGCATTTCGATGGGCAGGCCGGCGGCCTTCGCCGCCTCGCGCGTGAGCACGACCGAGCTTGCGCCGGTGTCCAGAACCATGGGAATGCGCGCGCCGTTGATATGCGCGGCGATGGCAAAGTCGCCGGTGTGCGTGCGCACGACTTCAACTTCCCGGCCGTGGCCGGCGACGTGGCCCGGCATCAATTCGGCGAGTACCCGGTCGCCGGCATCGCGCAATTCGAAGCGGTAGGTGTAACCGACGACGAGCAGCAGGCCGAGCACGGCCCAAAACAGCGTCGCCTCCAGTGCGTGAGACAGCCGCTCGCGGAACAGCACGAGGACCAATCCGCCGGCAAAGACCGCGATGGCGATCTTGAGCAACAGCGAGCCGATGTCATGGCGTAGCAGATCGGCGATGGCGTCGCGGTCGCCGCTGGTGACGATGAGGATGGCGAGCGAGAGCGCGATGCCGGCAACGAACGACCAGGTCAGCCGGCGGCTCACGGCGTCACCGTACGACAGCGTGCGTTTGGGCGCCGGCGCGCCGGGCGGGCAAGGCGCGCATGATCTGCGAACGCTCGGCGTCGCTCATCGCGCTCCAGCGCGCGATCTCGTCGAGGGTGCGCCCGCAACCAACGCAGAGCCCCGATCGCGCATCGACGGTGCAGACGTTGGTGCAGGGGCTTTCGATCATGGGCGCGCGGCGGGTCGACTCGAGGCTGAACATAAAGGGCATGGTCGGGAAGGCAATCGCTGCGATTGTCGCAGAGGTTCACGTGCCGGCCCGGAACAGCGGGCGGCGGCTCAGGCGGCGCTTTTCCTCCGCCGTGAGCACAGGTTCTCCCGGCGGCGCCAGCGGCGGCGACTGTGTGTGCTCGCGGACCGGCGCCATGGCGGCCACGACGCGTTCGGGCGGGAAGGTGACCACGACCTCGGTGCCGATGCGCAGCTTGGATTTGAGGGTGAACGTGCCGCCGTGCAAATCGACCAGGCTCTTGGCGATCGGCAGCCCAAGTCCGGCGCCCTGTTCGGCCGATTTGATCGAGTTTGAGCCCTGGCCGAACGAGGCAAGCACGATCGGGATTTCCTCTTCCGGAATGCCGGGGCCGGTATCCTTGACGCTCATGTATTGGCCGCCGGCGGCGGTCCAGCCGACCTTGAGCCAGATGTCGCCGCCTTGCGGCGTGAACTTGATGGCGTTGGACAGCAGGTTGAGACAGATCTGCCGCAATGCGCGCTCGTCGGCCCACAGCCGCGGCATGTCCGGCTCGAACATCTCATGGATGGTGATGTTGCGGTTGGCGGCACGAATTTTGAGCAAATGATGGCAGTCCTCGACGACCCCGACCAAGGAGACGGACTCCTCGTTGAGCTCGTAGCGGCCGGCTTCGATGCGCGACAGATCGAGGATCTCGTTGATCAGCCCGAGCAGGTGGACCCCGGAATTATGAATATCGGAGGAATACTCCTTGTAGGCGGGAATCGAATGCTCGCCGAAGACCTCGCCCTTCATCACTTCGGAAAAGCCGAGGATGGCGTTGAGCGGCGTGCGCAACTCGTGGCTCATCTGCGCGAGAAAGCGCGATTTCGAGATGTTGGCGGCTTCCGCCCGCTTGCGCGCCTCGTCGGAGACCGCCTTGGCCTGCTCGAGTTCGCCGATGAGGGCGTCCTTTTCGGCGCGCGCTTCCAGCGTGGCGAGCGTCGTCGAGTACAGGCGGTAGGCGAGGGCGGCGAAATAGCCCTGCGCCGTCAGCGCCATGACGGCGAGAATGGAGTCGCGCAAGGTTCCTTGCAGGGCGAAATGCAGCGCGATCGCCGCGGTGACGGGGAAGGTGGCGGCGAACGCCGCCATCGGCAGGCTCGACGCCAGCATCGACGACACCGCCACCACCAACAACATGACAAACAACATAAACGTGCCCGAATTCTCGTCGACGCCGGCCGGCTTGATCAAAATGAACATCCAGGCCAGTCCGTAGAACAGGTCGAGCATGATGAAGCGAAGCCGCCACGCGCGCGCCTGCACTTCCGCCATCGGCATTTCGAGAAACTGCCGGCATTTGGTGATCATCACCGCATGGATCACCAGCACCGAAGCGGTCCAGGCGCCCGCGGGCACGGCCCCTGTCCACAAGCTCGACAGAAAGCCGATGGTTGCCACCAGCAACAGGATCACCAGCGACGCGGAGAGACGATTTTGTGCGTATTGGCGCAGCAGCTCGTAGTCGAATGCGGGCCGCGTGCCGCTTGACGAGATAAGCCGGTCGCGGGCATCGCGCACATACTGCGCCGCGAGCCGGCGTTTGACCGGCGAGCTTACGGGGGGCAGCGCGGAAAGATCGGGCTGTTCGCCAGGAATGGGCATGAAAATGACGCGGCTACAATCGAAAGCCGCGGCCACCCTGGCCCAAAATCCTTAAGGCCGTGCTTAAGAGGCGGCTAAAGACCGTGGTTAACGAATATTACCGGCCTGTTTGACAGCGCTTTTTGCCCGTGATCGGCTGGATTTCGCCGGAGGCACCATGAAGCTTTACGATAGCGGTCGGGCGCCGAATCCGCGCCGCACCCGCATTTTCCTCGCCGAAAAGGGCATCAGCGTGCCGACCGAGCAGGTCGACATGATGGCTAAGCAGCACAAGACCGCCGAATATGCGGCGATCAATCCATTGCAGCGGATGCCGGCCCTGCTGCTCGACGACGGCACGATCATTACCGAGTCGATCGCCATCTGCCGCTATTTCGAGGCGCTGCAGCCGCAACCTGCGCTGTTCGGCGAGGGGGCGAAGGAGATTGCATCGGTGGAGATGTGGAACCGGCGTTGCGAACTCAATCTGCTGCTCGCCGTGGCGCAAGTGTTTCGTCACAGCCACCCGGCCATGAAGGACCTGGAGGTGCCGCAGGTGTCGCAATGGGCCGAGGCCAACCGGCCGCGCGTCGCGGAGTTTCTGGACATCCTGGACCGTCAGCTTCGGTCGAATGAATTTGTGGCCGGCGCCCGATTTTCGGTTGCCGACATCACCGCGCTCTGCGCCGTCGACTTCATGAAGCCGGCGAAGATCGCCATGCCGGAAGGCCTCGACAACGTGAAGCGGTGGCACGCCCAGGTATCGGCGCGGCCGAGTGCAAAGGCATAGTCCCTCATGCGTCTCATCGTGGTCGGCTCGGGCGACGCCTTCGGCTCCGGCGGACGCACCAATACATGCTTTTGGCTGGAGACCGCGAAGGGCACGCTCGTGGTAGATTTCGGCGCTTCGGCTCTGCCGGCGCTAAAAGTGCTGAATCTCGATCATCGCCGCATCGACGGCATCGTGCTGTCGCACCTGCACGGCGACCACTTCGGCGGTCTGCCCATGCTGCTGCTCGATGCGCAGTTCCTCAATCGGCGCGAGCATCCGCTCGCGATCGCCGGCCCTCCGGGCACACGCGACCGGCTGCATGCCGCCATGGAAGTGCTTTTCCCAAAATCGACCGGCACGAAGTGGCGCTTTCCGTGGCAGGTCGTGGAAGTTGCCGTCGGCGGCGAAGCGAACGTACTCGGCCATACGCTGCGCACCGCCGAGGTGATCCATCAGTCAGGCGCACCCTCGACCGCGTTGCGGCTAGCCGACGGCGAAAAGGCTTTTGCCTATTCGGGCGATACCGAATGGACCGACGCGCTGCTGCCGATTGCGAATGGAGCCGATTTGTTCATTTGCGAGTGCTACGCTTATGCCGGCGCCATTACCGGTCATTTGAGCTGGAGTATCCTACAAACGAAAATTCCCGCCCTCGGTGCCAAGCGATTGATGATCACCCACATGAATCCCACAATGTTCGCCAAGCTCGACGAGATCGAGCGTGCCGGCGTGTTGATCGCCCAGGACGGGCTTCGCCTCGAATTCTAGCGCGTTAGTTGTCGAGCAATGCGATCAGGCTCGATGTATCCCAACGATTGCCGCCGCGTGCCTGGATTTTCGAATAGAATTGATCGACCAGCGCCGTCACCGGCAAATTCGCGCCGTTCTTACGCGCCTCGCCAAGGCAAATGCCGAGGTCCTTGCGCATCCAGTCGACCGCGAAACCGAAATCGAACTTGCCGGCAGTCATTGTCTTATAGCGGTTCTCCATCTGCCACGATTGCGCCGCGCCTTTGGAGATGGTGGCGATCAGCTTTTCAATGTCGAGTCCCGATTTTTTTGCGAAGTGGAGGCCCTCGGCCAAGCCCTGCACGAGCCCGGCAATGCAAATCTGATTGACCATCTTGGCAAGCTGGCCGGAGCCCGGGCTGCCCATCAGATTGCAAGCGCGCGCATAAGCCGCGATCACCTTCTCCGCGCGGCCGAATGGTTCAGGGTCGCCGCCGCACATCACCGTGAGCACGCCGTTCTCGGCGCCGGCCTGACCGCCCGAAACCGGGGCGTCGACGAAATCGAAGCCGGCTTTCGTGGCCGCCGCATGCAGCTCGCGCGCGATCTCTGCCGACGCGGTGGTGTGATCGACGAAGATTTTGCCACGGCCCATGGCCTGAAAGGCGCCGTCCTTGCCGAGCGTCACCTCACGCAGATCGTTGTCATTGCCGACGCAGCACATGACGAAGTCCTGCCCTTCGGCTGCGGCCTTGGGCGTCGGCGCCGCTCGTCCGCCGTACTGCTTGACCCATTTGTCGGCCTTGGCGGCAGTGCGATTGTAGACGGTCACCTCGTGTCCGCCTTTGTTCTTCAGGTGCCCGGCCATCGGGTAACCCATGACGCCCAACCCTAAAAACGCGACTTTCGCCATCACGGCCTCCTGGAATTAACTTGTGCAGCCCTTGGCTAATGCCTATTGGCCCAATAGGTCATTGCGAGACGGTTCGCGTCAACCCACGCGTTGACTGGGAGGCCGTTCCGCCGATGACGGCGGCGCAACGTGAGAAAAGGGACGATTATGGCGGCGAGCAAGGAGCAGGTGCTGCAGGCTCTAGCGGCGGTGGCGACACCCGACGGTGCGACGCTGCCGCAGTCGAAAACGCTATCCGACATCGTCGTCACCGACGGCAAAGTTTTTTTTTCCATCACCGTCGATGCTGCCGCGGTGAAGGCCTGGGAGCCGGTGCGCAAGCGAGCGGAAGAGGTCGCACGCGGCGTCGCCGGGGTGCAATCGGTTCTCGTTGCCCTGACAGCGGAGCGCAAAGGCGGCGCCACTCCGCAGCCGACCGGTAGACCGGCGGCGCGGCCTGCCCATCCGACCGATCAGGTGCAGCCGGGTGTTCCCGGCGTCGATGCCGTGATCGCCGTTGCCTCCGGCAAAGGCGGCGTCGGCAAATCGACGACCGCGGTTAATCTCGCGCTCGGCCTGCGCGATCTGGGATTGAAGGTCGGCATGCTCGACGCCGACATCTACGGACCGTCGTTGCCCAAGCTGCTGGCGATCAAAGACAAGCCGCAGACCATCGGCGGCACGCGGTTAAGGCCTATCGAGCGCTACGGCCTGACTGTCATGTCGATCGGCTTCCTCATCGACGAAGAGACGCCAATGATCTGGCGCGGACCGATGGTTATGTCGGCGATCACGCAGATGCTGCGCGATGTCGAATGGGGCAAACTCGATGTCATGGTGGTCGATATGCCGCCGGGCACGGGCGATGCGCAGCTCACCATGGCGCAACAGGTGCCGCTCAAGGGCGCGGTGATCGTCTCGACCCCTCAAGACCTCGCGCTGATCGATGCGCGACGCGGCGTCGCCATGTTCAAGCGGGTCAATGTGCCGGTGCTCGGCATCGTCGAGAACATGAGCTATTTCCTGTGCCCGGAATGCGGCACTCGGTCGGACATCTTCGGCCACGGCGGAGCGCATCGCGAGGCGGAGCGGCAGGGGGTACCATTCCTTGGCGAAATACCGCTGCATATGGCGATCCGCGAAAAGTCCGATGCCGGCCTGCCTGTGGTGGCCACCGAGCCTGACGGCCCTCACGCCAAAATCTACCGCGACATTGCCGGACGTGTACGCGACCAACTCCTCGGCGGTCCAACGGCAGGGCGGACGGCGCCCAAGATCGTCATCGAAGCCTGATCTTCCGAGCGAAATACAGGCCCCCGCGACGCCGTGAAAGCCTGTTTACGCCGGCACTTAACGGATATGCACTTGCGCTGGCGCGGCGGCAGAAGCATTCTGGCCTCAGCCAGAGGGCGGAATCTCGCTCAATCGGGGAAATCAACAAGGGAGGATGACAATGAAACGCCGAGAGTTTCTCAAGACGTCGGCCGTCGGCCTCGCCGCCAGCACGGTCGCGGCGCCGGCCATCGCGCAATCGGCGCCGGAGGTGAAATGGCGGCTCGCGGCAAGCTGGCCGAAGTCGCTCGATACGATTTACGGCGCCTGCGAGACGTTCGTGAAATACGTCGCTGAAGCGACCGACAACAAATTCCAGATTCAGTCTTTCGCCGCTGGCGAGATCGTGCCGGGCTTGCAGGTGCTCGACGCGGCCTCGAACGGCACAGTCGAGATGTGCCACACGGGGACCTACTATTTCTTCGGCAAGGATCCCACCTGGGCGCTGTTTTGCGCCTTTCCGTTCGGCCTCAACGCGCGTCAGCAGAACGCCTGGTATTACGACGGCGATGGCCTCAAGCTGATGAACGAATTTGCCTCCAAGTTCAATCTGACGGCGATGGTCGGCGGCAATACCGGCTGTCAGATGGGCGGCTGGTTCCGCAAAGAGATCAAGACCGTCGACGACTTGAAGGGCTTGAAAATGCGCATCGGCGGCTGGGCCGGCAAGACGATGCAGAAGCTTGGCGTGGTGCCGCAGCAGATCGCCGGCGGCGACATCTACCCGGCGCTGGAAAAGGGCACCATCGATGCGTGCGAGTGGGTTGGCCCTTATGACGATGAGAAGCTCGGCTTCTATAAAGTCGCGAAGTACTATTACTACCCGGGCTGGTGGGAGGGCGGCACGGCGCTGCACTTCCTCATCAACAATAGCAAGCTGCAGGCGTTGCCGAAATCGTATCAGGCGGTGCTACAAGCGGCTGCTGCTTACGCAAACACAGAAGCGACCGCCCGTTATGACGCGCGCAATCCGATCGCGTTGAAACGCCTTGTTGCTAACGGCACCCTGCTGCGGCCGTTCTCGGAAGCGATTATGGAAGCCTGCAAAAAAGCCTCGGACCAGGTCAATTCAGAAACGTCGGCTAGCAACGCAAGCTACAAAAAGGTGCTGGCGTCGATCGACGCTTTCCGCAGCGACGAATATCTGTGGTGGCAAGTTGCGGAATATACCTATGACAGCTTCATGATCCGCTCGCGCCGCAAGGGGTGAGCTACGACAAATTCGGATCGCGGGGCCGGCCTCGTGCCGGCCCCGCTTTTTTGAGCGCATTGCGGGGCCTACTTACATTTTCGCTCTGCGCGGGGCAAACTGGACGAGGGGCGGGACCAGTCACGATTGCCAGCTGCTTCCACAACGCGAGCAGACGGCCAACAAGCCCGCGAAAACCTCGGGAGGGTTAAAAGATGAAACGTCGTCAATTCCTGAAAGCTGCCGGCGCCGGCGTCGCCGCCGCGGCTGCGACCACCGTCGCAGCACCGGCGATCGCGCAATCAATGCCGCCACTGAAATGGCGTATGGCGGCCAGTTGGCCGAAGTCGCTCGATACGCTGTGGGGCGGCTGCGAAGTCATGGCAAAGGCCGTTGCCGAGGCCACCGACAACAAGTTTCAGATTCAGACTTTTGCTGCCGGCGAAATCGTTCCCGGACTGCAGGTTCTCGACGCTGCATCGAACGCCACGATCGAAATGGGACACACCGCGTCCTACTATTATTTCGGCAAAGACCCGACGTTTGCCTTCGGCACCTCTGTGGCCTTCGGTCCGAACCAGCGATTGAACCAGGGCTGGTACACGCTCGGTGGCGGCAAGGAGGTGCTCGACGAGTTCTACAAGAAGTACAACCTGGTCTCATTGCTCGCCGGCAATACCGGCTGTCAGATGGGCGGGTGGTATCGCAAGGAGATCAATTCGGTCGACGACCTCAAAGGGCTCAAGATGCGCATCGGCGGGTTTCCCGGGCGTGTCTTACAGAAGCTCGGCGGCGTGCCGCAACAAATCGCCGGCGGCGATATTTATCCAGCGCTTGAAAAAGGCACGCTCGATGCTTGCGAATGGGTCGGCCCCTACGACGACGAGAAGCTCGGCTTCTACAAAGTGGCGCCGCACTATTACTCCCCGGGCTGGTGGGAGGGCGGCTCGATGCTGTTTGCCTTCGTCAATTTAGACAAGTGGAATGCGCTGCCGAAGGCATACCAGGCAATTCTCACGCAAGCCGGCCACTACGCCAATACCTGGATGATCGCAAAATACGATCAGCTCAATCCGCCGGCGCTCAAGCGCTTGCTCGCAGGCGGCACCAAGCTGCACGTGTTCTCGCCGCCCATCATGGAAGCGAGCTTCAAAGCGGCCAAAGAGCTGCACAGCGAGATTTCGCAAACCAACGCCGCGTTCAAGAAGGTTTACGAGTCGATGACCGACTGGACCAATAACGGCTATCAGTGGTTCCGCGTCGCCGAGTTGACCTACGATAGCTTCATGGTCCGCCACTCGACCTGAACGGGCTTAAGCCAGAAAACGCTCCGGAGCACGGCTCCGGAGCGTTCTATTTCTGCACGCTGACCGTTATTTGAACGTCGGCGGCGCCAGGTCGAGCGGCGGCAAATCGATCTGCGGCACCTCGATTTTGACCTTGTTGAGATCGATCTTCGATCCGGCGCCCTTGTAGTGCATCACCATCGCGGGGAAGAAAATCACCAGCAGCACCATGATGATTTGGATGGCCACGAAGGGTATCGCGCCCCAGTAGATCTGCCCCGTGGTCACGCCCTCTGTGCGTTTGCCGGTCACTCTGTCGGTGAATGTCTCGCGCGGGGCCACCGAGCGCAAATAGAACAGCGCAAAGCCGAACGGCGGATGCATGAACGAAGTCTGCATGTTGACGCCGAGAATGACACCGAACCAGATCAAATCGATGCCAAGATGTTCGGCGGCGGGTCCGAGCAGCGGGATGACGATGAAGGCGAGCTCGAAGAAATCGAGGAAGAAGGCCAATACGAAAACGAAGGCGTTGACGAAGATCAAAAAGCCGATCTGACCGCCCGGCAGCGACACCAGGAGGTTCTCGACCCAGATGTGGCCGCTGACGCCGTAGAATGTGAGCGAAAAGCAGCGGGCGCCGATCAAGATGAAGACCACGAAGGCCGACAGCTTCGCGGTCGATTCGGTCGCCTGCCGCACCAGGTCCCAGGATAGCCGCCGCTTCATGGCGCCGAGAATAAGGGCGCCGCTTGCGCCCATGGCGCCGCCTTCGGTCGGCGTGGCAACGCCGATGAAAATCGTGCCGAGCACCAGGAAGATCAATGCCAGCGGCGGCACCATCACGAACACCACCTGCTCGGCGATTTTGGAAATGAGCCGTGCGCCCGTCGTCAGGGTCACCAGGGCGGTGAAAAGCGCATAGGCCACACCCGCGAACAGCGTCACCGCGAACAGCGCCCAATTTTGCTGATCGTTTTTGCTCAGCAGGTACCAACCGCCGGCCAGGGCTGCGGCCACCAGGGCCGTGACATAGATGTACCTGGTGCCGAGAAAACGATTGATCACCACGCCAACGAAAGCGGCGGAGATCGACACGCCCATCGTCAAGACGACAAAATCGGCGCCGGCCTTGACCTCGGTTCTGGAAATGACCTCGTAGCCGACGATCGCGGAGAACAAGACGAGGATTCCCAGCTGCCAGATGCCGCGGTTCCCATTGTCCTCGCGGAAGCCGACCGCGTCCCGCGGCAGGCCCGGCGTGGCCTTCGGGAACAAAATGCTCACCAGGAAAACATAGGCCGCGTAAAGCCCGGCGAGGACCAAGCCGGGGACGAAGGCGCCCTCATACATGTCGCCGACCGAGCGGCCGAGTTGGTCGGCCATGACGATCAGAACGAGGGACGGCGGGATGATCTGGGCTAGCGTCCCGGAAGCCGCGATCACGCCACTCGCCACGCGCCGGTCATAGCCGTAGCGCAACATGATCGGCAGCGAGATCAGGCCCATCGAAATCACCGAAGCGGCGACGACGCCGGTGGTGGCGGCGAGCAGCGCGCCGACGAACACCACGGCGTAGGCGAGGCCGCCGCGCACCGTGCCGAACAGCTGACCGATGGTGTCGAGCAGGTCCTCGGCCATGCCGGAGCGTTCGAGCACCAAACCCATGAACGTGAAGAATGGAATGGCGAGCAACGTGTCGTTGCTCATGACGCCGTAGATGCGTTCAGGCAGCGCTTGCAGGAAGTCAGGCGCAAACTGTCCGAGCTCGATGCCGATCAAGCCGAACAGCAGGCCGACGGCGCCGAGCGAGAAGGCGGCGGGGTAGCCAAGAAGCAGGAAGAGCACCAGCGCCGCGAACATGATCGGCGCCATATTGGCGATGAAGAATTGCATGCAGCACCCCGAAAAATGAAGCTAATGCTTCTCCATCGCTTCGATGATTTCTTCGGCTTCGGTTTCGAGCGAGCTCTTCTGGCCTTCATGCGGATCCGGTATCAGGTGGCGCATGACGGCGACGCGTTTGACCAGCTCCGACAGCCCTTGCAGAAACAGGAGCGCAAATCCGATCATGATCAGCGCTTTTGCGGGCCACTGCGGCAGTCCGCCCGCATTGCTCGACTGCTCGTTTTGCCCATAGGACACAAGGAAGAACCAGACGCCTGTGTAGGTCATCACGATGGTCAGCGGCAGCAAGAACAATGCATGCCCGATGAGGTCGATGGTGCTGCGCAGCGCCTTTGGCAGCAGTTGATTTACGATGTCGATGCGAATGTGCTCGTTGGCGAGCAGGGTCCAGGGCGAGCACAGCAGGAACACGATGCTGAACAGCACCCACTGCAGTTCGAGCCATGAGTTGGACGAGGTATCGAAGAGTTTCCGCACCGCGGCGTTGACGGCGGAGACGATGACGGCGGCAATAACCAGCCAGGCGAGGCGCTTGCCGATCCAGGTATTGACCGCATCGATGAGGCGCGTTGCCGGAAGCAACGCCTTGAGCAGTGCGTCGAGCGCGCTCACTTGACCTCTCCCCTCCGCCGGCTCTCCGGACTTTTTCTTGTTTTTGCCAGCCCACCGCGCCGGCCCCGGCGCCGACCCGACACCTTAATCCGATGCCGGCCCAAGCCGTCAATGGCGAATTGGTGAAAAATCGCCGGAATTTAGGCCGTTCCGCCCGGGACCGCGCAGTGAAGTCCAGAAACGCGTGGTTAATGAATTCTAAACCGCCGGTTAACCCGCCGGACCTACAACTCGGCCTGGGCCGGCTTGGAAGCCGGATGGCGCTTCGCTGGCGGTTCCCCGCCAAGCAAGGCTGCCGCTGGGAGAGACGATTGCGGCAATTCACAATTGCCGAGCGTTTGGTCGCGGCCGCGCTGCTGCCGCTGAGCGGAGCGTTAGCCGCACGCTTCCTGGCCGATGAACTCGCGTGGCTGCTGGACTGGCCTGTTGTCGGGTACGCTGAGTTTGCCGGTGGAGGTGCCGTAATGGTGGTTGCCGCCGGCGGTGTCTGGGCGATCGCGCGCTCGATCAGCCAGCCGGTCGTCGATGCAGCCAACCACATAGATGCCATGGCTTGCGCCGAACTCGGCTCTGTACCGGTGCTGCCACCGAGCCGCGGAGAACTCGCGCACCTTACGATCGCCGCCGATCGGCTTGCCGAGGTGCTGGGTGAGCGTCAGAGACGCGAAATCGTGCATGGAGATCTGGACCGCACTTGGCAGGCGTCACGGCGCATCAACTTGTCGGGTTTGGCTGGCCAAGTGGAGCTTGCCACCGAAGCTGGCCTTAAGCCCGTGGTCGATGGTGCGGCAGCGCTCCAGATCAAAGCTGAAGAAATGGCCTCCGTGCTCGAGACGGTCAGCGGCACATTCCAGGAAACGACGCATGCGGCCCAAAACTCGTTTGCCGTCACCGAAGCCGCCGGAGAAATGTCGGAGCAAATTATCCGTGCCGTCCGTGAAATCGCTGACCAAATGCGGCGCGGCAGCAGTCTTGGACGGGAGGCGGTTCAGCGCGCCGGCGCCTCGCGCGCAATCATTGGCGCATTGGCCAAGGCCGCAGATCAGATCGGCGATATCGTATCCGTCATCAATCAGATTGCCGAACAGACGAACTTGCTCGCTCTTAATGCGACCATCGAAGCGGCGCGGGCAGGCGACGCCGGCCGCGGCTTTTCGGTAGTCGCCGCCGAGGTCAAGACTCTGGCAATGCAAACCGGGAAATCGACTGAGCAGATCGCAGCCAAAGTTGCCGAAATTCAATCGACCACGCACGACGTTGTTGTGTCACTCACCGGTGTCGCCGAAGCCATTGATCGCCTCTCCGGGGTGACGGAATCGATCTCTGCAGCGGTCGAGCAGCAGCGCGCGGCTACGGAGGGCTTCGCGATCGGCGCAAGCAAGACCAGTGCCGCAGTTGCCGATTTTTCTGGACGAATGGCCGAGATAACGACGATGCTCGATCAGTCGCGTGCCGCCGCGCGCGATGTTGCCGCCGTTGCAGAGGGGATCCGCTCGACCTCGCACGCGCTGTGCGGAGAGATTCCAGACATTGTTCGCAAGGCGGTGAAAGCCGATTTGCGCGAATTTCCCCGCTACGAGGTGAAGCTCGCGGCGCGATTGCAAAGCGGTGAGACCGATGTCGAGGTGGCGCTTCACGACGTCAGCCAGGGCGGCGCACGTATCGACGCGGTGGCAGGGCTTAGCGTCGGCGATCGGGTCACGCTCGCAGTCGCCGGCATGAACCCGATTGCAGGTGAAATCGTCCGCCTCAGCGAGGGACAATTCGGCGTTTGCTTTACGCCGTCACGGCTGCGCGCCGAGGAACTGCGCGATCTGGTGACCAAACCGTCGCAGGTGGCCTAGCCGCCCGTCACACTCATATGACGCGCCAATGCCGGCCGCGTATGACGGCGATCGATGACGAAATCGTGGCCTTTGGGCTTGCGCGCGATTGCTTCGCCGATAGCGGCGTTGAGCAGAACGTTGCCTTCGGAAGCTCGCAAAGGTGCCCTCAGGTCGGCGGCGTCGGTCTGCCCGAGGCACATATAGAGCGTTCCGGTGCAGGTGATGCGAACGCGGTTGCAGGACTCGCAGAAATTGTGAGTGAGTGGCGTGATGAAGCCTAGGCGGCCGCCAGTTTCCTTGACGCGGACGTATCGAGCGGGCCCGCCGGTGCGATAGTCGATGTCTTCAAGCGTATAACGCTCGGAAAGTCGCGCCCGCACCAGGGACAGCGGAAGGTATTGATCCAGCCGAGCCTCACCGACGTCGCCCAAGGGCATGACTTCGATTAGGGTCAAGTCCATGCCTCGCCTGTGGGTCCATACCACCAGATCGGCGAGCTCTTCCTCGTTGACGCCTTTGAGCGCGACGGCGTTGATTTTCACGTGCAGGCCTGCGGCTTGTGCAGCGTCGATACCGGCCAGCACTTTGTCCAATTCGCCCCACCGCGTGACGGCACGAAATTTGTCGGGATCGAGGGTGTCCAAAGACACGTTAATGCGTTCGACGCCGTGTGCCTTCAGTTCGCCGGCATATTTGCTCAATTGGGAGCCATTGGTGGTAAGCGTCAGCTCCTTCAAAGCGCCCGTCGCCAGATGTCGCGACAGCGAAGCGACAAGGGTCATGATCCCCCGCCTCACGAGCGGCTCGCCACCGGTGAGGCGTAGCTTGCTGACGCCTCTGGCGACGAATGCGCTGCAGAGACGGTCAAGCTCTTCAAGAGTGAGCAGATCCGCTTTGGGCAAGAACGTCATATGCTCGGACATGCAATAGACGCAGCGGAAATCGCAGCGGTCCGTAACCGACACACGCAAATAGGTAATTGCGCGGCCGAATGGATCGATCAGCGGACCGCTTTGGGCGACCGCACGATCGAGCTCGAGTGCCGAGGCGGTGTCTCCGTTCGCCATAGTTCTTCCCGCAAGGCGGATTCTTCGTGTCCGCGCCTGTTATATAGGCTTAGCGAGGGAGAATGGCCACAACGTCTACGTGGCGGCTAAAAGCGCACCGCCGGAAGCGGCTTGTCGACTTTTATCGAGGCGTGGCGTCGTTCAGCGCCCCGGAGGGGGCGAAGTCGGCCAGGGCGAGGGCGCCTGCGCAGGCTGCTGTGCCATCGGTGGCGGCGCGGTCGCTGCAGTTGGCTGCGCGGCTGCTTTTGGGGTGGGCTTGGCCGCTACTTTCTTCCTATGGACCGGCTTCCTCGCCGGCTTCGCCGGTGGCGGCACGGGCGATAGCTCGACCAGCACCGGGTTAGGCCGCAATTCCGAGGTACCGTCGCCCATAGCCACCAAGTCGAGCTTCTCGCTATCGGCCTGGTAGCCATTGAGCGTGAAGGTCACATCGAGCGCCTTGTCACCCGGTAGAGCGAGTGCGCAAGGTGTGCGGCAGCTCTGGCCGTTAGAGACTTTGGCCTCAGCACCCGCCGGCTCGGATTCAAACTGCACCGTTTGCAAAGGCGGCTCGAACCGGAATGGCGACTTCCAATCGGCTTTCATCCAGTCGGCATTACCCTCGCAAGCGGCAAGAGCAAATCCCGCGCACATGATCGCGACTACTCGATACACCATCGCCAATTCGTCCGCCCAGGCGAGTTGGCCGCCTGCCCATCGGCGCAGGATACGGGTGCCATTGGTCCAGCGCAACAGTCGGCAGCTCGCCAAGGATAACATCGTTAACCAATATGGAGCGCCGGAACGGCTAGTTTGTTGGAAAAATTGCAGCCACTGCGGCCGGCAGATCGGAAAAACCGCCGATCACCCGATCCGGCTCGTATTCGGCAATGGGCCGGTCGGTGTAGCCAAAGTCGACTGCAATGATTGGAACGCCGGCCGCGCGAGCGGTGCGGACATCGTTGACGGAATCGCCGACCATGAGTGCTTTTGCCGGGGAGCCGCCTGCTGCCGCAAGCGTACGCCGCAGTATCTCGGGGTCGGGCTTTTGGATTCCGAATGTATCTTGCCCGCATATAGCGGCGAAACGCTGCGTAAGGCCGAGCCGGTTGAGCAAGTTCACTGAAAGCGCTTCAAGCTTATTGGTGCAAACGGCAAAACGCCAGTTGTCGCCGGCAAGCCGATCCAAGGCCTCGGTCAATCCTGGAAACGGCCGTGAGCGATCGGCGAGGTGTTCGGAATAATAACTGATGAAGTCCTGAAACAACCGCTCGACTTCGGCCGGCACGATCTTGCGTCCTTCCGCCTTGATGCCGCGCTCGATCATGGCGCGCGCGCCGCCGCCGATCAGATTGCGTGCGGTTTCATAAGGCACCGCTGGCAGGCCTTCGCGCGCGAATACGACATTGAGCGTATCGACGAGGTCGGGTGCGGTATCGACGAGTGTGCCATCGAGGTCGAAGACGATTACAGGGCTGGCCATAGCGGGGATCGTTAATGGCCGCTCGCAGGCGAGGCAAGGGCGGGGACTATCCAGCGTCCGATATGCACGCTAGATAGGCCGGCCATCGCAATTTTGAAAAGAAGTTTGGACGAGATGGATGCCGAAGCGCAGAAGCGCGCTGCCGCCGCGCGTGCGGTCGATTTCGTGCGCCCGGGCATGCGCCTTGGCCTCGGCACCGGATCGACCGCGCGCTATTTCGTCGAGCTGGTCGGCGAACGCGTGCGCGGGGGGCTCGACGTCATTGCAGTGCCGACCTCGCAGGCAACCAAGAGCGATGCCGAACGCTGCGGTATTGCCTTGACCACCCTCGACGAGACGCCGGAGCTTGACCTGACGGTAGACGGTGCCGATGAAATCGCCCCGGACTTGAATCTTATCAAGGGCGGCGGCGGCGCGCTGCTGCGCGAAAAGATCGTTGCTGCGGCATCGGCTCGCATGATCGTGATTGCCGATGCGAGCAAGCTCGTGCCTGCGCTCGGCCGATTCCCACTGCCGCTGGAAGTGGTGCCGTTTGGCCTTGCCGCCACCTGGCGACGTATCGAAAGGGTCATGGCGGATCTGCGATTTTCCGCGCGCCTGGCGTTACGGCGGGGCAAAGACGGCCATGCTTTCGTCACGGACGGCGGCCACTGGATTATCGATGCGGCCCTTGGCCGGATTGACGATCCGCAAGCGCTGGCGCATGCGCTTGCCGGAATTCCCGGCATCATGGAGCATGGATTGTTCATCGGCCTCGCGCAGATGGCCATTGTGGCGGGTCCGGACGGCGTGAAAATCGTCGAGCGGCCCTGATCCTTCGAGCAAATGGAGCTAACAAATGAGCGTTATCGAGGCCATCCGGCGCGCCCTGCGTCCTGCGGCGATTGCCCTTGTTCTGGCAAGCCTCACCCCCGCCGGTCACGCGCAGCAGCAGCCGTCTCCCGCGTCATTGCTGGTTGCCAAGCAGTTGATTGTCACGACCGGCGCGACCGCCGTATTCAACCCGCTGATTGCGGGGGTGGTGGAGCAGGCCAAGTTGCTCTATCTCCAGCAGAACCCCGCCCTTGCCAAGGATCTCAACGAGGTCGCCAACAAAATTCGCACCGATTTGCAGCCGCGCTTTGCCGAGATAACCGACGAGGTTGCCAAGCTGTACGCAACGAACTTCAGCGAGCAGGAACTCAAAGACATCCTGACCTTCTATCAATCGCCGACCGGGCAGAAGCTTTTGAAGACACAGCCAAAGGTCATCGATGCGAGCATGGCCTTCGCGCAGACCTGGGCGAACAAGCTCTCCGACGAAGTCATTGCCAAAATGCGCGATGAAATGAAGAAAAAGGGACATCAGCTGTGAGACGGCGGCTGCCCCGCAGGGCGTTGGCGCGGTGGGGCTAAGTGCAACGAATGGCAGAGAAGGAGTTTGATCTCGTCGTCATCGGCGCGGGCTCCGGCGGTGTGCGCGCGGCCCGGGTGGCGGCGTCGTATGGCGCGCGCGTGATGATCGCCGAGGAGCACCGAGTCGGCGGCACTTGCGTCATCCGCGGCTGCGTGCCGAAAAAACTCCTGGTCTATGCCTCACGTTTCGCCGATGAGTTCGAGGATGCTGCCGGTTACGGCTGGAAAGTGCCGGAGCCGGCGTTTCATTGGCCAACGCTGATCGCCAACAAGGATCGCGAAATCGCGCGGCTGGAAGCGGCCTATACCACCACGCTAGAACGGCACAAAGTCGATCTGGTGAAGAGTCGCGCCGTTCTTGAAGGCCCGCACACCGTTCGCCTTCTGACCAACGGCGCCCGCGTGCGCGCCGGCACAATTTTGATTGCAACCGGTGCCCGGCCACATTATGGGCCAAAAATTCCCGGTCTTGAGCATGTGATCTCGTCTAACGAGGCTTTTCATCTTGCCGAACTGCCAAGACGCATTGTCATCCAGGGCGGCGGCTATATCGCCGTTGAGTTCGCCTGCATCTTCGCAGGGCTTGGCAGCAAGGTAACGCTGGTCTATCGCGGCGAGAACATTCTACGCGGGTTTGACGACGACGTACGCGAACATCTGCGCAATGAGATGCGCAACCGCGGCATTACAGTCACCTGTGGTCACACCGTCGCCGCAGTCGAAAAGTCGGGCGATGAATTCGTCGTGCGGCTTTCCGATGGTAATACGATTGCAAGCGATAAGGTGATGTTCGCGATCGGCCGCAGGCCGAACATCATGAACCTGGGGCTTGAGGCGGCGGGTGCCAAAATCCACGAACACGGCGGCATTGAAGTGGACGCGTATTCGCGATCAACGGTTGTCAGCATCTACGCCGTGGGTGACGTCACTAATCGAGTCAACTTGACTCCTGTTGCCATTCGCGAGGGCCATGCCTTTGCCGATACGGTGTTCGGCAACAAGCCGACGCCGGTCGACCATAGCAACGTGCCGACAGCGGTGTTCTCCGAGCCCGAGGTCGGCGTCGTCGGGCTCACCGAGGCACAGGCGCGAGAGCGCTGCGCCAGGCTCGACGTATACAAGACGACATTCAGGCCGATGAAGGCCACCCTATCGGGACGCGACACGCGCTCGTTCATGAAACTGTTGATCGACGGCGACAGCGGTCGCGTGGTCGGCTGTCATATCGTTGGCCCAGATGCCGCCGAACTCATTCAGGTCGTCGGCATTGCTGTGAAGATGGGCGCGACCAAAGCCGATTTCGACGCGACCATGGCCGTACACCCGACGGCGGCCGAGGAACTGGTTACGATGCGCGAAAAAGCGGTGAGCTACGGCCGCGCAGCGGCGGAATAAGCCGTAAACTGTAGCCCTTGGAATCCCTGGCTTGGGCGGCTGCTGCTCGTGTATAACCGCCGCAATTATTGGAGCTTTCGGCAATGGCCGAGCGTTGGACGCCGGATAGTTGGCGCGGCAAGTCGATCCTGCAGGTTCCGGACTATCCGGACCGGCAGGGACTCGCCGATGTCGAGAAGCAGCTGGCGACCTTTCCGCCGCTGGTGTTTGCGGGCGAAGCGCGCAGCTTGAAGCGCCAGCTTGCACGCGTCGCCAAGCGTGAAGCTTTCCTGCTGCAGGGCGGCGATTGCGCTGAGAGCTTCGCCGAGCATGGACCGAACAACATCCGCGACTTCTTCCGCATGTTCCTGCAGATGGCGGTGGTGCTCACTTATGCCGCTGCTTCGCCTGTGGTGAAGGTAGGACGCATAGCCGGGCAGTTTGCCAAACCGCGGTCCTCCTCCGTTGAGAAACGCGATGGCCGAGAGCTGCCGAGCTATCGTGGCGACATCATCAACGACATCGCCTTCACGGACGAGGCCCGCCGTCCCGATCCGCGCCGGCAGATCGAGGCGTATCGTCAATCGGCGGCGACGCTCAACCTGCTGCGTGCCTTTGCGCAAGGTGGCTATGCCAATCTCGCCAGCGTGCGGCAGTGGATGCTGGGCTTCGTGAAGGACTCGCCGCAGTCGCGGCGTTATGTCGAATTGGCAGATCGGATTTCGGAGGCGCTCGGCTTCATGCAGGCGTGCGGCCTTGATCTTGAAAGCCACCCGGAGCTGCGCACTACCGACTTCTACACCAGCCACGAGGCGCTGCTGCTCGGCTACGAGCAGGCGCTTACGCGCATCGACTCCACGACGGGCGATTGGTACGCCACGTCCGGCCACATGCTGTGGATCGGCGACCGCACGCGACAGCACGACCACGCGCATGTTGAATACGCGCGCGGCATCAAAAATCCGATCGGACTCAAATGCGGTCCATCGCTGAAGCCGGACGAGTTGCTGCGCCTGATCGACATTCTCAATCCCGACAACGAGCCCGGCCGTTTGACTCTGATCGGCCGTTTCGGCGCGGAAAAGGTCGGTGACTACCTGCCGGCGCTGATCCGCGCCGTCGAGCGCGAGGGCAAGATTGCAGTCTGGTCCTGCGATCCGATGCACGGCAACACCATCGCTTCAGCGACGGGTTACAAGACGCGGCCGTTCGACTTGATTTTGAAAGAAGTGCGCAGCTTCTTTGATGTGCACGCGGCGGAAGGCACCTATGCCGGCGGCGTACACTTGGAAATGACGGGCCAGAACGTCACCGAATGTACCGGCGGTGCGCGGGCGATTACGGAAGCCGACCTCAACGACCGCTATCATACGGTCTGCGATCCGCGGCTGAATGCCGAGCAGGCGATCGACCTCGCGTTCCTGTTGGCCGAGTTGCTCAAGAAAGAGCGAACCGGGCGTGCCGTACCTATGCCCGCAGCCGCCGGGCTTTAGGATTGCACGCAGCGATCTTCGCCGTTCGGTTCTGCGATTGCCGCGCGTTCGCGCAGGCGCTAGACGTGTTCCATGAACATTCGTCCGGCCGATAGGCTCGCAATTGCCGTCGCGCAGCTCAATTGCACGGTCGGCGACATTGCCGGCAACGCGGAGAAGGTGCGATGCGCGCGGGAGCAGGCGAGGGCGCAAGGCGCCGATCTCGTCGTATTTTCCGAGTTGTTCATCGCCGGATATCCACCAGAAGATTTGGTGCTCAAGCCCGCCTTTCAGGCCGCCTGCCATGCAGCCGTCGAGCAATTGGCGCGCGAGACAGCCTCACCCGGTCCGGCTCTTGTGCTCGGAACGCCATGGGTCGATGGCGGGAAAGTCTACAACGCCGTCGCGCTGCTTGATGCGGGCGCCGTCGCTGCGGTCCGTTACAAGGTCAACCTACCGAACTACGGTGTATTCGACGAGCGCCGTGTCTTTGCCGCGGGGCCGCCACCGGGGCCGGTTAACTTTCGTGGCGTGCGCCTCGGCATCCCGATCTGCGAAGATATTTGGACCGAGTGGGGCGACTACGAAAACGTCGTCGAATGTCTGGCCGAGACGGGCGCAGAAATTCTTGTTGTACCGAATGGTTCGCCATACAGGCACGGGGTCGCCGACGCGCGACTGAACGTGATTGTGCCACGCGTCAAGGAACAAGGGTTGCCGCTCATCTATACCAATCAGGTCGGCGGCCAGGATGAGCTTGTGTTCGACGGTGCCTCGCTTGGGGTGAACGCCGATTGCTCATTGGCCTTCCAGCTGCCGTCTTATAAGGAATCGATCGTCACAACGCGCTGGCAGCGGAGTGGCCAGACCTGGCGCTGCATCGACGGGCCGCAAGACTCCGCGCTCGAACGCGACGAGGCCGATTACGCCGCCTGCGTGCTTGGATTGCGCGACTACGTGAACAAAAACGGCTTTCCTGGCGTCGTGCTTGGGCTTTCCGGCGGCATTGACTCGGCGCTCTGCGCAACGATGGCGGTCGATGCACTAGGTGCAGAACGCGTGCGATGCGTCATGCTGCCCTATCGATTTACGGCGCAGGAGTCGCTCGACGACGCGGCGGCTTGTGCCAAAGCGCTCGGCGTGCGCTACGACGTTCTGCCCATCGCTCCGGCTGTTGAAGGCTTCGAGCAGGTCCTCAAGCCCACGTTCTCGGCTTTGCCGCGCGACGTGGCGGAGGAAAACCTGCAGGCCCGTACGCGCGGCACCACTCTGATGGCGATCTCTAACAAGTTCAATTTGATGCTGGTCACCACCGGCAACAAGTCGGAAATGTCGGTCGGCTACGCAACGCTCTATGGGGACATGAACGGCGGTTTCAATCCGATCAAAGACCTCTACAAGACCGAAGTGTTCCGGCTAGCGCGTCTGCGCAACCGGTGGAGGCCCGAAGGCGCTCTCGGTCCCGAGGGGGCTGTCATTCCAGAGACCATCATTGCACGTCCGCCGACGGCGGAGCTGCGCGAAAACCAAAAGGATGAAGACTCGCTGCCGCCTTACGCCGTGCTCGACCCGATCCTGGAGCGTCTTATTGAGCGCGAAGAGTCGGTTTCCGCGATCGTGAAGGCGGGCTTCGATCGCGATACCGTGATGCGGGTGGAGCGAATGGTGAACATCGCCGAATACAAGCGGCGGCAGGCGGCGCCCGGCGTCAAGGTGACGTTGAAGAACTTTGGCCGCGATCGCCGCTATCCGATCACCAACCGTTTTCGCGATCCCGGTACAGCGCTTCCAACTGCGGACGTCTCGCCAACCAAGGCCAGACCGGCGAAAAGCGAAGCCCTCGATCTATAACATTGCTAGTGTTGCGGCAGGAAAGTCGGGCCAACCGCCCGTACTTTGCGCTTAGTTGGGTCGGGTTCGCCGGGCGCATCCACCATAGCGTCGGGCGTCGTTGAACTAGGCGCAGAGGCAGGCTTATCTCCAGCGCCGCCTGGCTGCGATACGCGCTTGGCATTCTGCTCGGTTACGACAACGTCGCCTGGCGCGACCGTCGTGTCTGTGCCGTTCGCCCGCAGCGCCTCGGCCCAGCTTTCGCCGGGACGACGACAGCTGCAAGCTGCGCTTAGCGCTTTACGATATTGGAACGCGGCCGGAAGCTCGGTGTAGAGTCGGCCGTTTAGAGAAACCGCCTGCGACACTTCCTCGCCCGGGTTATGATAGGTGTACAGTTGGACTTCCGCCGCCGGGCACATGCGCTGGCACGTCGCCTCATCCTCGCGGAAATGGTCGGGCGTCGTTTCGAACGAGATTGGAAAATAGTAGCCGTCACACGTGCGGACGCAGACCGTGCGATAGGTGCCGCCCATCGGGCCCGACGGTTGCGGCGAAAACACTCCGCCGTTGCCGCCAAACAATCGATCGAAAAATCCACCTTGCTCGCCGGCGCGAGCCGCCGCGCGATACTGCTGGCCGCAGCCGTTATCCGAGAGCGCGATCAGCAACGACTGGCGCTGAGCGGCGCGTTCAGCGGTGCCACCCTGGAGCCGCTCAAGCTGGTTCTGCATGCGTTCAAGCGCGTCACGCTGATCTTCGATGCGGCGGGTGAGCGGCCCGCATTGCGGCGGCGCGGCGCTGAAGATCGAGAAGAATCCGGAATTATTGCAACCCATGCGTCGCGATTGCGCGACCAGCTTATCCACCTCGAATTGTTGCTGTTGAACAGCGTTGTCCGCAGCGCGGATCTGTTCGGCGCGGCCGGGATCGCTGTTGCCGCGATCAAGCGCCGTCAATTGAGCCTCGAGGCGCTGGCAGGCCGGATTGGCGGAAGGCGTTTGCGCCCATGACACGGCGCTTGCCATCACGATGATGGCGGCGGCAGCGGCGGATTTGCGGATGGCTCCCCTCATGACTAGCACTGTAACCATCAAATTATGGCAACGCGAGGATGCCGATTAATAGGCTTTTGCGGCTTCCGCGCGCAAATTCCAGAGAACACCGGCCACAATGATCAAAGCGCCGAGCGGCACGAAAATATCGAGCGATTCGCCATAGAACGCCCAACCCACCACGGCGATGAGTGGAATGCGCATGAAGTCGAGCGGTACGACCAGGGTCGCATCGCCGGAGCGGAAGGCGTTGCTTAGGCAATAGTGGGAGCTCGTGCCGGCCAAGGCCACGCCGAGCACGGGAAGCACATGTTTCATCTGCAACTGCAGAAACACGTGCGGGTCGCTCCCGATCAGCGACAGCGGAAACTGCATCACCGCCATCCAGAAGACGATGCCGAAAGTCGTTTCTGTCATCGTGAGCTTTTTCGTGGCGATCATGGTAATGGCGTAGCCGAAGGCCGCCGCCAGCACGAGCAACGCGCCGGGATTGAAGCTGGCGAGACCAGGACGCAGGATCACCAGTACGCCGATCAATCCGAAAACCACCACACCGATGCGGCTTGGCGTCAGGCGCTCATGTAGCAGCCAAACTGCAAGCAGCGCCGTCCACGCCGGCATGGTGAATTCGAGCGCAAACACCATCGCGAGCGGCAGGATCGTAAGACTCAACGCCCAGCAATATTGCGACGCGTAGTGTATGGTGTTGCGCAGGCCATTGAGTCCCATGCGTCGCGGCAGCGCGTGCACCCGCAGAGATGGACGCACCAACAGCAGCAGCGACAAGATAACGAGCGAACCGCCGCTGCGAATGGCGAGGATTTCGAAAATGTTGAAGCCCGCTCGCGACAATTCGCGGATGGACACCGCCATGGCCGAGAAGGAGAGCAGGGTGCCGACCATCCACAGGACGACACGCGGAATATTGCTTTTGGCCACGATGAATGCGCCGGATTTCTGCGGGAGAGCGGTCTAGCAGGCCAGGAGCGTGCCGTCACTCCGCATCAGGCTGATTTTCTGGGCGTGCCTTGTCGAAGGCGGCGAGCTTCAGACACGCGGCGTCGACCGCGACGATCTTGGGGAACGCATCGAGCGGCACCTTCAGCCGCCGCGCATTGAAGACTTGCGGTACCAAGCAGACGTCGGCGAGCGTCACTTGCCCTCCGCAAGCATAGGGGCCGGGCGCGATCATCTCTTCGATGCTGTTGAAGCCTTGGATGACCCAATGGTGATACCAGGCATCGATCGCCGGCTGCTCTTGGTGCAGCTCGCGCTTGAGGTATTGCAGCGCCATGAGATTGTTGAGCGGGTGGATATCGCAGGCAACAATTTGCGCAATGGCGCGGCTCTTGGCGCGCGCGCGCGGATCGGACGGCAACAGCGGTGGTCGCGCGTGTGCTTCGTCGAGATATTCTATGATAGCCAGCGATTGGGTGAGCACCTCACCGCTGTCGAGTACGAGCGCCGGCACGCGCATTTGCGGATTGATGGCAGCAAAATCCGCGGTGCGCTGTTGACCGCCGTCTTTGGTGAGGTGAATCGGTACCGTCTCGTACGCCAGATTTTTCAGATTGAGGGCGATGCGGACGCGATAGGCGGCGGACGAGCGGAAATAAGTGTAGAGCTTCAACGGAACGGCTCCCTTGGATGCGATCGATCGCGCGTCGTAGCGATCGGCGCCGACTTTGGCCGACCTGCTTGGCACACGCAATGCAGCAGCGGAAGACGTACAAGTTACTGGCGAGGCAGCCGATTTTTGCTGGTAGGCCAGTCGCGCAGCGCTTCAAGCCGGTGTGACAGCGCGCCGGGCGCGCGCAACACGAGCACATAAAGCGTGCCGAAGAAATTTATCAGCAGGATTTTCATCGCGACCGCCCGCCCCCCTCGACGCGCCGACAACGCCTACGTTGAAGCGGGGTTCCGTGGGTCGGATGGCGGACATAGAGCCGCCGTCTCGCCGTGCGAGAAAGGCCACCCTGCCAATTGAAGGCCTAGCGCGTGCAGATGATGGCGACGAGGTCATTACAGCGCGTGCCGCTGCAGCCGCCGCCGGTCGGTATCGCGCCGGTGATGTCGTCGCGGTC
>Ga0070740_10001602_pt1 | contig 30022 bp, 20 predicted proteins | sample Coa_R2_FD_67286 | JGI IMG/M metagenome (GOLD analysis project Ga0070740, IMG submission 67286) | Surface soil microbial communities from Centralia Pennsylvania, which are recovering from an underground coalmine fire - Coalmine... | ecosystem: Environmental > Terrestrial > Soil > Unclassified ...
GTGGAAGGCGTACTGGTCGGACTGATCCGTCCAGTCGTCGTGCCCCTGTTCGGGGCGGTCGTGGCCGAGCAGGAGTTTGACGGGCGCGCGCCCGGCGACTTGTTCGAGGTAGGGCCGGAGCGCGGGCGTGCGGAACGCTCCGGCGGCGTAAAGCTCGCCGCGGTCGTTGTGGCTGACCATGTCGAGGTTGAAGTCGAGCGCCACGTCTCGACGCTCCGACTGAAACTGTTTGACGAGCGCGCGCGCGCCGACCAGCCCGATCTCCTCGGCGTCGAGCGCGGCGAAGATCATGGAGTTTTCGGGCTGCTCGCGGCTGAAGTGCGCTGCGAGTTGCAGCATCGCCGCCACGCCCGAAGCGTTGTCGTCCGCGCCGTTGTAAATCAGCCCGTTCCTGATTCCGAGGTGGTCGTAGTGCGCCGTGACGACGATGAAACGCTCCGGGTGAGACTTGCCGCGCACGACGCCGACGACGTTCGCGCCCTTGCCCGGCTTGCCTTGGGCGTCCACCGGAAGGTCGAACGGCTGCTCGTATGAAGACCAGAGCGGCTTGACGCCGATCTCGCCGAACCTGTGGACGATGTAAGCGCGCGCCATCGCGCCGCCCCGCGTTCCAGCGCCGCGGCCCTCCATCGAGTCGCCCGCCAGCACGCGCACGTCTTCGAGCAGTTGGTCGGCGTTAATTACAGTTGAGGTGACGTGCGGCGTGTCCGGCTTCGACACGACCACATCCCTCGCCTGCGCCGCCGACTCTTTCCGCAACTGAAACGCCAGCGCCCCGACGCACGCCGCGACCAACACGCACGCCAACAGATACTTCTTCATGCGGCCAGTCTGCAACATCTCGCGGCCTTTTCCAAAGGCGCCGTCCCGATTTCGTCTCAGACGAAAAACGGGTTATCATTGCTGGTTCGCCGAGGGGCCGGATAGTTCACTGTGGGCGGCGGCGACCATTTTCCGAAGTCATGAGTGAAGAAGCCATCATCGTGCGCGGGGCGCGCGTCAACAACCTGAAGAACGTCTCGTTCTCAATCCCAATCGAAAAGCTGACGGTCGTCACGGGCGTCTCCGGCTCCGGCAAGTCGTCTCTGGCCTTCGACACCATTTACGCGGAAGGGCAGCGCCGCTACGTCGAATCGCTCTCGGCCTACGCCCGACAGTTCCTCGAACGGATGGACAAGCCGGACGTTGACGAGGTCTTAGGCATCCCGCCGGCAATTGCCATCCGGCAGAAGAACTCGACGCGCAACCCACGCTCGACCGTCGGCACCCAAACCGAGGTTTACGACTACCTGCGGCTCCTGTACGCGCGCGTCGGCACGACCTTCTGCCGCGTCTGCGGTCGAGAGGTTCACAAGGACTCGCCCGAATCAGCCGCGCAAGAAGTTCTCGCCGCGCTCGCCGAAGGCACGCGCTTCTACGTCCTCTTCCCCGCCGACGCGGGCCTGCGCGCCGAGGCGAACGGCAACGGCGCGTCCGAGTTGAAAGCTAAAAAGCGCGGCGGCAAGGCGAAGGTCTCAAGCGGTGAGTACGACAAACGCGCCGTGACGGCGCACGTAATGAGCCTGATGCAGCGCGGATTTACGCGCCTGTTCGCCGAAGGCGAGACGATTGAGCTTCGCTCGCCCGACGACTACACGCGCGCGGACTTCAACGGCGTCTTCGTCCTCGTTGACCGTCTCGTCGCGCGCGCAGACGTTCGCGAGCGACTCGTTGACTCGTTCGAGACCTGCTTCGTCGAAGGCCACGGGCAGGCGTTCGTCCAGACGGTCGGCGACGAGCCGCGCACGCTCAAATTCTCCGAGCGCTTCGAGTGCAAGTACGACGGCACGGTTTACGCGCAGCCGGAGCCGCGCCTGTTCAGCTTCAACAATCCTTTCGGCGCGTGCCCGACCTGTCAGGGCTTCGGCAACACCATCGGCCTCGACCTCGACCTCGTCATCCCGAACCCGCAGCTCTCGCTCGCCGAGGGCGCAATCGAGCCGTGGACGAAGCCGCAGTACGAATGGGCGCGCACGGAGCTTCGGCGCTTCGCGCGTCAGGAGAAGATTCCGATAGACGTTCCGTTTCAGGAGTTGACCCGACAGCAGCAGCGCGCCGTCGTCGAAGGCAAGAACGGCTGGAATGGTGTGCGCGGATTCTTCGACTGGCTCGAAACGAAGAAGTACAAGCTGCACGTCCGCGTCTTCCTCTCGCGCTACCGCGGCTACACGCTCTGCCCCGACTGCGGCGGCGGAAGATTAAGGCAGGAGGCGCGCGACGTTCGCGTCGGCGGACGGACGCTGCCGGAAGTCTGCGCGCTCTCGATCAAGGCCGCCGCGGTCTTCTTCGACCAATTGCAACTGACGCCCGAACAGACCGCCATCGCCGACAAGGTTCTCTTCGAGATTCGACGCCGCCTGAAGTTCCTCGTTGACGTTGGCCTCGATTATTTGACCCTCGACCGACTCGCCTCGACGCTCTCCGGCGGCGAGGCGCAGCGCATCCAGCTCGCGACGAACCTCGGCTCGTCACTCGTCGGCGCGCTCTACGTCCTCGACGAGCCTTCAATCGGACTCCACCCGCGCGACAGCGAGCGCCTCATCAACCTTCTTCACAACCTGCGCGACATCGGCAACACAGTTCTCGTCGTCGAACACGACGAAGAGATGATGCGCGCCGCCGACCACATCCTCGACATCGGCCCGGCGGCGGGCGAACTCGGCGGCAAGGTTATTTATGAAGGCGATTTTGAGGGGCTGCTCCGCGACGGCGCGACGCTGACGGGCAAGTACCTTCGCGGCGAGTCGGAGATCAAAGTCACGCGCCGCGCCGCGCCGCAGAAGAAGAAGAAACTCTCCGTTCGCGGCGCGGGCGAGCACAACCTGAAGAACGTTGACGTTGACATCCCGCTCGAAATGCTCGTCTGCGTCACGGGCGTCTCCGGCTCCGGCAAGTCAACGCTCGTCCACGATGTCGTTTACGCCGGACTGAAGAAGCAGCGCGGCGAGTGGCAGGGTCACGTCGGCGCGTTCCGCGAACTCGCGGGCGCGCAGAACGTTGACGACGTGATCCTCGTTGACCAGTCGCCCATCGGTCGCACGCCGCGCTCGAACCCGGTCACGTACATCAAGGTTTACGACGCCGTGCGCGAGGTCTTCTCGCAGACGCGCGACGCGCAGTCGAAGGGACTCGACCCCTCGCACTTCTCCTTCAACGTCCCCGGCGGGCGCTGCGACGTGTGCGAGGGCGACGGCACGGTGACGGTCGAGATGCAGTTCCTCGCCGACGTGGAACTCGTCTGCGAGGAGTGCAAGGGCACGCGCTTCAAGCCGCAGATTCTCGACGTGCGCTACCGCGGCAAGAACATCAACGACGTGCTCAACATGACCGTGCGCGAGGCGATGACCTTCTTCCGCGACGTTTCCAAAATCTCGAACCGCCTCCGCGTCCTCGACGACGTGGGCCTCGGCTACCTGCGGCTCGGCCAGTCGGCGACGACGCTTTCGGGCGGCGAGGCGCAGCGCGTCAAGCTCGCCTCCTACCTGTCGAAGAAGACCGGCGCGCGCACGCTCTACATCTTCGACGAGCCGACGACCGGCCTCCATTTCGACGACATCAACAAGCTCCTCGCGGCCTTCCGCACGCTCGTCGAGGCGGGCGGCTCGCTCCTCGTCATCGAGCACAACCTCGATGTCATCAAGACCGCCGACTACATCATAGACCTCGGCCCCGAAGGCGGCGACGCGGGCGGCCAACTCGTCGCCACGGGCACGCCCGAAGAGATCATGAACACGAAGCAGTCGCACACGGGCCGCTTCCTCAAAGCTCACCTCGCGCGGTCGAACGGCCACCACGCCGACAGGAAAATGTCCGGCGACGCATCCTGAATGCCGCGCGTCGAGGAGCCACGTTTTAAACGTCGCCCGTAGAAATTACGGCGTCAGGGTCAAGTCCCTGACGCCGCATGAATCAGGCTCAAATCTCACTCGATCATGAACGAGGGCGATACCTTCCGGCTTCAACCGAACTCGATAACCTTTGAAGCCGTCGGAGATTTCCTTAAACGAAGGTCGTTTCATTTCGAGGATAAGCGATTAATCTTAAGGGTGAAAGACTTTCTCCTTTAACGTAAAGCGTTTTTGCTTGAGCGTTGGGGGCAGATGTTTGAAGGTTAGCGGTTTTTGTTCAAGGGTTAAGAGATGCACTTCAAAGGTTAAGGCTTTTGCCTCAAGGGTTGAGGGCTTTGCTTCAAGGTTTGGGGCTTCCGCTTCGAGGGTTGAGAGCTTCGGCTTAAAGTGAAAAAGCTTGATTGCCCGCCAACATACTTCGCAAACAATAAACTCCCAACAACCTGTATGCCCCCACGAACGCGCTTGAACACTGCGGGCATCTATTCGCCCGTCGCAGCCGCACGCACACCCGCCAGCAAACCCGCCCCGTCCGACTCCGCCAACGTATCGAACAGACGCAGCACGCGCCCGACTATCCCAGCATCCCTATTGATCGCCCGTGCTGCCCTGTACGCCTCCGCGGCCTCGGCCACGCGCCCCGCGTCTCCGCAGACAACCAGCCCACACAAAGCTAGCCCCTTCGAGTCCAGCGCATCACAATTCTGCGCGCTGTGCGTGAGCATTGTTTCCGCCTGCGCAACCGCCTCCATGAAAGCCTCCAGTGCCGCCGCGACATCCCCCTGTCTCAAAGCTATCAGGCCGAGAACGGCGAAAACGTAATGGTTATTAACTGGCTCATCATAGTTCCTAGCAATTTCTGCGGCTTTGCGGGCACTGAGTAAGTCACCGCCATATAAATGTGCGAGAGCGAGGAGGCTATTACTGCCGTTGATGATGAACGGGCTATTTATCGCCTTTCCAATTCTTGAACTATCAAGTGCGTTTCGTATAGCTTCAGCATTACGCTTCTCATCAATTAGCACATATGCTAAGAGAAATAGTACATGTCCTTCAAGCCGGAACTGCTCGATTTCGCGTGCGATGATGAGCGCTTGCTCGAAATAGCTAATAGCAAGCGCTGTTTGCCCTAAACCGGCATAAAGATTGCCCAAGCACCCTAAACTTGTCGCTTCTCCATCGCGATTTCTAACTTCGCGGCAGATAGCAAGCGAGCGCTCGATATAACTAACAGCACGCGCCGTCTGCCCTAATTCATTGTAGCGGTTTCCTAAATTCCCCAGTAGTACGCCTTCCATTAATCGATTTTTTATATTCTGAGCGATGCGTAACGCATGCTCCTGACAAGTGATAGCTTTTTGCGTTTCACCAATCCAAGAGTACGCTGAAGCCAGTGAACTACCACTATACATCTCTAGTGTTTGTTCGCTTAACTTTCCCTGTAAGCTCTCATGCAATTCGGCCATCAAGCGGTAGAATCCCCATACGAACAAGTAATCGAAGTCAATACCTAAAAGCACATTAGCTGCTGCGTCATAATCTTCGCCGGCGCGACGAAGGTCGAACTCGGCGAGTTGCGCCGCGAGGTCTTCAATCGTCTTCCAGTCCGCGCGCGGCAGGCGTGACTGTTTGAAATACTCCGCGGCGCGGTGGAGCAGGGCGAGTTGCGTGTATGGCGGCGCGTCCTTCTCGTGGCGGTCGGACGGCTCGCCGCGCGGGATGCGGGAGAGGGCATAGGTGCGGTCAACGGGGTGTAGGTAGTAGCGCCCGGTTTCGCGTCGCGCAAACTGCATGTTGACGAGGCGCTTGAGGACGGGTGCGCTGTCAATGCCGGGCAGGTACGGTTGAAGAAGATAGTCAACGGCGGCGTTCGTGACGGGGTGGCCGTAGATGGCGAGCGCCTGCATGACTTGTTGTACCGCCGTGTCGAGCCGGTTGAAAGCTTCGCCGACCAACTCGCGGACGACGTTTTCGGGGAGGAGGTTGGTCGTGTCGTCGAGGATGTCGCGCAAGGTTGTGTCGCGGTCGGCGGAGAGGATTGCGAAGAGGGCTTCGAGGGCGCGCGGGTAGCCGCGCGTGCGCTCGCGCGCCTCGTTCAGCAGAGAGTCGGGCGCGTTCTTCAGACCAACTTTGCCGTCCGTATCCATCTCGCGCAGGATGTTCTCGGCGTAGGGGCTTGAGAGTCCTTCGTCGAGGTCGAGGCGGCGCTGGCGTCCGGGCTGGACGAGCGCGAGGTCTTTCGGGGCGAGGCGCGTCGTCAGAATCACTTTGACGGTGTGGTGCGGCAAGGCGAGCAGTGCGCGCAGGGCCTCGTCGAGTTCGGGGTCGCGGACGGCGAGCGTCTCTGAGTCCATCACGTCTTCGAAGTTGTCGAGCAGAGCCAGCGTGCGCCCCTGTGTGAAGTTGGAGAGCAGGGCGCTCATCTTCGCCTCGGTGCTGGCCTGCGGGTTCTTGAAAAGCGCGTCTAGTTGGGCGGCGGCTTCTTCGGAGAGAAGCTTCGAGAGGTCGGAGTAGAGGTTGGGCATATTGACGCGGCGTGTGCCCGTCGCGCTCAGATAGATGATGCCGTCCACTTCAAGCGGGCCGCCATCGTCGGGCAGTTCCCCGCCTTCGAGCGACTTCAGGAGGCGGCAGACGAGCGCGGTCTTGCCCGTCCCGCCGCGTCCGACGACCGTCGTCAGGCGCAGGGCCTCGTCCTTGAGGAAGCCGCCGAGCATTCCCGTCTCGACGTGCCTGTCCTGAAAGTACGTTGGGGCGAGGCCCGGCGGCGGGTTGATGAACTTGCTGCGCTGAGCGCCCGCGACGGGGCGCTCCGGCTGGCGCTCGCGCTCAAGGCCACGCGCGATGCTCTCCTCGACGCGGCGTGCCGCGGCCTGCGGGTCGCGGACGACCTCCTCCTGCTTGGCTATGTCCGCCTTGAGTTGTTTGATGTCGTCCTCGACGCGTAGTTTCTGCGCCGCGTCTTTCTCCCTTTGAAGGTCGCGCAGTGCATCCTCCAAACGGTCTTTCAACGCTTGAAGCACCCCCTCCGGCGACGCGAGCCACGCGACATGCTTACGCAGCCGTGCCAGTGCCGCATCGAACTCGTCTTCCGAATTGAGGGCGCGCGTGAAGTCTATATGTTGGCGGGGGTCGAGGCGGAAAGGCATCTCCGCGTCGGCGTGGAGTTTGATGGGAACGATGGGCTTTTTGTACCGGAGGGCGCGAGTCCATTCGCGCTTGCACACCGACTGCTTCCCGACGCTGTCGCGCGTCATTACGAACAGAATGCTCGAGCAGGTCTTCAAAGCCTCTGCAATCTCTTCATCCCAATCCTGCCCCGGTTCTATGTCGCGCTTGTCTAGCCAGACCGGAATCGAAGGCGGCCCCGCTTCAAGTTCGTCTCGAAGCCGGAGCGCGAACTCCTCGCCGTCTGCCGAAGAGTAGCTGATGAAGTGCCTCGTCATTTTCTTCGCCTCTGAGATTGTGAGAACTTAGACAGTCGAAGGCGGCCCAGCGCGTCGCCGAACCTTGCGGTTACGGCGCGGCATTCTACCCCACCTTAGCCGAGTGCGACAGAGTTTTTTTAACCCGGCCCCACCCGTGTTAAGCTCCCGTAATCTTACGAAAGGTTATCCGAACAACAGATGGGCCTGAAGGAAAGAATCGTCAAAGACATGACCGCCGCGATGAAGTCGAAGGAGGCGGCGCGGCTCTCGACTTTACGGATGGTGAAGGCCGCTTTGCAAAATCGGGAGATCGAGAAGGGCGAGCCGCTCAACGATGACGAGACGGCGAAGCTCTTGCGGTCGCTCGTCAAGCAGCGGCGCGACTCGGTCGAGCAGTACGAGAAGGCGGGCCGCAACGAGCTTGCCGACAAGGAGCGCGCCGAGATCACGGTCATCGAAGAATACTTGCCGCAGGCTGCCTCGCGCGAGGAGATCGAGCAGGCCGTCGCAGCCGCCGTCGCCGAGACGGGCGCGTCTTCGATGAAGGAGATGGGCGTGGTGATGAAGGCCGCGATGGCCCGGCTCGCGGGTCGCAACGCCGACGGGCGGACGGTGAGCGAGGTCGTCAAATCAAAGCTTCAGTAAAGTCTTTGAGTCCGAGCTTCACTGAAAGGCGCAGCCTATCAACATCCATAGAGGGACAGAATATGAGAGCAGCGATTCGCTACCTGTTGTTCGCACTCTTCTTAATAACCCTCGCGGCATACTTCATAGCCGTGGTCGTCCCCGCCGTCACATTCTACCGCTCCGCGCAGCACGCGGAGCGCTCCGACCTTGAAGCCCTCGACGCGCCGCTCAACCGGCTCGGGGAGGTGTTGAAGGAGAAGGGGTCGCTGAGCGGGTTCGACGAGATAATCAGCCAGAGGAGTAATGACATAGAGAAGGACATCGCCGACATAAGAGCGGCCAAAGACAAGCAGGCCGTCGTCAGCAGCCTCGAATCCATTTCGGCCAGCCTGAGCTTCATACAGACGCGTCTCGGGCAGGAGAGGGGAAAGGGGGCGGATGCGGTCGCGGAGTTGCAAACGAAGGTCGAGGCCCTGAAGGATAAGGTCGGGAAGACCGACTCTTGGGACAAGCTGCTCGGCACAGCGCTCGAAAGGGGCGGCGCCGTCCTCCTCACGATAATCTGGCCGCTCGTCTTCCTCTTCTTCTTCTTCTACATTATGCGCGCGCCGGAACGGCTCTGGGCGCTCTTACAGCCCTTTAAGTCGGTCGAGGTCGGCGCGACGGGGCTAAAGGCCGAGATGAGAGATGGCGCAGAGGTGAAGTCTCAGACGGAGAGCACGTTCGAGAAGTTTCGCGCCGCGGCTAAAGCGAAGTACGACGCGTGGGTTGAAAAGAGGGACATCGAACAGAAGATGAGCCGCGTCGTCTCGGAAGTGCTGGGCTACCTCAAGAACAACGGCAAGGAGTTGGCGGAATACCGCTCCACGCTCCACGTGCCTGACATCGTGTTCGTTGACACGCTCTATCAACTGTTCAACTACCTGCCGGCCCGCAATATCGGAGGGGGCCGAATTTTCTCCGTGCGTTTCGGCCTCATCGGGAAGGTTTACCGCACGCAGAAGCCGGAGACGCAGGGCGAGGTGCCGAAGGCCAGCAACGGCACTGTGGACAAGCAGAAGCTCGTGCAAGAATGGGGCATGACCGAGTACGAGGCGGATAAGGCCGCGCTCGACCGCCCATCCTTCCTCTGCGTCCCGCTCCTCGACGATGATCAGGATCGGGTGGGCCTGTTCTACATGGACTCGACCGTGCCGAACGCTTTCAACGTCGCCGACAAACAGGTCTCGGAGCTACAAGCTAAGATAACTGATTGGTGTAAGGAGAAGGGGCTGACGCAGGCGCTGGGCAAGCTGAAGGAAGATCTGCTCGGGAACGCCCCACTGATACGAATCTATGACAGATAAAACAGAAGCGACGGTCAGGGCCGACTCTACTTCATACGAACAGCTCGCCTCGGAGTACTACGACGCCGAGCGCCACCCAACGTGCGCGAACTTCCGCGAGGCGAGCGCGATAATTCTGCGCGGCTGGCTGCGGCGCTTGCTGCCGCCGGAGGGACTTATCTGTGAGGTGGGCGCGGGCAAGTCGCTCGTAGCCGAACTGCTCGACGAGCAGGAGCACGCCGCCCTCCGGCGTTTGCTCATCACGGACGCCTCGCCATCCATGCTCCGCTATTCGCGCGAGTGGGAGCCGGAGGGCGCGCGCCTCACGCTCTGCGAGTCGTCCGACCTTCCCGTCGCTGACGGCGAGGTCGCCCTTCTCATCTCTTCGCTCGGCGACCCATACAACGAGCTGGCCTTCTGGAACGAGGCGCGGAGGGCACTGACGCCCGGTGGCTTCGCCCTCTTCACGACGCCCTCCTACGAGTGGTCCTCATCCTTCCGCTCCTCGGCTGACGGGGAGAAGGAGATGGCCGCGGCCTTCGACCTCTCCGGCGACGGGAGGGTCTTCGTCCCTTCGTGGATATACCCGGACGACGAGCAGAGGAAGCTCGTCGAGGGCTGTGGCCTTTCGGTCGAGGAGGTGACAGAGCTGCGGCGCTCCGCGCTTACGTCCGAGAAGATTTCCCCGAAGCTCCTGCTCGAAGACATGCCCGACGTGTGCGTCGTCGCGGGCTACCTGGTCAAAAAGCCCGCCTGAAGCACGGGCCTTACGAGGACGCGCCCGCCCTTCGAGGCGGAGTTTGTCTGCTTGCCACTCGTGCCGCTGTTCCCGTATAATCCGCCTCTTGCTCGGAGCGCCGTGGCGTTGCCAGTGGGTTTTTGGCCCACTTTTTCTTTTGGGCGCGAGGGCGATTTTGAAAGGGATGCGGCGTTGAACGAAGGGGGTTCGGTCGAGTCTCGTGTGCGGGAGGTCGCCGAGCGCGCGGCACGCGAGCGCGGCGTCGAACTCGTCCATGTGGAGTTCGCGGGCGGCGCGCGCACGCCGACGGTGCGCGTCTTCATTGACAAGCCGGGCGGGGTCACACACGAGGACTGCTCGGAGGTGAGCCAGCACGTCGGCACGGTCTTGGACGTTGAAGACTTCATCCCCGGCGCTTATACGCTCGAAGTCTCGTCGCCGGGGCTTGAGCGCGGGCTTTACAGCCGCGAGGATTACGAGCGTTTCGCCGGGCACCTGGCGCGGCTGAAGACGCGCGGCGCGGTGAACGGCCAGCGCAACTTCCGCGGGCGCATCGTGGGCGTTGAGGGCGACGACGTTCTTTTCGACGACCGGACGAACGGGCGCGTGCGGGTGCCGCTTTCCGAGATCGCGAAGGCGAATCTGGAGATTGACATCGAAGAGGAGTTCCGGCTCGCGGAGGAGCGCGAGCGCGCGAGAAAGGCTGCGGACGGCAGTTGAAAGGGCCTCGGAGACCGGCGAGTATTTGGGCCGCCTCCGGCATCTAATTTTCGGTCTCCGAAGACTCTAAAAATTTATGAGCGCATCCATCGGGCAAAGCATTGACGCGGTCTGCAAGGAAAAGGGCATCGACCGCGACGTGGTCATCGAGGCCGTCAAGGAGGCCGTGCGCGCCGCCGCCCGCAAGCAGTTCAAGTCGGGCGAGGAGATTCAGGTCGAGTGGGCACCGGAGACGGGTCTGGAAATCTTCGCCTCGAAAGTCGTCGTCGAGACGGTCGAGAATCCGGGCCGCGAGCTTTCACTCGAAGAGGCGAAGGAGCTTGCGGGCGACGAGGTCGAGGTCGGCGACGAGTTGCAACTTCCCCTCCCCGTCGAGGACATGGGCCGCATCGCCGCGCAGACCGCCAAGCAGATTCTCTTCCAGAAGGTCAGGGACGCCGAGCGGCAGAACATCTACGAGCAGTACATTGACAAGGTCGGCGATCTCGTCAACGGCTACGTCAAGCGCTTCGAGCGCGGCGACATCATCGTTGACCTCGGCACGATTGAATCCATCCTCCCGCGCAACCAGCAGTCGCGCGGCGAGCAGTGGAATCAGGGCGAGCGCATCCGCGTCATCATTGACGACGTGTCGAAGGAATCCAAAGGCCCGCAGGTCGTCACCTCGCGCACCAGCCCGGAACTTCTCAAGCGCCTCTTCGAGATGGAAGTGCCTGAGATTTACGACGGCACTGTCGTCATCAAGTCGGCGGTGCGCGAGCCGGGCGAGCGCGCCAAGATCGCCGTCGCCTCCACGGAGCGCGACGTTGACCCCGTCGGCGCGTGCGTCGGCATGAAGGGTTCGCGCGTGCAGGCGATCATCCGCGAGCTGCGCGGCGAGAAGATTGACATCATCGAGTGGTCGGACGAGCCTTCGGTCTTCGCCGCCAACGCCTTGTCGCCCGCGAAGGTCAACCAGGTTCGCATCACCGACATCGAGCGCCGCCAGATGGAGGTCATCGTCAACGAGGACCAGCTCTCTTTAGCCATCGGCAAGCGCGGGCAGAACGTCCGGCTCGCGACGAAGCTCGTCGGCTGGAACATTGACATCCGCAGCGAGGAAGAACTCAAGCGCGAGGTCGCCGCGCAGATGGGCGCGATGATCGCTTCGGGCGAGGCCGTGCCGCTCGAACGGCTTGAAGGCATGAACCCGGCGATGGTCGCGACGTTGGCCGACCACGGCGTCAACGACATCGAGTCGCTGGCGAACGCGACCGTTGACGACATCGCCGAGTACCTCGACGTGAGTATTGATCAGGCCGAAGCCCTCATCGGCGCGGCGGGCGCAGTCGTCGAAAGCGCGCGCGTCGCGGCAGAGGGAGAAGAGGCGCAGGGCGAGCCGGAGGGTGTTGAGATGAGCGAGCAAGACGAGGAAGGCCAACAGGTCGAGCAGCACGCCGCGTCGGTCGAGGAAGACCCGAACGCCGAGGCCGGCGAGGTCGAGCCTTCCGAGGCGATGATTGCCGAAGGGTACGACGAGGCGGTCGAGACGCGTCCGCCGTTCCTCGCAGAAGACCTCTCGCCCGACAACATTCTCGCGAAGGACGCCGCCGAACCCGTCGCGCTGACGGAGGCCGAGCAGATGTCCGCCGACGAATTGTTGCTTCAGGGCGCGGGCCGCGACCTTCGCCCCGACACGATCACGCCCGCGCCCGACATCTCTTCCGCCGAGGCCGCCGTGATTCAGAACACCGGCGCATACGTCGAAGAGGAGCGCCCCTCGACGCTCGACGAAGAGACGAGCGGCATCGAGGACGCGACCGTTCGCGAGTCGGACGAGGAGTACGAAGACTCGCCCGTCTCGCCGCGCGCGGACTTCGCGAGCGAATCTTCCGCGCCCGAAGTGCAGATTTCGTCGGAGCCTGCGGCCCAAAGCTTGGGCACGCCCGCTCCAGTTGAACACGTTGCTGACGACGAGGCCGATGATGCTTCCAGCAACGAATAACCGCAGTGACTCGGTCGCGCGCTTCTCACGAAAAGGAGCGCGCGCCTGTTGCCCGCCCTGAATCCTTCTCCGGCTGTGAGCGTCGCGCTCGACGGGCGGGAAGGGGTCAGAGAGCGGTTTGACACTAACCCGTGAAGCGCGCGACGCCGTTTTACAGAAGCGTCGAAGAAGGAGCGAATGTCAGCAGCCCATACCTCGAAGGTTCGGATTTACGATCTCGCCAAAGAGCTGAAGATGGAGTCGAAGCGCCTCATCGAAGAGGTGCGTCGAGAGGGCGTGGATGCGTCCGTGCCGTCGAACACCATCTCGAAAGAGCTTGCGGAGAAAATCCGTAACAAGTACTTCCCCAAGAAAGAGCCGACCGTCCACCGCGCGATCCGCGTCGTCAAGAAGGCGAAGACGGCGGAGGCCGAGCACGCGGAAGCGCCGGAGCCGTCGGAAGCGCCCGTGCCCGAAGTCTATGCCGAGGCGGGCGAGCCTGCGGCGGCTGCGCCGACGGCGACTGCATCGGCACCCGCTCCTTCGACCGACGGCGCGAGCGGCGCGACGGCGAGCCGTCTCGCCCCGCGCATCCTCAAGCCGCGCCCGCCCGCGACGCGCGCCGAGCCTCCCGCCGCCACGCCGTCGGTCGAAGTGCCCGCGCCCGCTGACGGCACGGAGCCTTCGCACGCGCCTGAGCCGACCGTGCCGGAACTTCAACAGGAATTCGACGCCCCGAGCGACGGCGGCCAGCCGCAGGCTCACGTCGCGCCCGAAGCCGCGCCGCAGCCGTCCGCTCAAGCGCCCGCGCCCGGCAGACAGATCAGGGCTTTGCGCCTGACCGACGCCGCGCTCAAGGCCGGCGTCCAGCCCGGCCAGCGCGTCAACGTCCCCGTGCCCGCGCCGACGCCCGCGCCCGCGCGTGAACGCGACCGCGGGGGCCGCGGCGGTCGAGACGAGCGCAGGGGCAGAAGCGGTCGCGGCCACGAGGTTGACGCGTCGCTCCACGGCACGCCCGGCGAGACGGCCACGCCGCAGACGACCTACATCCCGCCCGCCGACCAGCGCAGGCCCGGAGGTCGCAACCGCGGTCGCGGCGGTCGCCCCGTCCCGGCGGCGCACGGCAAGGGCGGCGGAGGCCGCGGCTTCGAGCGCGATTACTTCCCGCCCCCGCGCCCGATGTCTCTTGAGAGCCGCATCGCGCAATCGCTCAACGCGCCCGCCGCAGCCGCAGCCGGTGCGAGCGACTTAAAGCAGGTGCGTCTCGTCGAAGGCGCGACCATCAAGGAGTTCGCCGACAAGCTCGGCATTCGCCCGAAGGACATTCAGGCGCTCCTGCTTCAGCGCGGAGTCTTCGCGACGCTCAACCAGCCGCTCGACAACAACGTCGCGCAGGAGTTGGGTCGCCGCTTCGGCTTCGACGTTCAGTTCCTCGGCTTCGAGGAGATGGTCGCCGAAGAGGAGTTCGAGCAGTTGATCGAGTCCGACGCCGACGACGTTGAACTGCCGCGCGCGCCCGTCGTCACCGTCATGGGACACGTTGACCACGGCAAGACCAGCCTGCTCGACGGCATCCGCGCGACGAACGTCGCCGCGGGCGAGGCCGGCGGCATCACGCAGCACATCGGCGCGTACAGCGTCCAGGTGCCGAGCGCCGACAACCCCGAAGAGTTGCGCCGCGTCGTCTTCCTCGACACGCCCGGCCACGAGGCGTTCACGCTGATGCGCGCCCGCGGCGCGAAGGCGACCGACGTTGTGGTGCTGGTCGTCGCGGCGGACGACGGCGTCATGCCGCAGACCATCGAGGCCATCGAGCACGCGCGCGCGGCGCACGTGCCAATCGTCGTCGCCATCAACAAGATTGACAAGCCGGACGCGAACCCCGACCGAGTCAGGCAGGAACTCGCGATGCAAGGCCTCCAACCCGTCGAGTGGGGCGGCGACACCGAGATGGTTCCCGTCTCCGCGAAGAAGCGCGAGAACCTGGATACGATTCTCGAAACGATCCTGCTCACGGCGGACATCCTGAACCTGAAGGCCAGCCCGACGCGGCTCGCCTCCGGCGTCGTCCTTGAAGCCAAGCTCGACCGCGGGCGCGGCGCGGTCGCGACCGTGCTCGTCCAGCAGGGCACGCTCCGCGTCGGCGACCCGTTCATCGTCGGGCAGATTTTCGGCAAGGTGCGCGCGATGTACGACGACCGCGGCGCGGCCATCGAAGAGGCAGGCCCCGCGACTCCCGTCGAGGTGCTCGGACTTCAGGGCGTGCCGCAGGCGGGCGAGACCTTCCAGGTCGTCGCCGACATCACGAAGGCCCAGCAGATTTCGCACCACCGCCAGATGATCGCGCGCCAGCAGACGCTCGCGCAGAGCACGAAGCGCGGCATCGAGGCACTGGGCGAGGCGCAGGTCAAGGAACTCCTGACCATCGTCAAGGCCGACGTGCAAGGCTCGGTCGAGGTTTTGAAGAGCACGCTCACCAAACTCTCGACCGACACGGTCAAGGTTCGCGTCATCCGCTCCGGCGTCGGCGCGATCACCGAGTCGGACGTTCTGCTCGCCGCCGCTTCGCAGACCGAGGCGTCGGGCCGCGCGGTCGTCATCATCGGCTTCAACGTCCGCCCCGAAACGCGCGCCGCGGAACTCGCGCGTCAGGAGCACGTTGACATCCGCCTCCACTCGATCATCTACAAGGTCGAGGAGGAGATACGCGCGGCGATGATCGGGATGCTCGACAAGATCGAGCAGGAGAAGATTCTCGGCAAGGCCGAAGTCCTCCAGACCTTCCGCGTGCCGAAGGCCGGGACGATTGCGGGCTGCCGCGTCATCGACGGCGTCGTCCGACGCAACACCCGCGCGCGCCTCATCCGCGACGGAGTCGTCGCGTGGGAGGGCGGCATCGGGAGCCTTCGCCGCATGAAGGACGACGTGTCCGAGGTGCGCGAGGGCTACGAGTGCGGCATCGGCTTAGAGAACTTCAACGACATCAAGGTCGGCGACCAGATCGAGTGTTACGTCATCGAGCAGATCGCCGCAACCGAACTTTAGAGGTCAGAGGTCGGAGGTCAGAGGTCAGTAAAAAGCTGGCCTCGACTGACCTCCGACCTCCGACCTCTGACCTCTGTTTTATGAGAAGGCCGGAGCAGTTGGCGGAGTTGATTCGCGAGGAGGTCAGCCAGATCGTGGGCTACGAGCTGGACGACCCGCGCGTCGAGGGCGTGACGGTGACGGACGTGCGCGTGTCGGAGAACTTGCGCGACGCGAGCGTCTATGTGACCGCCGCCGGAAGCGAGGGCGAAAAACTCGCCGCGATGAAGGCACTTCAACACGCCGCGCCATACGTCCGCCGCCAGTTGAGTATCCTGCTCAACCTCAAGTACACTCCCGAACTTCATTTCGTGCGCGACACGGTCGAAGAGTCCGCGACGCGCGTCGAAGCGTTGCTGTCGGAACTCGAACGGGAGCGGCGGGACGAGCCGGCGGACGCGGAAGAGAACGGCGAACAAGAGAGGAGTAAAGAAGTGATGAGTGATGAGTGACGGGTGATGAGTTTGAAGGCGAGCGGCTTTCGACTCATCACCCGTCACTCATCACTCATCACTTTTGGATTGAAATGCTCAGTCAAGTCGTCGAACTGATCGAGACGAAGCGGCGCTTCGCGATCACTTCGCACATACGCCCCGACGGCGACAGCCTCGGCTCGTCGCTTGGCCTCTACTGGCTGCTTCTCGCGCTCGACAAGGATGTCGAAGTCATTATGCGCGACGCGGTGCCACACGCCTACCAGAAACTCCCCGGCACGGAGGCGGTGCGCGTCACGCCCAGAGTTGACCGGCAGTACGACGCGGTCTTCGTCATCGAGTGCTCGGACATCACGCGCCCCGGTCTCATTGACCTCGAACGGCAGTTCGTCGTCAACATCGACCACCACTCGACGACCGCGCTCTTCGGCGACATCAACTGGATTGATTCAACAGCCTCGGCGGTCGGCGAGATGATCTACAATCTCTGCAAGGCGCTCGGCGTCCGCGTGACGAGTGAGATCGCCGAGTGCGTCTATACCGCGCTCATCACCGACACGGGCAGCTTCCACTACTCGAACACTTCCGAGCGCACGTTCAAGGTCGCCTCCGAACTCGTGCGCGCGGGCGTGAAGCCGGCGAAGGTCTCGCAGGCGGTCTTCGCGAACTACCCCTGGAGCAAGATCGAGCTTTTCGCGGAAGTGATCGCGACCGTCAAGCGCGACGCGTCGGGGCAAGTCGCGTGGCTCGTGCAGACGCAGGAGATGCAGGAGCGCGCGCACGCGACGGACGAGGACGGCGATGGCTTCGTCAACTACCCGATGAGCTGCGGCGACGTGGAGGCGTGCGCCTTCTTCAAGGAGACCGCGCCGGGCGCGTACCGCGTCTCCTTGCGCTCGAAGTGCGACGTGAACGTCGCGCGCATCGCCGAGCGCTTCGGCGGCGGCGGCCACCGCAACGCCGCGGGCTGCACGTTCAACGGGACTTGGGAAGAGGCCGAGCGCGAGGTCGTCGGCCAGCTCGTCGAGGCGGTCGGGGGCCGCGGCTCGAACGGCGCGGGAACGACCGAGCAGCGCGCGAGCAATAACGGCAACGGCAGCATCGCCGACGCCTCCGAAGAGAGTGGCGACGTGCTCGCGGCGGCTGAAAGAATCCGCGCCGAGCGCGACGCGCGGCCATAAAAATTTACGGCGGCGGATTCAAGAGTTCAGAGTCCTGGCTCTCGGCTTGAAGAGTTCGGAGTTCAGCCTTCAGGTTGTTCTTCCGAGACAGACGGGCCGAAGCTTTGAACTTTGAACTCTTTTTCAAACTGAACCGGCGCGTCGCATTCGCCGCGTTTCCGGCTTCGCTCCGCGTTGTGCTAACCTTCGTGCCCTAAGCCCGGAAGACAAGCCGCGTGTGAATTGCGAACGAGCAGACTTGACTCATGTCCTGGTTTCGTAAAAAAGAGAAGCTGATTGAGAGAGTCCCCGACGAGGAGCGGCGCGTCAAGACCGAGGGCGTCTTCCAGAAGTGCCCGAAGTGCGACGCCGCGCTCTACAAGCCGGAACTCGAAGAGTCGCTTCAAGTCTGCCCGCACTGCTCGCACCACTTCCGCATCGGCGCGCGACTCCGGCTCGCGATACTCTTCGACGAGGGCAAGTACGAAGAGCTTGACGCCGAAGTCGTCTCGAACGACCCGCTCGAATTCGTTGACACCAAGCCTTACAAGGAACGGCTCGAACAGGCGCGCCGCACGTCCGGCCTCCCCGAAGCGGTCATCAACGGTCGCGGGCACATGGGCGGCTTTCCGACGCTCATCGCGGCGATGGACTTCGGCTTCATGGGCGGCTCGATGGGCTGGGCCGTCGGCGAGAAGATCACGCGGCTGATCGAGCGCGCGATACGCGAGCACTCGTGCGTCGTCGTCGTCAGCCAGTCGGGCGGCGCGCGAATGCAGGAGGGCACGATCAGCCTGATGCAGATGGCGAAGGTCTCCGCCGCGCTCGCGGTGCTCAACAAGGCGCGGCTGCCCTACATCTCGGTGATGACCGACCCGACGACGGGCGGCGTCACCGCGAGCTTCGCGATGCTCGGCGACCTCAACATCGCCGAGCCGAAGGCGCTCATCGGCTTCGCCGGCCCGCGCGTCATCGAGCAGACCATCCGGCAGAAGCTCCCCGAAAACTTCCAGACCTCCGAGTTCCTGCTCGAACACGGGATGCTCGACGCCGTCGTTGACCGCCGCGAGCTGCGCGACTGGATCATCCGCGCCTTCAAGTTCATGTACAACCCGGAAGTCCACTTCCAGCCGCTCAAGCCCGAAGTCCCGCTCGGTAACGGCGACGGCACGCTCCCCAAACAACTCCTCGGCCCACTCGGCGCGAAGCCCGAAGAAGAGCCGGAAGAAAAATCCGAAGTCGAAAGCTAAACGGCAAGCCCCGTCAGGGGCGACAGAATGTAGCCCGCGGCGTCAGGCGTGGGTGACAGTAGTAGAAAATTTTTCCGAAGCCCCGGAGGGGCGACGGAAGTTACGAGCGCGAGAAGGTTGCCGCTCGTAACTTCCGTCGCCCCTCCGGGCTTCATTATTTTTGTTGCCTCTCATTCCCACGGCTCGCGCCGTAGGCTACATTTTTCCGCCGACTCCGTCGGCTCAATTCGGCGACATGTGCCGTTCAGCGACGTGCATCGCCGCTCTGAACTTTGAACTTTGAACTTTGAATCTTAAACTCCTGCTCGTGAACTTCGACGAGTCGGTCAGCTATCTCCTCGGCCTCGGACACGAGACGGTCGCCATCAAGCTCGGCCTCGAAAACGTAGAGCGCCTTCTTCGCAAACTCGGCGACCCGCAAAAATCCTTTCCCGCGATTCAGATCGCCGGCACGAACGGCAAAGGCTCGACCGCGGCGATGTGCGAGAGCATCTGCCGCGCCGCCGGTCTTCGCGCCGGACTCTACACCTCGCCGCACCTCGTCTCCGTCACCGAGCGCGTCCGCGTCGAGGGGCGCGACATCTCGCGCGAGGAGTTCGCGCGCTGCGCGACAATCGTGCGCGAGGCGGCGGAAGCGATCGAGCGTGAGTCCTCGGCGCTTCCCACATTCTTCGAGCAGGTGACGGCCATCGCGCTCGCGGCCTTCCGCGACGCGCGCGTCGAACTCGCCGTACTCGAAACCGGACTCGGCGGTCGCCTCGACGCGACGACAGCCGCGCGCGCCGCCCTCGTCGCAATCACGCCCGTCGCGCTCGACCATCAGGAATATTTGGGCGACACGCTCGCCGAGATCGCAGCCGAGAAGGCGGCAATCATCCGCCCCGGCGTGCGCGCCGTCGTCGCGCCGCAGGAGCCGGAGGCCGAGGCCGTCATCCTCGCGCGCTGCCGCGAGTGCGGCGTCGAACCCTTGCGCCCGACGCGCGACATCGAGGTCACGGAAGTCTGCGAAGGCGGTCGCCTGCGCGTGACGATTCGCACACGACGCGACGAGTACGCGGGCGCGTGTCTTGCGCTCCGCGGTCGCCACCAACTGACGAACGCCGCGGTCGCGGTCGCGCTCGCCGAGGCCCTCGCGGACGACGGCTTCCGAATCTCGCGCGAGCACATCATCGAAGGACTTGAAACGACGGAGCACGCCGGGCGGCTCGAACTCGACTCGCGCACCGCGCCGCCGATACTCTTCGACGGCGCGCACAACCCCGCGGGCGCGCGCGCGCTCCGCGAATTTCTGGACGAGTTTTACCCGCGGGGGGTGACGATTGTTTACGGCTCGATGCGCGACAAGGCGCACGCGGAGGTCGGCTCGATTCTCTTCCCCGCAGCAGAGCGCATCGTGCTGACCGAGCCGCGCAGCCCGCGCGCCGCGAACGTCTCGGAGCTAGTCCGCTCCGTGCCCGCCGGCTCGCCTTCGAGTACAATCGCGCTCGCGCCTTCAGTCCGCGACGCGCTGACGATTGCGCGCGCGCAGACGCCGCCCGACGGGATAGTCTGCGTGACCGGCTCGCTCTATCTCGTCGGCGAGGCGAAGGCACTTTTGGTAGAAGGGGGCGAAGAGTTTTAGCAAATGGCCGAGGGTTCCGAGTCGAAGCGGCTTTTGCGTGTGGCGCTGATCGTCGCGGCGGTCGGCGTCGTCGTCGTCGGGCTGCTCGTGTTCGTGTTCTTCAGGGTGCGGGACGATTACGTTCAGCAGAGGATCATAAACGCGAACGAGTCCGCGGCGCTCGCGACGCTCCAGAACATACAGGCGCAGGAGCAGTCGTTCCGAGAGACCAGCGGACAGTACGCGACCTTCCGGCAACTCGCCGACGCCGGGATAATCCAGACGCCACCGGACGGCGACACGCTCGTCTCCGACGGCTACAAGTTCACGCTCAAGGTCACGCCGAAGACCGACGCGCAAGCGCCGACCTACGCGGTCAACGCCGACCCCGAACGCGCGGGCGGGCGCGACGCGACCGGGCGACGACACTTCTTCATCAGCTCCGAAGTCACGGGCACCCGCGTCAACGAGGACAGGCCCGCGACCGCGAACGACAAGCCGCGACAGACGGCGCAGGAGTATTAAATTGATGAATGCTGAATGATGGGTGATGAACGAGGAGTCGCTTGCCTCTTTCAATTCATCATTCATCGTTCCGCATTCATCACTTCTTCTCAGCTTCTTCTCATGGACACTTCAGACAAACAGCAGCCGGAGCTTCTTTCGAGCGAAGAGGTCTTCAGCGGCAAGCTCATCAACGTCGTCCGCGACACCGTGCGCGAGGGCGACAAGACTTATCTGCGCGAGGTCGTGCGTCATCCCGGCGGCGCGGCGGCGGTCGCGTGCTTCGACGACGGCACGGTCGCGCTCGTCAGGCAGTACCGGCACCCGCCCGCGCGCTTCACGCTCGAACTCCCCGCGGGCAAGCTCGACGCGGGCGAGCGGCCAGAGCAGACGGCGGCGCGCGAACTCGAAGAAGAACTCGGCTTCGCCGCCGGGCGGCTGGAACTCCTCTCCGAGTTCTACTCGACGCCCGGCTTCTGCGACGAAAAGCTCTGGGTCTTCCTCGCCACGAACCTGCGCGAGACGGAGCGCCGCTGCGAAGAGGACGAGATCATCGAGATCGTCCGCGTCCCCTTCGCGCGGGCGCTTGAGATGGTCGCGTCGCACGAGATCGAAGACGCGAAGACCATCGTCGGACTCCTGCTCGCGGCCAGGCGGCTCGGCATACGCGAGCCATGACGGGGCGAGCATTTCGGACGAGGGCCGAAGTCGCGGCGAGACGACACGCGTGCAATTCCCGACCGCCGCGCCGGAACGTTTTTGATTTCTCCGCCTGAGTCTCTTACACTCGCCTTCGTGGACACGCCGCAAACACCGCAAGCAACATTCCCCGGAAGCATGAACACAGGCGCTCTGCCCGCGCCGCTGCCCGTTGACCCCGACGACCCGCCTTGGGGAATCGCGGGCGCGGTCGGCGTCTTTTTCATGACCTTCGTGCTGATGTTCGTCGTGCAGTTGGTCTTCCTCGGCCTCTACATCTTCAAGCGCGGCGTCCCCCTCGCGCCCGACGCGCTCGCCGAGTTCGCGACGAAAGACATCTCGGCCATCTTCGTGCAGGTGGTCTCGATCATCCCGGCGCACCTGCTCACGCTCGGACTCGCGTGGCTCGTCGTGACGCGGGCCGGCAAGTACCCCTTCTTCGAGTCGCTAGGTTGGAAGCCAGACGCGACCCTCACCTTCTGGAAGTGTGCGGGCCTCGCCGTCCTTCTCCTGCTCCTCTCGCTGGCGGTCGTCAAGATCACCGGCAATCCCGAAACCGCCCTCGACAAGCTCATCGAAAGCTCGCGCGCCACCGCACTCGCGACCGCCTTCGCCGCGACCTTCACCGCGCCGCTCGTCGAGGAGATCGTCTTCCGCGGGCTTCTCTACTCCGCGCTGCAAAGGCTGACGGGCGCGGTCACGGCTGTGATCGTCGTCGCGCTCCTGTTCGCGGGGATTCACGTCTTCCAATACTGGGGCAACTACGGCGTCATCACGAGCATACTCGTTCTCAGCTTCACGCTCACGACGATACGCGCGCGAACGGGCAAGCTGCTCCCGTGCTTCTTCGTCCACCTCGTCTTCAACGCGATTCAATCCTTCTTCATCGTCCTCAACCCCTACTTCGAGCGGCTCGCGCCCGAAAAGTCTCCCGCGCCCGGCGCAATCGTCCACGCGCTCCTGAGCCTTCTGCACTCCGCGCTGTGACATGGCGCGCGATGTCGTAGTCGTCGGCGGAGGCATCGGCGGCCTGACCGTCGCCGCGCTGCTCGCGGCGCGCGGCGTCGGCGTCTGTCTCGTCGAGCGCGAGTCGCGCGCGGGCGGCTGCGCCTCGGCGTTCGAGCATCTCGGCCACCGCTTCGAGACGTGCGCGGGGCTTTACGCCTCGTGGCAGCCGGGCGAGATTCACGAGCGCGTCTTCGCGGAGCTGCCCGCCGAGCCGCCGCGCGTTCGAGAAGTTTCGCCCGCGTACAACGTTCGACTCTCCGAAGGACTCGACGTTCCCGTCGGCGGCAGCGTCGAAGAGTTCGGCGAGACTCTGCGCGCGGCTTTCCCGGAATGCGCCAGCGCGGCAGTCGCGTTCTACCGCGAAGCGACGGAGGTCGCCGCGGCCATTCAGCGCGCGGCGCGGCGAACGCCCGCGCTCCTGACCGCGCCGAAGCTCCAAAGGATGAAGCTCATCGCGTCCGAGCCTCGCATGGCCGCGCGCGTTCTCGCGGCGCGGCACGACACGGCGGCGCAACATCTCGCGAGCACGTCCGCCCGCTTCCGGCGCTTCGTTGACGCGCAGCTACAAATCTTCGCGCAGGTTCCTTCGGACGAGTGCGCGTACCCTTACGCCGCGGTCGCGCTCGCGCAGCCGCTTCACGGGATGTTCGCAATCGAGGGCGGCGCGCAGGCGCTCGCGGACAAACTCGTCGAGTCAATCCGCCGGAGCGGCGGCGAAGTTCGCTTCGACTCGACCGCGCTCCGGCTCGCTTACCGTCCGAACGGATGCGCCGCGGGCGTCACGCTCCTGAGCGGCGAGACCGTCGAGGCCAGCCGCGCCGTCGTCAGCAACCTCACGGTCTGGGACACCTACGGCAAGCTCGTCGGCGCGGAGCGCACGCCCGCCGAAGTTCGCACGCGACTTAAAAATTTGCGCGGCTGGGGCGCGTACCAGATTTTCGTGAGCCTCGACGAAGAGGCCGCGCGCAGGCTTCCTTCGGAGCGGATTCTCTCGCTCGGCGAGTGGCGGCACGGCGAGAGCTTCGACCCCGAACGCTCGCTCTTCATGTTCAGCGCCGCGCCCGCCTGGGACGCGCGCGCGCCCGCGGGCAAACGCGCCGCGACCGTCTCGACCTTCACCGACGCCGAAAGCTGGTTCATGTTTCACTCCGACGAGTCGGAGCACGAGGAGCAGGACGCGCGCGCGTTGAAAGATTTGTGGACGAGGCTGCACGCGGCGCTGCCGGAGCTGGGCGCGGGCGCGGAGGTGATAGAGACTGCGACGCCGCGCACCTTTTACGAGAGGACGCGGCGCAGGCTCGGCATGGTCGGCGGCGCGTGGCAGACTCCCGAAGCCTTCGGCCCACGCGCCAACACGCACAGGACTTCGACACGGAACCTCTTCATGGTCGGCGACACGGTCTTCCCCGGCGGCGGCGTCGCCGCGGTCACGCATTCGGCGCTCGTCGTCGCCGACGAGATCGCCCCGCCGAGCCGCAGGCTCTGACGGGGCGATGTGTTTCCGATGTCTCCGAGTGGACTCGAAAGTCGGACTCTAAAACGTCAGGGACGTTGGTAAAACTTCATGGACGCGTCCCCGGCTCTCTCGTCCGCTCAGGCATCGGGCGGTCAACGTCGCCGCGGCTCGGCACGTCGCGGACGGGTTGCGAATACGAAGGGAACGACGGTGCGGCGGAAGGAGAGGACGGAGCGTTGACGGGCGGCGAAGTTCCGTTGCTTCTGCTTCCGCTCGTCGCGACGCTTCCGTTATTGCCTGCCGACGTGCCGCCTGTGTGCGGCGGGTTGTTTCCCCCGTGGGGTCGCGGGTAGTAGGGCCGCGGCCCGTCGTAACGGTCACGTGCGTAAGGCCAACCGCAGCCGCACGCGCCGTAGCCGCCCGGCCAGAAGCTGTTGTAGCCGTAGCCGTAGGGCGACGCCCAGCCGAACCCGAAGGGCAGGAACGTGAAGCAGTCGAGGCCGTAGCTCCAGGCCCAGACGCCGCCGTACCCGTAATTCGACGCGAAGAGGTTGTTGAAGCTCGTCTGGCTGAAGACCGTGTTCGTCTGCTTGCCGGCGAGGCCGTTATTCAACTTCGCCAACTCCTTGCCCCGGTCACGGCTCCAGTTGTCGAGCGCGTCGCGGTCGTTCTTGTCGAGCTTCGCGATCAGCGTGCCGCCCGCGCCGAGGTGAACTACGTTGCCGGCCTTCACGACCAGCGCGGGGTCGCCTTCGCCGACGAGCGCGCGGCCTTTGAAGACCGCGACCTCGGTCTCGCCCGAAGGCTGCACGTTGAAGCGATAGACGCCGGTGCGGACGAGTCGGACGCCGCCCTTCGGCGTGTTGATGTTGATCGAAAGGTTGAGGTCGTTGTAGCCGACGGCCTCAACGACGGCGCTTCCGCGCACGATGTCGAGTTGCAGTTTGTCGAGCGAGTCGTCCGTAACAGTGAACTCAGTCCCCTCGCCCGCGCGGAAATACGAGCCGGGGTTGAGCAGGACTTCGACGCGCCCGTCCGGGCCTGTGCGAACCGTGTCGCCGCTCCTCAAATCGTCTTTGGCTGAGAGCCGCTGCCAGTCCCTCTGGCCCGCGAGCCGGACGCTCACTTCGCCCTCGACGAAGTTGACGCCGCCCGCGCGGGCCGAGATCAGGCGCGCGTCGCGGCTGTTCTGAGTTTGTGCGGCGGCGCAGGCAGAGACGAATGACATGGCGATGAGAACGCGCAACGTGTGTCCGAGAATCTTTTTCATGTGGGCATATCCTTTGCGAAGTTTGGGACGTTGCGGGAGAGTGCTTTCGTGCGGAAGCATACTCCGGCGTGCGGGAAGGGGCAAGATGTTTTTTCAGGCTCCGCGAGGTGACGAACGAGACGGCTCATTAACGAAGTTTCGTCACGTCGCCTCGCCGCGACAAGGCGAGTGCCGGAACCGTCCGGCTCTCAGCGTCCGAGCGCGAGCCGCATCGCGTCTTCCGCGTCCATGTCGGACGCGCGGACGACTGTCACGGAGTCGCCCTCGATGTGCACGCGCGTGAGCAGACCGCCCTCGTGCCAGGTGCGGTCGGAGTCGTTACCTTTCGCGACCGCGTCGCCCGAAGCGCGCTGCTGCAAGAGCGTGTTGTAGGCGGCGAAGAACTCCTGCGCGTCGCGCGTCGTGTCCCAGACCGAACGCCAGACGAAGAGCGGCGCGTGCCCGTCCTGCTCGAAGAGGAACGTCCGGTCGCCGCCCCACCCGGCGGCGGCGCGCTTCGCGTCCTCGACCGGAACGCCCGCCATCAAAAGCCCGCGCACGCCGACCTCGCCGAGCGGCGTGGTCGCCATCAGACGCCAGCCCGCGTCCGCGAAACCCTCGTCGTTTAGCTCCACGTCGCGCGGCAACTCGTTCGTCAGATATTTTTCCGGGTGGAGAACCTGCTCGGACGACTGCGGCGGTCGCCGGAAGATGTCGTCAACGCTCACGGCGGGCTTCGCGCGCCGCAGCGCCTCGACGAAGCGGAGGCCGTCGCGGTAGCGGAAGATGAAAGTCTCTGTGAGTAGCGGCGGGAAGAGTGAGCCGATGCCGTTGCGGTACGGGGCGAAGCGCGCGTCCTCTTCGCGCGTGATGTCGTCGAGCGTGCGCTTCTGCCAGGGGTCGCCCTGCTCCACGCGCCGCTCGACGCTCATCGCGTCGCCCTCGACGAGCGCGAAGGTCGCCTCCTCGCGGTCGAAGCTGAACGGGCGCGCGGTCATCATCTTCAGCAGGTCGAAGTGTTGATCCTGAAGCGCGTGGACGTACTCGTGCGTGAGAAGTCCGAGGTCGTGAAACGTGCCCGTCTTCGAGTCGTCGGAGACGATGATGATCTGCTTGTCGAGCGGCGAGTAGGTCGCGCCCGCGGTCGCGGCAGTGAAGCTCGCGGCGAGCGAGGCGAGGTCGGTGCCTTCGGGCAGCATCCCGCCCGCGACCGCCAACCGGCTGAGCGACTTGAGGTCGTCCGTGCCGAGCACTTCGGCGATCTCCTTCGTGCGCGTGCCGTACTCCCAGCCGGAAAGCTCAGTCATCCCCACGTCGCCCACCCAGCCGAGTCCGCGCGTCTTCGACGCCGCGTCCATCGCGCGCTCGCGCAGAGCCTTCAGGCGCGGCGAGAGCGGTCGGACGGGCAGCGGCGGAAGCGTCCGCCGGAAGGGCGTCGGCTCGGCTGAGGCGAGCATGGGCGCGGAGTTGCGCGACCTCGAACGCTTCGCGACGAGCACGGCGACGCCCGCGGCCACGACCGCCAGCGTCACGAGAAAGATCAGAAGGTGACTCCCCCTTGTTCGCATGATTAAGTCTTAGACGCGCGGGCGGCCCGAACCGCTGCCGCTTAAACTAACACGCATCCTGTCATTCCGTGGTGTCGGGATAATCGCCGCGCGTTCACGAAAATTCGTCGGGCCGGGCGGCGTCGCGATGATATACTTTCGGCGAGAGGTTTCCGATGAGCACCAAGATTGAGACTTCACCGCTGGTCAAGACCTACACGCTCGAAGAGTTCTGGGCGCTCCCCGACCCGCCCGACAGGTCGAAGCTCGAACTCATCGCCGGAGTTCTTTATATGTCCCCTCCTCCCGAATACACGCACGACGACGTTGTCACACGCCTGAACCGTCTGCTGACTCTGCACCTCGCCGAGACGAACGACCGCGGGAAGCTCTACGTCCCGCGCGCGGCCATCTGGACGAGCGCGCGGACGTATCTCGAACCCGACCTCTTCTACGTCTCCGCCGAACTCGCCGCGAGGCTCGACCCGGAACACCGCACGACCGCAGACCTCGTGGTCGAAGTCATCTCGCCCGGCTCGGCCATCTACGACCGCAACACGAAGGCCGACACCTACGGCGCGCTCGGCGTGCGCGAACTTTGGCTCGTTGACGAGACGGCGCAGACCGTCGAGGTTCGCCGGCAGACGGGCGAAGGCTTCGACGACGGACGCGTCTTCAACGGCGGCGAGCAGATCGAGTCCGCCGTCTTCCCCACGCTCAAAATCTCCGCCGAACAACTCTTCAAAGACTGAACTGCGGGTGTTGGGTTTTGGGCGCTGGTGAAAAACAAACCAGCACCCAAAACCCTCCCCTCATTTCGCGTAGTAGCCGCGCCTGCCGCGTGCGACCGCGTTGGAGATTCGCGGGAGGCGGACTCGGATCGCGCGCCAGGTGCCGTCGCGGAGCTTGTTCGTCGGGCGGTAGGAGAGGCTGTAAACGGTTCCGAGGTCGGCGACGACGCGCTCGTACGCGCCCGCGAGGTCGTCGAGCTTTTCGACCTCGTAGAAGACACCGCCGCCTGCGTCCGCGAACTCCTTGAGGCGGTCGTGCGCGAGGTCGAAGGTTTCGGGCTGGATGTCTTCGGGGCTGAACGCCTCGTACTCGGTGCTCGTCCAGACCGAATAGACGACGCCGTCGAACTCCTGCACGCGGTCGCGCACCTGCTCGAAGGGCAGGGTCGAGCCGGTGCCCGTCACGTTCGGGAGCGTCGAGTCAAGCCCGTCGCTCATCAGGATTATCGCGCGGCGTCGCGCGGGGTCTGCCGAGCGGTTCATGTAGTCGAGGGCGTAGTTGAGCGAGTCGTAGAGTTTCGTGTCGCCCTTCGGCGGCGCGATGCGGTCAATCGCGTTGTCGAGCGCGGCGCGGTCGCTCGTCGGCGGCGAGACGATGTTAGTCTCGCCCGCGAAGGTGATGATCGCGACGCGGTCTTGGGTTCGCGTCGCGGCGACGAAGCGGCGCGCGGCGGCGCGTATCGTGTCGGTCACGTGTGCGGTCGAGCCTGAGAGGTCGAGCAACAGGAGGAGGTCGAACGGCGCTTCCTCCGACTCGAAGTGCTCGACGTGCTGCTCGACGTTGTCCTCGTAGAGCCGGAAGTCGTCCGCCGTCAAACCCGTCAAGCCCCGACCGCTCGCGCGGTCAACGACCGAGACGTTGATGGTCACGAGGTCCGACTCGACGCGCACGACATCATCCTCGTCAACTTCCTGCGGCGTCTCCGTCGGCTGCGGCTTCGGCGCGACCGGCTTGAACGAGCCGTCTGCCTGCGACTCCCTCACGCGCGGCTGTTGCGCGCGCTGCTGCGAGACTTCACTCCCCGAAGATACACGAGCATCGCCGGTCGAGTCTCCGCGCGCGGCGGCGCTCGAAGACTCGATACCTGAATCACCGCCCGCGAGCGTCGAAAGGATGATGTGACCGCGGCCCGAAAAGAGGTTGACGTTGCGGCTGCCCGCGCCGAGCCGCGCCTGAAATTTTCCGCTGACCGTGCGCGCGCGCGAGCCTCCCGTTTCGACTCCGTCGCCGAGCGCGACCGAGCCGTTGAGCGACTGCGCCGTGAGGCTCGCGTCCGCCTGCGCGGGAATCGCCAGGCGCAGGTCGCCGGAGATCGTCTGCGCGACGAGCGAGGCCGGGACGCCGCGCACCTCAAGCTCGCCGTCGGAGGTGTAAACCTTCAGATGCGCGGACGCAGGCACACGCAGCTTCAAATCAACACGCGGCGAATTCGCGAGCGACGCGCGCTCGACCTTGATCGAGAGCGCGTCGCCGCGCTCGATGTTGACGGGAAGTTTCTGCCGCGCGGCCTTCGACGGACTCCGCACGACCGCGGCGAGCGCGACCTGATCTCCGCCCCAGACTTCGACCTGAACGCCGCCGCGCCTGTTCTCGACCAGCACCGCGCCGGAGGCGGGCAGCGCGAGTTGGACGAAGCCGTTCGCGTCGCCGTCAGCCTGACGAGCCGCGACGCGCACACTGGTCACGTTCAAAATTAAGGACAAAGACAGCGCCAGCACGGACGCGAAAAACGCCCTCGCCTTGATCCAGCGTCGCACTTGTCTCGACAAAGCCACGGAGGTTTGATGCTCGCCCGCAGACCCGATGGTTGCCGCCCTTTTGCTTGCACGCCCCACTCGGCACAGTTTACCAGCAGCGTGTGTTGACGACACTCTTCGACGCTACTCATCCGATTTTTCGGCAAAAATCGGCGCAAAAAGAGGCGGCACGGCTCGCGTGAACCGTGCCGCCTCCGTCGTGGTCGCTGCCGGGGCGAAAAAAATCTGCGCTTGAAAGAGCGGGCTATTCGATCATGTCGAGCATCGAGCCGTTGTTGTTGCCGTTCGGCTGCGGGATCGCCTGCGCCCCGCTCGCGCCCATGTCGCTGAGCCGGAGTTGGAGGTTGCCGGGGTTCGTCGAGTAGGCCAGACCGTCGTCCTTCTTGACGACGCCGCTGCGGATCAGTTTTTCCAGCACGCCGTCGAACGTCTGCATCCCGTCGAGTTCGCCCTGCTCCATCGCGTCCACGAGCGACTTGCCCTCGCGGTCGCCGTTCTCCATGTACTCGCGCGTGCGCGCCGTTGACTTCAGAATCTCAATCGCCGCGATGCGCCCCTGCCGGTCGGCGCGCGGCAGAAGGCGCTGCGAGACGACGAAGCGGAAGGTCTGCGCGAGGCGGGTGCGAATCACCTTCTCCTCGTTCTTTGGGAAGACGCCGACGATGCGGTCAACGGTCTTCGAGGCGTCAATCGTGTGCAGCGTCGAGAGCACGAGGTGGCCGGTCTCGGCGGCTTCGAGCGCGACTTCAATCGTCTCGCGGTCGCGCATCTCGCCGACGAGGATGACCTTCGG
>Ga0070740_10001603_pt1 | contig 30008 bp, 26 predicted proteins | sample Coa_R2_FD_67286 | JGI IMG/M metagenome (GOLD analysis project Ga0070740, IMG submission 67286) | Surface soil microbial communities from Centralia Pennsylvania, which are recovering from an underground coalmine fire - Coalmine... | ecosystem: Environmental > Terrestrial > Soil > Unclassified ...
CACCCAGCATTTTCGCTCCGAGCTCAGCATTATTTCCTTCCAGGCGCACAACAACCGGGAGTGATGTGCCAATTTCTGAAACCGCACCGATAATACCTTCTGCAATCAAATCACCCCTGACAATTCCACCGAATATATTGATGAGAATTGCTTTGACCTTTTTGTCGGAAAGAATGATTTTAAATGCTTCGGAAACTCGCTCTTTGGTAGCTCCGCCGCCCACGTCCAGAAAGTTTGCCGGATTGCCGCCGTGTAGCTTGATCATGTCCATGGTTGCCATGGCGAGCCCCGCGCCATTGACCATACAGCCAATGTCTCCATCCAATGCGATGTAGTTTAATTCCCAGTCACGAGCATGATTTTCGCGCTCATCTTCTTGAGAACTATCCCGCATAGCGCGTAACTTCGGCTGACGGTAAAGTGCGTTATCATCAATATTGATTTTGGCATCCAGACATAACAAATTACCTTGCTTGGTAATAACCAGCGGATTGATTTCAAGCAGACTCAGATCACATTCCTGAAAAAGTTTGCCCAAGCCTAAAAGCAGACTGACAAACTGTTTGATTTGTTCGCCTTTCAACCCCAGTGCGAACGCTAGCTTTCTGCCCTGATACGGCATCACGCCAACCAGCGGATCAACTGTGATAGTCAAAATTTTTTCTGGTGTCTTCTCGGCAACTTTCTCGATTTCAACGCCGCCTTCAGTGGAAGCCATGAATACAATGCGTTGCTTGGAACGATCAATCACTGCACCAAGATATAATTCTTTTTCGATGTCACAGGGTTCCTCGATCAATACCTGATTGACTGGCTGACCTTCAGCTGTCGTTTGATATGTGACCAGGCGTTTACCCAATAGCGAACGCACAACATCAGCCAATTCTTCCTTGGTGGAAACCAGTTTTACACCACCAGCTTTTCCGCGTCCACCAGCATGGACTTGCGCTTTGACAACCCATTTAGGCAGTGCCATTTTAGCTGCAATATGCAAGGCATCTTCTACACTGGAAGCAACTTCACCCTTTGAAACAGGCAATCCGTATTCAGACAATAATTGTTTAGCTTGATATTCATGAAGATTCATTGATTTTTTATACCTCTAATAATAAGCGTGTTGGATCTTCGAGTAACTCTTTGATTGAAACCAGAAATGTTACTGATTCTTTGCCATCAATCAATCGATGGTCATAAGAAAGCGCCACATACATCATTGGCCGTATGACGATCTGTCCATTTTCGACAACGGGACGTTCCTGGATTTTATGCATTCCCAATATTGCGCATTGAGGTGCGTTAATGATAGGGGTAGCCATTAACGAACCAAATACACCACCATTGGTAATGGTAAATGTGCCGCCCTGCATTTCTTCCAATGTTAATTTGCCAGTTCGGGCTTTCTCCGCTGATTCAGCAATTTTGGCTTCAATCTCAGCCATGCTCATCTTGTCAGCATCCCGGAGAATGGGAACTATCAATCCACGATCGGTTGATACAGCCACACCGATGTCATAGTAACCATGATAAACAATATCGTTGCCATCAATGGAGGCGTTTACAACGGGGGCGCGTTTTAATGCTTCAACCACAGCTCGAACGAAGAAAGACATGAATCCAAGACGCACATTATATTTTTTCTCGAACTTCTCCCGATATCGGCTGCGTATTTCCATTACAGGCGCCATGTTGATTTCATTAAAAGTAGTCAACATAGCCGTATTTTGCGTAACATCCAGAAGACGCTCAGCGATGCGGGCACGGATACGGGTCATCGGTACTCTTCTTTCAGGACGTTCCCCAGCAGATAACGAAACCGGTTGTAATCCGCTCGCAGCTGCAAGTACATTTTCCTTGGTGATGCGTCCGCCACTTACCTGGGAAAGATCAAGATTATGTTCTGCTGCGATACGACGCACCGAAGGACTCATGTGCGGCGCTTTTTCAGCAGATGCTTGAGCAGGCGCGGCCGCAGGAGCAGGTTCCGGTTTTGCAGTTGATACAACTTCAGGTTTAGCAGTTTGTTCAGACTTTGCGATTTTTTCAGCCTTGGCTGCAGGTTCGGCTGGCTGGGTTCCTGCACCGACTGCCTCGATCAGTGCAATGACTTCCTGAGCCTGGACGGTACTACCCGTTTGCTTGATAATTTCCTTTAATATTCCATCGGTTGGAGATGGAACTTCAAGCATGACCTTATCGGTTTCGAGATCAACAATATTTTCATCTCGAGAGACCTTGTCTCCCGCTTTTTTATGCCATGTAGATACGGTTGCATCTGATATGGACTCAGGTAACAGTGGAACTTTAACTTCTATCGCCATTGCGGTTTCCTTCTCTCTAAATTATCTGGATCCCGATAAAGACAATGTCTTGACCGGTTAGCATAAGAAATGTCCGGGTACAGAAACCCGGACAACCACTCGCGCTATTTTAATAAAGCCTGTGTTACTATGTCTTTTTGTTCTTTTTCATGTACAGAATGATAACCAACTGCTGGGGATGCGGATGGCATTCTTCCTGCGTATCGAAGTTTCTGGCCTTTTCCAAGCACACCTGTAATACAAGGAGAGATGGTAATCCATGCTCCCTGATTTTGCGGTTCTTCCTGACACCAGATAACATCTTTTACGCCAGCATACGGTTCAAGAACCTTTCGACAAACTTCTTCCGGGAAAGGATATAGCTGTTCGATGCGGATAATGGCAGCATTATCCATTTTCTTTTCCCTTCTTTGCTCGAGCAGTTCGTAATAAATCTTGCCTGAAGTAATGATCACCCTATCCACTTTCTTTGGATCAATCTTGTCAATTTCGGGTATGACTAGCTGGAATTCACCATCAGATAATTCATTCAGACTTGATGATGCGAGCGGATTACGCAGTACACTCTTGGGAGACATGATAATCAGAGGCTTACGGTAAGGCCTGATCATCTGACGCCGCAGCAAGTGGAAGATTTGCGCAGGTGTTGTGGGAATGCATACCTGGATATTGTCCTGGGCACAGAGCTGCAGATATCGTTCCAGACGCGCGGAAGAATGTTCCGGACCCTGCCCTTCATAGCCATGCGGAAGCAGCATCACAAGGCCGCATAATCTACCCCATTTTTGTTCGCCTGAGCTGATAAACTGGTCAATAACAACTTGTGCGCCATTCGCAAAATCACCGAATTGGGCCTCCCAAATCACTAAAAAATTTGGTTCAGCGGTTGCGTAACCATATTCAAATGCCAATACAGCCTCTTCAGATAACAGGGAGTCGACTATATTGATTTGTGCCTGCTTGGAAGAAATATGACTTAATGGAATGTAGACTTCATCCGTATTCTGATCGTGAAGGACGGCATGACGATGAGCGAATGTACCACGCCCGGCATCCTGGCCACAGAGCCGGATTGGATAACCCTGATCAAGCAGGGTTGCATAAGCCATGGTTTCGGCATAACCCCAGTTAATTGGAATTTCACCTTCTGTCATTTTCTTTTGCGCTTCCAGCGTTTTTTTAACTTGCGGCTGGACTACGAAACCTTCTGGTAAAACTTCCAAACGTGCAGCAATTTCCTTGATGCGAGCCAGCGGTACGGCTGTCTTGTTTTTTTCATCCCAGTGTTTATTGACGAAGGGATCCCAATTTACTGCATATTCGTAGGAAGATGCATCCTGGCTGACGTTAACAACCGATTTGCCCTTGTCCAAAGCATCACGATAGGCATCGACAAGCTTTTTCTCGTCGCCTTCTTTAATCAAGCCTTCCTGGATCAGTTTTTTGGCATAAATGGCGTATGGAACCGGCATTGCCTTGATCGCCTTATACATTACCGGCTGGGTTGCTGATGGCTCATCAGCTTCGTTATGTCCATGACGTCGATAGCAAACGAGATCGATGACCACATCCTTCTTGAATAGCGTGCGGTAATCAATTGCCATCAATGCAGCAAAATACACAGCTTCCGGATCGTTCGCATTAACATGGATGATAGGTGCTTCAACCATTTTGGCGACATCCGTACAATAAGTCGTGGAGCGCGCATCCTTAGGATTGCTGGTAGTAAATCCAACCTGATTATTGATGACTATGTGAATGGAACCGCCCACCGTGAACCAGCGTGCCTGAGACATGTTAAATGTTTCCATCACGACACCCTGCCCAGCAAATGCTGCATCACCATGGATTTGCAATGGAAGAACCTGTCTTTGTTCGGTATCCCGCCGCCGGCGCTGTCTCGCACGCACGGATCCTTGCACCACAGGCGAAACAATTTCCAGATGTGAAGGATTGAATGCCAGAGCAATATGCATCAAGCCATATTTGGTATTTACGTTTGAGGAGCAGCCCAGGTGATATTTGACATCACCTGAATGGGTTTGCGAAATGCCAGTGCCTTCAAATGCCGCAAAAATATCTTTCGGATCCTTGCCTACCACATTCGCCAGCACATTCAGACGCCCGCGATGCGCCATGCCGATAATGGCTTCTTTCACGCCATTCTGCGCACTGCGGTTGATAATTGTATCCAACAATGGAATAAGACTGTCGCCGCCTTCAAGTGAAAAGCGTTTTTGACCGACATATTTGAACCCCAGATATTTTTCCAGTCCGTCAGCTACAACCAGACGGTCCAGGATATGCAGCTTTTCTTCGTTGCCGGGTTTGAAGTTTGCCCAGCCTTGTTCAATACGTTCGCGCAGCCACTCTACTTCTTCAATACGATTGATATGCATGTACTCAAAGCCAATCGTATTGCAATAAGTTGAGCGTAATGATTGAAGTATGTCAGAGAGTGTTGCCGATGATTTATTGAGCCCTGCAAATGAGCCCACATTGAATGTTTTTTTCAGATCCTGGTCAGTAAAACCATAATAGGCCAGCTCCAGAGTCGGGCTGTATATCCCTTTATACATGCCAAGCGGGTCGATATTAGCCTGTAAATGCCCTAGCCTGCGATAAGCTGCAATGAGTTCAAATACTCTCTCCTGCTTCTGGTCCTGGTACGTTTCCATAGCTGGGACTGCCAATGCCCTGGCTGACTGTCTTGCAAGCTGGAGAAATTGTTCGCGGATTTCAGCATGAGGTACGTCAGGTGTTGTGCGTGGTACGAGCTGGGTTAGTTTTCTGAAATATGTTTGCCACTCCTCGGGAACGCTAAGCGGATCTTCCAGATAGGATTCATAAAGCTCTTCCAGATAACCTTCGTTACCGGATGCAAGATAGGAGTCTTGCCAAAGCTCCTGCATAGATTTGGATTGGGTGCTCATTCTGACACTACTCGAATTAATAGGTTATGTAAGTAAATTAAACTGACTCTTCCAGCATTTCTTCTTTGATATTATTAATTGCTTTATATGGATTGAGGTCTTTTGGACAAACATCCGCACAATTCATAATACCACGGCAACGGAACAGACTGAATGGATCTGACAAGTCAGCAAGACGTTCATCGGTATGCGTATCGCGGCTATCAGCGATAAAGCGGTAAGCCTGTAACAAGGCGGCTGGTCCCATGTATTTATCCGGATTCCACCAAAATGATGGACAAGCTGTGCTGCAACAGGCACACAAGATACATTCATATAAGCCATCCAGCTTGGCGCGGTCTTCAGGTGACTGTAATCTTTCAGTTGCAGGCACTGGCTCATCATTCTGCAAATAAGGCTTTGCTTTTTCGTATTGCTGATAAAACTGGGTCATATCAATCACGAGATCGCGGATGACCGGCATCCCGGGTAATGGTCGAATAACAATTGGTTCTTGCAAGCTTGAAAGATGTGTCGTGCAGGCCAGACGATTTTTACCATTGATATTCATGCCATCAGAGCCGCAAACACCTTCCCGGCACGAGCGTCGCAAAGTCAGCGTTTCATCCATTTTATTTTTGATAGTCAGGAGCGCATCCAACACCATTACGCAATTATTTTCTTTTACATCGACTTCAAAATCTTGCATATATGGTTTTTCATCAGTTTCCGGGTTGAAGCGATAGATGGAAAAACGCATGTTCAATTCCTCATTAGTTCAGTTATTCTTTAACAGGGTTTTCTTCACGCATGGTCAATGGTATGGGTTCCATTCCTTGCGGCTTCATGTTTACCTCGCGGAATGTAATCCTGCCATCTTCAAAATATATGGTATGTTTGAGCCAGTTCTTGTCATCTCTCTCTGGATAGTCTGACCTTGCATGTGCTCCACGGCTTTCTTTGCGATATTCAGCCGCATAGGCAGTGGCAATTGCCGTCGCCATCAGATTGTCCAGTTCAAGCGCTTCTATCCTTGCGGTATTAAAGCATTCACTTTTGTCTTTGATGGAAGCATAGTTAAGCCTGTCTTTCAGTTCTTCCAGCTTCATGAAGCCTTTTTTCATATGCTCTTCTGTTCTGAAGACACCAAAGTCATCCTGCATGACTTTCTGAAGAGCGGTACGAATTTCTTCGACGCTTTCACCTTTCTGATTTCCATTCCAGCGGTATACACGTGATAGTGATTGTTCAATATCCGTGTTGGAAGCTTCCTTGAAGCCCAAGCCCTGATCAATGCTTTCTTTAACATGCTTGCCTGCGGCCCGGCCAAAAACAATCAAATCGAGCAGAGAATTTGCGCCCAAACGATTGGCGCCATGAACGGAAACGCATGCACACTCTCCGGCAGCATATAATCCTTCAATAACCTGATCTTCGCCTTTTGCCGTTTGCGACAGGACTTGCCCATGGTAATTCGTGGGAATGCCGCCCATGAGATAATGACAGGTTGGAACAACAGGTATAGGCTCTTTGACTGGATCGACACCAGCAAAGGTTATAGCCAGCTCACGAATGCCAGGCAGGCGTGTTTTAATTAATTCTTCACCCAAATGATCCGCTTTCAACAAGACGTAGTCACCTTTTGGTCCTGCGCCTCGGCCTTCTCTAATTTCAATTGCTGAGGAACGAGCAACAATGTCGCGACAGGACAGATCTTTCAGATGCGGGGCATAACGTTCCATAAAACGTTCGCCGTTTTTATTGATGAGATATCCACCCTCGCCGCGCACGCTCTCACTAATCAATGAGCCTGAGCCATAAATGCCAGTTGGATGAAATTGCCAGAATTCCATATCCTGCAGTGGATAGCCAGCGCGTAAAACCATACCCAAGCCGTCACCTGTATTAATATGGGCGTTGGTAGTGGATGCAAAGATACGGCCTGCGCCACCAGTTGCAAGTATTACTGCACGTGCCTGAAGAAATACCACTTCACCTGTTTCTATAGATAAGGCAGTAACCCCGGCAATTCCTGTCTGGGTTTTAACCAAATCGATAGCAAACCATTCATTGAAAAAGCGTGCTTTTGCCTGCAGATTTTTCTGATACAAGGTATGCAACATGGCATGACCGGTCCGGTCTGCCGCAGCACAGGTTCGATGCGCCTGCTCTTTACCATACTCTCTTGTCGCTCCGCCAAATGCTCTTTGATAGATTTTGCCATTCTCCAGACGAGAAAACGGCAACCCCATGTGCTCTAATTCGTAAATTGATTGCGGAGCATTTTTACACATGTATTCGATTGCATCCTGATCACCCAAAAAATCAGAACCAACGACAGTATCGTACATATGCCAGCGCCAATCATCCGGCTCGATGTTTCCGAGAGCAGCATTGATACCACCTTGCGCAGAAACTGTGTGTGAACGGGTTGGGAAAACCTTGGAAATAACGGCTACATTTAAACCAGACTGGGATAGCTCAATGGCTGATCGTAAACCAGCTCCACCACCACCAACGATTACTGCATCAAACGTATGTGTAGCAACTCTCATCGATTAAACACTCCATAAAATCAATATACCCCAGAAAAAGCAGGCAGCCAGCATGAGCAAAACAAAGAAATTAAGAATACTGCGTAAAACAAAAGGCTTGACATAATCCGTAAAAATAGTCCAGATACCAACCCATGCATGCAGCATGATAGAGAGGATGAATAATATCGTAGCAATCTTCACCCATTCCTGGGCAAACAAACCATGCCACTCGGCAAAAGACAAACCTGAATGGAAAAGAATGTACAGTATCAACCCAATTGAATAAACTGCCATATAAATAGCAGACATGCGCTGGATTATCCAATCACGTAATCCTTGATGATTTACCCCTAATACTGATTTCACCATAACCAAACACCTGCCAAAATGACTAATAGTGCAAAAATTATAAAAGTTAACACGGCTGCTATTCTGCCCGACTTCAGAGAATCACCAATGTGAACATCAGATAACATATGACGAATACCGGCGACCATATGAAAGCAGAAAGGAAGAAATAGTATCCAGAATATTAGCTTTACATAGATTGTACCCAACCACTGCTGGAGCATTTCATACCCCGATTCCGTAAGCGAATACTCGAGACCCCATAAAGCAAACGGAATGAGTATAAAAAGCGCGGCTCCCGAAATTCTATGTAAAATTGAAACAATGGCTGGAATTGGAAAATGTATCGTAAAAAGATTAAGGTTTTTCGGTCTTGGGTGGTTCACGTTTCGTGTTCCTTAACAAAATATATCATAGCAAATGCCTGTGATTATATTATTGAGACATCAGTAAATCAAACAGTTAGACATAGCAGAGGAACAGAAAAACTTTAAACAGTACAATTACTGATCATATATATTATAAATAAAATGCCTCTTCGTTATACCATCCTCTGTCATCAGGCAGTACAATTATGTTTTAATATAATAATCAATGTTGATATTGTTGGCGTAGAGGTATCCAGGCTGACACGCTAAAGCTCGGTAACCCAGGGCTATTGTTCATACATTAGCCAGGAACATGACTTAATCAAATGAATAAAGAGTACGGAGATATGTTGTATGGCTGATAGAATGGCTGATAGAAAAGCGAAATTAATCATTGATGGCAAAACAATCGAATTGAACATTCTTTCAGGTACCCTAGGCCCCGACGTTATCGATATAAGCCCATTACTCAAGGATGGATACTTTACTTACGATTCCGGTTTCAATTCCACTGCTTCATGTGAATCAAAAATCACATATATCGATGGTGATAAGGGAATTCTGCTGTATCGAGGTTACCCCATTGAACAACTTGCCAGCCAGTCAAATTTTCTTGAAGTTTGTTATTTGCTTTTGAATGGCGAGCTTCCAACAAAAAATCAATATGATGTTTTTTGCAAGGACATTACGCATCACACTATGGTCCACGAACAAATACGTAACTTTTTTAATGGCTTTCGCCGGGATGCTCATCCAATGGCTGTCATGGTAGGCGTCGTTGGCGCCCTGTCTGCTTTCTATCACGACACGCTTGATATTACCAATCCCGAACACCGCACCATTTCTGCTCTCCGGCTTATCGCTAAAATGCCAACCATTGCGGCCATGTGTTACAAGTATTCAATCGGCCAGCCATTTATGCCTCCCAAAAATAAACTGTCGTATGCTGAAAACTTCTTGCATATGATGTTTGGAACGCCTTGCGAGGAAACTAATCCCAACCCGGTGTTGGCACGTGCCCTGGACCGGATATTCATTCTGCATGCGGACCACGAACAGAATGCTTCCACTTCCACGGTTCGTCTTGCCGGATCAACTGGCGCAAATCCATTTGCATGTATCTCAGCCGGGATTGGTGCACTTTGGGGGCCAGCGCATGGCGGAGCCAACGAAGCGGTTCTGAATATGCTGCATGAAATCGGAGATTCATCACGCATCAATAAATACATTGCCCGCGCTAAAGATCCAAAAGACACATTCCGCCTGATGGGATTTGGCCATCGTGTTTACAAAAATTACGACCCTCGCGCCAAAGTAATGCGAGAAACCTGCCACGAAGTACTCGAAGCAGTTGGTGCACACAATGACCCGATTTTCAAACTTGCCATGGAATTAGAGAAAATCGCCCTGCAGGATGACTACTTTATTGAAAAGAAACTCTACCCAAATGTTGATTTCTACTCTGGCATCACATTAAGCGCTATTGGCATACCGACCAATATGTTCACGGTGATTTTTGCACTGGCTAGAACCGTTGGCTGGGTTGCCCAATGGAATGAAATGATTAGCAATCCTTATCGCCTGGGTCGTCCAAGACAACTTTATCGCGGTTCGACAGAGAGAGAATATGTCGCGATGCCGTTACGAGGCAAGAATTAAGACATCCCGAAATCTGCATTCAAAGCCATGCGCACGGCCACTTTAGTGGCCGGCGCAGTGTGAAGCGTGTTTTAACTGCTTTATCCCCATCTCCGGGATGGTTAACATAAATCAAACAAAATGCTGACACCACCGTTTAATAAAACATCATTCTTCCCGCCAACGAAAGTATATAAATCACGCGCTTCCACCCTGAAGGCAATTGATTTATGTACAAATATTTGCGCGCCGACAGCAGCATTGACATTTCCTTCATCATGAGCATCAAATCTGTTTGGATTTAATTCAGTGATGCCTGCACCTGCAAGTACATATGGTTCAAACATGCGGTCAGTATTAAAATGATAGACTCCGTTAACGGCGAACAAGGTTCCATTTACATGTCTGTCGTCATTGATTGATCCTTTGAAATTGGTATGCAGCTTCCCTAACAAACCCTCAATTCCCCAGTGATCAGTCAAATCATAAGCAACTTCAAGCAAGCCAACGCCAGTGTTATCAAGATGGCGTTTAGATGAAAAATATTCCTGTCCTCCGCCAATAGTAAGCGTTAGAGCGCCAGGTCTGTTTCCAGCATAAGCGGCAGATGAAACAAGAGAAATAAGACCGGCACAGACTAAAATTAATGAAGATATTTTTTTCATGTTACTCCCTCGTAAACAACAATTTCCTGGTGGAGTCGAGGAGGATCGAACTCCCGACCTTCGCATTGCGAACGCGACGCTCTCCCAGCTGAGCTACGACCCCACTGCCAGAATTTTTGCGCCTGCATTTATGCAAAAATGCGGACGAAAAACAATAGAATTAACTGATGACTAAGGCCTTGCAAAAGAAACTTCCTTGCTGAAGTTTTTAATGATTGTTACCACATGGAAGCCGGTCTTCACAAGCCCGTGCGGAATAATATTATGTATTCTTAAGAAATGCTAGTTCTGCTTCAGTGGATTCACGCCCTAACACCTTATTTCTTTGCGGAAAACGCCCAAATTCTTTTATCACTCGAAAGTGTGCGTATGCATAGGCAAGAAACAACTGATAAATTTGCGTGGTTTCGCTCATGGATAAGGATACCAAATCCTGGTACAGCCGGATTGACTTTTCCTGGCTGTTGGAATCTTCCGAATGCACCAGCGGCATATAAAAGAAAACGCGTTCAATCAATGTGAGTGACTGATCCATTCTTAGACGTAACCCATCAATACATAATTGTTGCGCGACATTATCATATGCAAACGCTTCAGACGAACGCCTGTGAATATAGCGGGGAAATTGATCCAATAGAATGATCAAGGCAAGCCTTCCGCGTGGTGAACCTGCCCAGTCATCCAATTCTCCGGATACAGCGGCTTCAAACTCCATGCTAAACAGGTTGAGTAACTTTTGCTTGACTACATCATTTTCGCCAAACCATAAATTTGTACGGTCACTCGTAGGCAAGTCTGCCGACCCGAGATTTCCGAACCAGAAATTCAACAGCTCATGAATCTTGTCTGTCATGGTTACCTCATGGCGCTGTTCCTCGTTCCCTATTCCTATCTCAATTTATTGTCGTTTTAGATAGGCTCTTAATAACAGCATAGCACATTCCGATATATTCTTTTCTCTTTATTTTTCATTGATGTATCACAATAAGACACTGAAAATATGGCACTATTCAGAAATGTTAATCCGAGTCCCAACAGGTATGAGTTCAAACAATTCAATAATGTCGCTATTGCGCATCCTTATGCAGCCTCTTGAGCCCGGGATTCCCATTACGACATCATCGGGTGTGCCATGAATGTAGATGTAACGTCTCATAGTGTCAACATCACCCAGACGGTTCCTGGAAACTTCCAGTCCGCTTAACCAAAAGATACGGGTCAAGATCCAGTCTCTCCCGGGAAATCGGGTTCTCAGCTCCGGTGTATAAATTTCACCAGTTGGTCTGCGTGCAACGAAAACAGTATTAACAGGGCAATTCGTTCCGATCTTTGCACGAATGACATGCCAGCCTCTTGGAGTTTGCTCACTGCCATATTTTTCCCCTACGCCATTTTTACCTGTAGAAACAGGATACTCATTGATAACACGCCCGTTCTCGCAGACGAGCAATGTTTGTGCGGGGATATGAACTTCCAGTTTAAACACCATCGTGTCTTCTCATTATGCAGGTGGATATTGAACATGTATTTCAAATGGCATGACGGAAATGCCGGACGCAAGGCATTCATGATCTCATGTAGTTTAGGCGCAGATTTGTTTCGGCACAATAGCATAAAGCGATATCGAATTTCACCCTCTCGTCCGGTGAATTGGACTGGTATATCATTAGCAAGCCATTTATCATGCAGATTGGATTTGTTATAAAACTGCCAGTTATCAGCATCAACTAATGAATATACATTCATCAAGATTTGATCAAACGGAGGCTTTTCATTTTATGAAAATCTTAATGTGCCGCCCAGATTATTATGGCATCAAATATGAAATTAACCCATGGATGAGCATCAGTCATACAGTAGATCATCAGGCTGCTCTCAATCAATGGGAAGCTCTTTACAAAACCATTCTGAGTTGCGGCGCGCATGTCGATCTTGTCACACCCGTTGATGGCTGGCCAGATATGGTTTTTACCGCTAATGCAGGATTATTTTTCCACAGCAAGATCGTCTTGCCGCATTTCAAGCATAAAGAGCGTCAAGGCGAACTGCCGTTTTTTAAGGCATGGTTCAAACAAGCAGGCTTTGCATTCTGGAATGACATCACTTCTGAAACACCTTATTTTGAAGGTGCAGGCGATGCATTATTGGCTGGAAATACATTGTTCGCAGGTTATGGATTTAGAACGGACCGGAAATTTTATGAGGAAGCCGGATATTTATCCAGGAGCAAGGTCATATTGTGTGAATTGTCTGACCCTTATTTTTATCACATTGATACATGCTTTTGCCCTATTAATGACAAACTCGCAATCTGGTATCCAGATGCTTTCACCCAGAAGACTCAGCAACGAATGACAAATGAAATTGAGTTAATTCCCGTTGCGATCAACGAGGCAAAACGTTTTGCCTGTAACGCTGTCGTGTTAGGCAAAAACATTATATTGCCATCCGGCTGTCCGCAGATATCATCCGAATTGCAAAAACGCGGCCTGGAGGTTCATGCCTGTGATATGGATGAATTTTTAAAAGCTGGCGGCGCATGCAAATGTTTGACATTGCGCATAGGTTAATTTTAATCATCAATGACTTTCTAGAAGGAGTGATGCGTGCAACAAAAAATGAATTACATCAATCAGCTTTGGAATGACAGCATAACACCAACCCTAATGGAATATATAAAAATTCCAAACAAGTCGCCGCAATTTGACAAGGACTGGCGTCAGCACGGTTATATGGATCAGGCTGTTGCTCTGATAGCTAACTGGTGCAAACAACATGCTGTCGATAACATGAAACTGGAAGTTATAAAACTCGAAGACAGAACACCTGTTATCTTCATTGATATTCCTGGCAGCAATGATGACACCATTTTACTATACGGCCATTTAGACAAACAGCCAGAAATGACTGGCTGGGATTCTGACTTGCATCCATGGAAGCCGGTTTTGCGAGGCGATCGTCTGTACGGGCGTGGCTCAGCTGATGATGGTTATGCTGCATTTGCCTCACTGGCAGCAATTAAATCACTACGCGATCAACAAATCCCTCACGCACGCTGTGTTATCCTGATTGAAGCCTGCGAAGAAAGCGGCAGCCTTGATTTGCCTTTCTACATTGATGCCTTGGAAAGCCGCATCGGAAAACCGAGTCTTGTCATATGCCTCGATTCCGGCTGCGGTAATTACGAACAATTGTGGGTGACCACCTCTTTACGCGGCCTGGTTGGCGGTACATTAAGCATAGATGTATTAAAGCAAGGTGTTCATTCTGGATCAGGAAGCGGTATTGTCCCCTCTTGTTTCCGTATCTTGCGGCAATTAATCACTCGTATTGAAAATGAAATGACAGGAGACATCATTTTACAGGACCTGCATGTTGATATACCGGCACAACGAATACACCAGGCAGAACACGCAGCAACAGTGTTAGGTAAATCCGTCTTCGAAGACTTGCCATTTCTGCCATCGGTACAGCCTGAGTCAACTTCTGTGTCTGAGTTGATCCTGAGACGCACCTGGAAACCTGCGCTCTCGGTTATTGGCATTGATGGAATGCCAGCGATTGAAAATGCCGGCAACGTAACACTGCCATCGCTGTCGGTGAAATTATCAATGCGATTACCTCCCACGTGCAGCGCAGACAAGGCAGCCGAATCCTTGAAGACTATTCTGGAAAAAAATCCACCCAATCAGGCAAAAGTCCGTTACGAAATCAGTGATTGCGGTTCCGGCTGGAATGCACCGGCTGAACAACCCTGGTTAGCAGAGTCTGTCAAACATGCTTCACGGGATTTTTTTGGCAAGGAAGCTGTTTACCTTGGTGAAGGCGGCTCCATTCCTTTCATGGGCATGCTTGGCAAAAAATTTCCCCAGGCACAGTTTCTGATTACAGGTGTCCTGGGCCCTGAATCAAACGCCCATGGTCCAAATGAATTTCTGCATATCCCAACCGGTAAAAAACTAACAGCCTGCGTTGCTCAAGTCATAGCTGATCATTTTCGCAGGTAGAATGCGTTCCAGGGGTGGCATCTTCGGATGCTACTCCTGCTATGCATCTGTAACTCATTGTATTGATTGTCAAAAAATTGTTAACTTGCAGACTCTTACCCCATGGAGTACCTTTATTAATATAGGCAGAAAAAAGCAGGGGTTGAAATATATGGAAAATACAATCACTTGGCTTTTAATAGCTGACGCAAGTAAGGCCAGGATTTTTTCACTGCATAAGGCTCGCTTCATTCAAGATCAAAAACCCGATAATCTGCATCTGATTGGCGAATACTCACATAACCAAAGCCGCCAAAAAGGTTCCGATCTTGTCACTGATAGAATGGGAATGTATGGTTCAGGAAATTTTTCAGAATCAACGCCGCCAAAAGTTCACGAAGCCGAGGTATTCGCGCATCAATTAATGGAGCACCTCGATAACGGACGCAAGGATGGGGTCTACCGGGACTTGATACTGATCGCACCGCCGGCTTTTATGGGGATTTTGCATAAATCCATGCCGCATGGGATCCAGAAACTGGTCAGCCAGAATATTGAAAAGGATTATACACAATCCCAGGGGCATGAGCTGGCACGGAATTTAATTTCTCATTTTTAAAATGTGCAAGTAAACCCACACAAGCATCGTCAATTCATGTATTTTTCAGAATGACGCCGCCTTTACCTTATGCCTGCAAGCGCGTCTTTCGATACGACTGGTTAACAAGATAGACACCCACAATCGCAAGTAATCCGCCCATTAACGATGTCCCTACGGGTGTCTCGCCCAACCAGATCCATCCCAGTAATGTGGCTACAAATGGTGTGAAATACAGAAAACTCATCGCTCGCGATGCGGGTATTTCTGCCAAGGCGTATCCCCAGGCCATATAAGCAATTGCCGCAGGAAATACACCCAGATAAGCAACCGTCAGCGTTGATGACAGAGAGGCGTGTTGTAAGTCATGTTGTAAATTTGGAACATAGATTGAGAGAAAGATAGCAGCGCCCCATATGATATATGTCGTGGCTTCAATCGCATGATATTTTTTTAAAAACGGTTTTTGTAATATGGAATATAATCCGCCAGCCAGTGTTGCAATCAAAATATACGCAATACTGTCATCCCATTTAAAACCGCTTCTTTCACCGATGGTAATTAACGCCACACCCAGAATACTGACAATAAAGCCTGACACTCGCCATATGTCGAGGCGCTCACCCAGAAAAACAATCGCAAACATGACAGTGATTATCGGTGACTGACTGATAATGAAACTCGCCATCCCCGATGAAATGGATAATTCTCCATAATTCAGAGTGATATTGTAAACGCCTATACCAAACGCCCCCACACACATTAAAGCGCATACATCCAGTATCTTCATCGTGCTGCGATTTGACATGTTAAAATAAACGAATCCCATACAAATTGATGCGATCAGGAAGCGTAATAACGCCAATCCCTCGGGAGAGTAACCCTTCAAGCCCGCACGTATTCCAACGAATGCGGAGGCCCATAGGAAAATGGCAATTGCAATGGCAAATCTAGATTTGTATGACATATTTGATTTTATAAATTTTAATTATTTCAACTTTTGATAATTGAGAAGAAACTTTTCCACCTCATCCGCTGGTAATGGTTCTGAAAAATAGTTCCCTTGTACAATATTACATTCTTGCGCCAATAGCTTCTTCAATTGAAAAAGCGTCTCCACTCCTTCCGCCACTATCTGCAGATTCAATTTTGCAGCAAGCACGATCAGGGACTGCACGATTTTGGCATCATTACTATTATGATTAATATTTTCTATGAATGTCTTATCCAACTTGATCCTGTCAGCCGGAATCGTCTGCAAATCCTTGATGCCTATATTGCCGGTACCAAAATCATCCAGCGAGATAAGTATACCAAGGTTTTTCAGCCGATGAATCATTTGTATCGTCAATTCATCGTCTTCGTGAATGACAAGATTTTCATTCAATTCCAACTCAAGAAATGTCGGATCTAGCTGTGTTTCCTGAAGTATTTCAATAACAAAATCAACGAAATTTTTTTGCTTGATATGCTGGCCAGAAACATTGACTGCCACATGAACCTGAGTTAATCCCTTTTGCTGCCAGGCTTTGATTTGATTGCAGGCTTTTCGCAATACCCATTCACCAATTAATATGATTAATTCACTTTTTTCAGCAGCATGGATGAATTCATCTGGCATTAACAATCCTCTTTGAGGATGCATCCAGCGGATTAATGCCTCCACGCCTTCAAAATTCAAAGTTACAAGGTTATATTGCGGTTGGTAATAAAGAATCAATTCATCATTCTTGATTGCGTTACGCAACTCGGTTTCCAGAGTTTCATCATTGACTTCACTCATACTTTACCTGAACCTGATTGAGGTTAACTAATTATTAACAACCTGCTTCGTCAAGGCAAATCGCGCGCCTTACTGTCTTAGTTTGATATCCGCATCCTAAGTATAGGATAAATATGGGGTGAAAAATATGAAAAGTTTGGAAAAAAATCAGGACCTGGAAAGTAAGCGAACGAAAAGAGTTAAGAATAAAAAAAGCAAACCCGAGCTGAATCGGGTTTGCTTTCTGTTTCATGCCTTCCCGGAAGTCGATTAATAATCATCATCGCCTGTTGCTGTATCCGGGCTTCCCTGGTCAGAGCTGCCTGAGCTGCTGCTATTATCACTGCCCATGCTGTTGTCACTGCCTTGTGATGTTCCGCTGCCGTTCTGGGTACTCGTACTATCAGATGAAGGTGCTTGCATTGACGAACCATTATCAGCCATGGCAGGTGCGACATATGCTAATGATGCGGCTGTCAAGCCTGTCATAGCTAATATCGCGAATGACTTCATTCTCATGATCCTCTCCTATTGATTATATAAAAGTAAACGAATTGCATTATAATTTAATACTAAACTGCCTTGTTTTCTATACTTTTTTAACCTAAAACCGAATTCAATACAACTGCTTGAACACCTGATCCTATCACAACCATTTCAGTGCAAGCGCATGAAAACTGTTGCAAACAAATCCACAACGCCCAATCACAGCCAGATTGCGAAATGATTTACTTAACAATAGAAGAAGTTAGGGTTAAAGTGATTAATTGACTTTCAGTATTTGGTTTTGCTATAAAGATTTCCCATAGAAAACATGGGTAACCATGCTTAAGGAAAATCTTAAGGGTATATATGGTAGCCTGGGTCACAAAACGAGCTGTTCGAGAATTGCATTCCGGATAAATCTAGAATTGAATCGCAGCTGTAAATTGTTGCCTGAAGCGGAGAAACCAACAAAATCTCTCCAATATATACAATGCGTTAGGACTAATTTTAACTGTTAACTGAAGGAAAACCATTTCATGATGGCAAACAACCGTAGTATGAAGATTTCCTTTCTCCAGTCAGGCTATCCCTGGCTGATCGTTTGTTGTGGAATGCTATTTTACTGCTATAACTACTTCCTCCGTGTCTCCCCCAGTGTAATGCAAAATGAGTTAACCCAAGCCTTTCATATCACCGCAACCCAGTTTGGAACCCTGGCTGGCTTTTATTATTGGGCCTATACCCCAATGCAGATACCAGCAGGTATGATTTATGACAAATTTGGTGTCCGCTTTGTATTATGTGCCGCAGTTCTTTTGGCTGTCGCGGGCTTGAGTGTATTTATTTCAGCACATGATTATTCCGTTGCTGGCTATGGCCGCTTCATGATTGGCCTTGGAACAGCTTTCGCCTATATTGGAACCCTCAAACTCGCTTCCATCTGGCTGCCAGCCAATCGTTTTGCGACAGTGGCAGGATTAACTACAGCAATTGGCATGACGTCCGGCGCGCTGGCTCAAAAATACCTGACCAAGGTAGTTGAAGCCATTGGTTATCAGGAAGCTTTACGTTCAGCATTGATCGCCGGCATTATCCTGAGCGCAATCGTCATTATTCTTGTCAGAAACCGCCCCAAAGATCTCAATAATGCGGCAGCCAATGAAATGCAAACACCTATCAACATTGGACAATTACTAAGCGCCTTGCGCCTGATTTTCACCAATGGTCAAATGTGGCTAATCGGTATTATCGGCTGTTTATTGTATCTTCCATCATCCGTGTTTCTTGATTTGTGGGGTATCCCCTACCTCAAAGCGGTTTATCAGCTGACACCTGATCAGGCTGTGCAAATTTCCAGTTACACATTCTATGGATGGATTATTTCCGGTCCAATCATCGGCATGCTTTCAGACAAGATCAAGCGTCGCCGCATGCCATTAACTGTAACCGGTTTTTTTGCTGCTGTTTTACTCTGTGTCGTGTTTTATGTCCCTGGACTCACTCTTTCTGGGCTCTATACCATCTTTTTCATGATTGGATTTTGCTGCGGCGCTCACCCACTGTGCTTCGCTCTAGGCAAGGAAAGCAATCCCATTCAAATCTCTGGGACCGCTGTTGCAGTCACCAATATGCTGATCATGGCCGGTGGCGCGATATTCCAGCCTGTCGTTGGAAAATTGCTGGATTTGCATACCACCAGTTCAGTTGGTGCAAATGGGCTGCCTGTTTACACAGCTAGTGACTATACGTTTGCGCTTAGTGTCATCCCGCTGGGTGTTGCATTAGGTATCTTTCTTTCCGTTTTCCTCAAGGAAACCTATTGCGAATCACAAGCTGGTGAAGCTGACGAACGTATATTCAAGCCTGTTATACTGACACCAGAAGTTGAAGCTGCAAAATAAACATCTATTATTCAAACCCCGGAATACAATACCGGGGTTTTGTTTGCCGTCATGTCTCGCCTGCCAAATAAACCTTCTTGTTAGTTTGCAAATAATGCCCTGTCGTTTATCTCGGATTGTACCGTGAAATATCAGCAGATCGACCTGCCATGCTCTTGACATTATTATTCCGTCCCTTCTACACTTCACTCACAATAAAAATGATGTGATTTGGTAAGTCTCGATCCCTCCGGTACCATTTCTTCAGCATCATTTTGTCGAGGGATACCCGGTATTAACTTACGAGGTATCCCATGAACGCTGTATTGCAACACTTTTCCACTCATCTCCTTTTAAATGTGAATGATTACCCCGGCGGTGTTGCCATCTGGGGTGCCTTACCTGCTGTATTTGACACGTCTTGTGAGGGTTTTGATCACGGGGTGCATGTTCATGCACGGCTCGAAATGACGTCTAAAAAGTCGATAGATGCGACTTATCAAGTAGTGGAAACCATTTGTGCCAATGACGTTTTTAAAATCGATGAAACTGCCGCGGTCCACTTCTCCATGGCTTCAATTTTTACGAATCCCATTATATCTCTGGACTGTGCAAAATGTAGCCGTCCTATCACTTCCCTTGGTTTTGCCGCTGTATTGCCTGCTTATGAACATCCATGTCAGTATTGCGGTCATGTGAATGCCACACCCATCGCCTGTGTGATAAACCCTATTATGGCATTAAAAGAGCGATTAGGAGATGCTTCTGTGCAGCGTCCTGCAGTTGTGCCTGATCGTATGATTAATATCGAATTGGCCGATTACCCAGGCGGTGTACAAATTTGGGGATCCAATCCTTCAATCCTCTGGACTGCGCACCGTTTGGAAGAAAGTGCGATTCATGTCCATGCCTATAATCATGAAGGCAAGCGCGTGGTCGATAATACTTTCGGTCGTGTTACGCTTGCTGGACAGGAATTAGATATCGACATGATTCGCGTTTTGCAAATTCAACAAGCATTGCCTGGATTGTTAGCCCAAATCACAACGGTTTACTGCCCTGAGTGCGGCATTTCGCAATTTGATCAAGGTCAACAGGCAGTGATTGCCCATACCGACCGAACATGTTTGCAATGTCACTGCGATTTTACCCAGCCACCAGTCATCAGTAACCCGGTTTGGCAGCAACTAAAATCAACTTTTGAGAATTTTAGCCATGAATGAACAACCTACTATCCACAAAATTGGCGCGATTATTTTCGATGATCAGCAACGCGTCCTTGCCGTGCATAAAAAAGGCAAACCTGAATGCGAATTGATTGTCCCTGGCGGCATTCAAGAAGCAGGTGAAACAGATGAGCAAACCTTGCGACGGGAGATTTGGGAAGAACTCTCAGCTCACATCAATGCGTTTCATTTTTATGATCAATTTGAAGCTCAGGCAATTTATGAATCGAAATGGTTAATCATGCGAGTGTATGTCGTAACACTGGATCGTATGCCAGCGGCGTCTCAGGAAATTGATCAGCTTGTTTGGTTGGATAGTAATTACTTAGATAGCGGTTATCAGTTTGCTTCTATTTTGGGGCAGCAGCTATTACCGCGTCTTTTTAAAAGTGGAGAAGCGTGTGACTGACTGTCCATTTGGAGAAAAGCTGGAACGCTATTGGGCGCGGCGATATGACTACTTTCAACGATTTGATGAAGGCATACAGCTGGATGCGGAGGGATTGCATACGGTGATGCCGGAAGCATCGGCGCTCACGCTTGCTGCGCGCTTAAATCATGTAAAAATTGTGCTCGATGGGTTTTGTGGGGTTGGCGGGATATCAATCGCACTTGCACGACAAGGAAAACGGGTAATCGCAGTTGAATTGGATTATCAACGGCTAGCCATGGCGCAGCGTAATGCCGAAATCTATGGTGTTGATGGGCAAATAACTTTTATTCAGGGGGATTATTTCCAGATCGCGCCTACCGTGACAGCACAAGCAGTGGTGCTGGATCCCCCTTGGGGCTGGCCACGTTTTCGACAGGACAAACCTTTTTTACTTGAAGATTTTACTCCCTCAGGCAAAGACTTGATCAATTTCTCTCTTCAATATTTTCAAATTTTAATGTTGCGCGCACCAACAATCTTTCAGGTATCCGAAATGGCGCAGTTTGAGTTTGGTCTTGATTATCAAGTTTATATCGACCAGTTGGGTCAAGAAATCATCTCAAAATCCATTTTAATAGACGCTCGGGCATGGGGATGATTATCTTAGATTACACCCTATGATAACCGTGACTATATCCATTCCCTGGGAGGCAGGAATTTCTCATATAACTGAGCTTCGGGCGTACCCGATTCAGGTTGCCAGTTATAATGCCAGGCTACCAGGGGCGGCAGCGACATGAGTATTGACTCCGTCCTTCCTCCTGACTGCAATCCAAATAATGTGCCCCTGTCGTATAGCAAATTAAATTCAACATACCTGCCGCGGCGATATGCCTGAAAATCCCGTTCGCGTTGTGAGTAAGTGGTATTTTTGCGTTTCGAAACGATAGGCTGATACGCCTCGATGTAATGTTTGCCCACACTGCGCAGGAATGCAAAACATTGATCAAATCCCCATTCATTGAGATCATCAAAAAAAATTCCACCTATGCCGCGCTGTTCATTGCGGTGTTTTAAATAAAAATACTGGTCGGCCCATTTTTTATAATTTGTATAAACTGTCTGTCCAAAAGGATCACACGCGGCTTTTGCCATTTGATGCCAATGCTTGCAATCTTCGTCAAATCCATAATATGGTGTCAGATCAAAACCGCCGCCAAACCACCAGAATGGTTTCTGCCCTTCTTTTTCCACCAGGATGAAGCGAACATTAAAATGCGATGTGGGAATATATGGATTACGCGGATGCACGACAACAGAGACACCTAACGCCTGGAAACCTGAATCAGCCAATTCTGGCCTTCTGGCAGTTGCAGCCTGCGGCAATTGCAAGCCGTGCACATGAGAAAAATTCACACCAGCCTTTTCAATTTCCCTGCCGTCAGCAAGCACTCGTGTCAAACCACCGCCGCCACCCTTATGATCCCATTTATCTTCCCTGAACTTTTGCTGATTATCTTCAACCTCAAGAAAACGACATATCTGATTTTGCAGACCTAGTAAAAATTCCTTTACAGACGCTACTGCCAATGCCGCGTTAATTGTTTCAATCGCATCAAAACCCATCTTGTTCATCATCAGTATCAAGCTCCAGCCAAAGCGCATTGAACACAGCAAAACTGCATGCGAATGCAGTTCCTAAAATCCAGGCAAAATACCACATAAAGCCTCCTGATTAATAGTTTTCTGTTAATAGCACTTATCGCTTAATACGCAGTACGTTCATCTTTTTCTATGGCGTTTTTATCAACCTTGCCGCGCATTACCCGATAAACCCAGGATGTGTATATCAGCACGACGGGAAGAAAAATAATGACTGCAGCCAGCATAAGTAACAGAGTCAACTGACTGGATGATGCATCCCAGACCAGCAGGCTCGATGCCAGATTGGTGGATGATGGCAGGATAAATGGAAACATGCTTACTCCAACCGTGCCTATCACACCCATTTGGCTGAGACTGCTGCAGATGAAGGCAAAGCGGCTGTTACCCCAGCGTGCCGTCATTATTGCGCCCAGGGCCCCGGCAAAGCCAATTGCTGGCACAATCATTGAAATTGGATAGAGAGAGTAATTCCGTACCCAGGCACCTATCATGGGGATTACCTGTTTATGGAGCGGATTGGAATAACCATAGGGATCCGCTCCCGATACCACCTGATATCCTGGCAAAGCTTTGGTTACCCAGAGCCCGCCAATAGCGAATGAAATCACAAGCAATATGGCTGATAATCGCGCCCAGCGAATTGCACGGTCCCGGATGGGATTTTCAGTTTTAATGGCAAGATATAATCCGCCATGCATGACCAGCATGAATAAACTGGTTGCCCCGCACAATAATGCAAATTGATTAAAAAGATCGATAAGAGAGCCGCTATACGCAATACGCATGGTGTCATCAAAATAGAATGGTAATCCCTGCAAAATATTACCCACCAGCACACCGAAAATAACAGCCGGAAAAAATCCCCCAATGAATACTATCCAGTCCCACGTACGCCGCCAGAACATGTTTGGAAGCTTGCTGCGATATTTAAAGCTGACCGGTCTTGATATACCCATGGTCAGGAGCAGTAACAAAACAGGCAGATAAGCGACCGAAAAAGCCACAGCATAAACATAAGGCCATGCTGCGAAAATAGCGCCTGCACCGAGTATGATCCAGACCTGATTACCTTCCCAGACCGGACCTATGGTATTTAACACAATCCGTCGTTCTGTTTCTTCACGAGTCACTAATGGCAACAAGGCAGCAGCACCAAGGTCAAAGCCATCTGTCACTGCGAATCCCATAAATAATACGCCAAGCAATACCCACCATATGATACGCAGCGTTTCAAAATCCAGCATGTTCTACCTCCATTAAAATCATGAACTGACAGCCGGCCCTGCCGGTAAAGTTTTAGGTTGATGACTAGGGTGCACACTGAAATCATTGGAGTTGAATAATTTTTCCGGACCAAGACGGATATATTTGACCATGAGATATAATTCTACAATCGCCAGAACCGTGTAGAAAAATACAAAACCGCACAGCGAAATCCATACATTTGCCGCACTTAACGCAGATGCGCCCATAAAGGTTGGCATTAATCCATCAACAACCCATGGCTGTCGGCCATATTCTGCAACCACCCACCCCATTTCAGCTGCCAGCCATGGAAGCGGCAGGCTGAACAACGCCAGCCATAAAAACCAGCGATTATGAATAAGGCGCCGACGCTGTGCCAGATAAAATGCTGTAGCAAACAGGGCTATAAAGAAAAATCCGCACCCCACCATGACCCTGAATGTCCAGAACAAAGTGAAGACATCAGGAACAGTATCCCAGGCAGCCTTGTCTATGAGATCAGGTGTTGCGTGTAAAATGTCATCCGTGTATTTTTTGAGTAACAGGCCATAGCCTATATTTTCCTGATTGGCATCAAGTGTATCTTCAGCATGCCTGTCAGAAGGATCAATCTGTAAGGCTGACAAGGCATTATATGCCAGTATCCCGCTTTTTACGCGATTACGGGCTTCATCAACCAGGTCTAAGATTCCATATACCGGTTCATGAATGGAACGGGTTGCAATAAGACCAAGAAGATAGGGTATTTTTACAGCATAGTTGGTTACATGCATATTTTGATCAGGTACGCCGATGACGGTCAGCGGTGCCGGAGCCGGTTCTGTCTCCCACATCCCTTCTATGGCGGCAACTTTCATTCTCTGGTTTAGACCAGTCAGATAACCACTCTCATCTCCCAGTACAACCACACAAAGTGACGAAGCCAGACCAAATGCGGCTGCAACTGTCATTGATCGCTTGGCAAATTCAATATTTCTGCCTTTCAATAAAAAATAGGCGCTTAGTGATAAAACAAACATGGATCCACAGACATATCCAGCACTTATCGTATGTACAAATTTTGCTTGAGCAACCTCATTGAAAATCACGCTATAAAAATCATAGAGTTCCATGCGCATGGTGTGAAAATTGAAATGCGCGCCGACCGGATGCTGCATCCATCCATTGGCTATCAGAATCCAGAGTGCGGAGAAACTGGCACCCAAAGCCAGCATCCAGGTAACGACCAGATGGGCGCCTTTGGAAATCCGGTCCCAGCCAAAAAAGAACACTCCCACAAAGGTGGCTTCCAGAAAAAATGCCATTAATCCTTCAATAGCCAACGGGGCGCCAAACACATCCCCTACGTAATGGGAATAATATGCCCAGTTAGTACCAAACTGAAATTCCATCGTAATCCCGGTAGCGACGCCCATGGCCACATTGATGCCAAACAATATCCCCCAATACTGGGTCATTGTCCGCCAGATTGGGCGATTTGTAATAAAGTAGACAGTTTCCATGATGCCGAGTATGGTTGAGAGACCAAGAGTGAGTGGAACAAACAAGAAGTGATAGAGAGCTGTCATGCCAAACTGAACGCGGGAGAGCATTACTACATCACTAGCAGGTAACATACTTACTCCTTTCTTGAGCACGTAACGTTCTTAAGGATGTAACGTCGGATAAAAACATGTATATAATACGCCATAAATTTTTGTATGTAACGTATTTTGGAGAAAGCCCAGGTGACCTCAATCGACTCTTTCAAAACATTGCGCCAGCTAAATGTTAATGAGAATAATTACGATTATTACAGCCTTCCCGCATTGGAAGCATCAGGACTCAAAGGGATATCACAACTGCCCCACTCCCTTAAAATCCTGCTTGAAAATTTATTACGTCACGAAGATAACGATACTGTCTCACGGGATGATATACAGGCGGTCCTTTCCTGGCTGCAGTTAAAAAAATCAGACCGTGAAATCGCCTATCGACCGGCCCGTGTGCTCATGCAGGATTTTACCGGTGTTCCAGCGGTGGTTGATCTTGGCGCCATGCGTGATGCCATCAAAAAAATGGGCGGCAATCCTGAGCGTATCAATCCGCTTTCCCCGGTGGATCTCGTCATTGACCACTCCATTCAGGTTGATGCTTTTGCCACAAAAAATGCGGTGGACATTAACGCACATATGGAAATGGAACGAAACAGTGAACGTTATATATTCTTGCGCTGGGGACAGAAAGCATTTGCCAACTTCCGTGTTGTACCGCCAGATACAGGTATCTGTCACCAGGTCAATCTGGAATTCCTTGCAAAAACCGTTTGGCACGATCAAAAAAATGGACGCAAGATTGCTTACCCCGATACATTGGTCGGTACCGATAGTCATACCACCATGATTAATGGCCTGGGTGTACTCGGTTGGGGTGTTGGCGGTATCGAAGCCGAAGCGGCGATGTTAGGTCAGCCAATCTCGATGCTGATCCCCGAGGTGGTTGGCGTAAAAATCACAGGCAAACTGCGTGAAGGTGTCACCGCTACCGATCTCGTACTCACGCTCACCCAGATGCTGCGTAAAAAAGGCGTTGTTGGAAAATTTGTTGAATATTGTGGTCCGGGGCTCACTGATCTGCCGGTTGCAGATCGCGCAACCATTGCCAATATGGCTCCTGAATATGGGGCAACCTGCGGCTTCTTCCCGATTGATCACGCAACGCTGGATTACTTGCGCCTCACCGGACGTGACGCACAGACTGTTGCCCTAGTGGAAGCTTATGCCAAGGCACAGGGCATGTGGCACGATACAAATAGTCCCGAGCCTGTATTTACAGACTTGCTTGAAATCGATTTATCCAAAGTTGAACCAAGCCTCGCCGGTCCTAAACGGCCGCAAGATCGCGTTGAACTATCGCAGCTTCGCTCCGCATTCGACAAATTATTAGCGGATGCCAATCGAACCCAGGAAAAAAATGCAGCCTACAAGACAAGTGACAATTTTGACCTGCACCATGGCGATGTTGTTATTGCAGCCATCACAAGCTGTACAAACACTTCCAATCCCAGTGTATTAATGGCTGCGGGTCTGGTAGCAAAAAAAGCGCTGGAAAAAGGTTTGCAGCGTAAACCATGGGTCAAGTCATCGCTCGCACCAGGATCACAGGTTGTCACGCAATATCTGAAAACATCAGGTTTGGATAAATATCTTGATGAACTGGGTTTTGATCTGGTCGGCTACGGATGCACAACCTGCATTGGAAACTCTGGTCCGCTTCCTGACCCGGTTGCAAAAGCAGTAGCGGAAAACGACTTGATTGTGTCAGCTGTATTGTCTGGAAACCGGAATTTTGAAGGCCGGGTCCATCCTCAAGTCAAAGCCAACTGGCTGGCATCGCCTCCCCTTGTCGTAATTTTCGCCTTGACTGGAACAACATCGATTGATTTGACCAGTGAGCCAATTGGGCATGACAAGCAAGGACAGCCTGTCTATCTGAAAGATATCTGGCCGTCGAATGCTGAAGTTGCGCACGAAGTTGCAAAAGTCAGCAGCAAGATGTTTAGCGAACAGTACGCGGATGTTTTTACTGGCAGCAAAGACTGGCAGGCCATGAACGTCCCGGCAGGTGAAACCTATACCTGGCAGCATGACTCGACCTATATTCAGCACCCGCCCTTTTTTACGAACATGAGTACCGAACCTGGCAGAATTCAAAATATCGAAGGCGCCAGGATTCTTGCCTTGCTGGGAGACAGTATCACGACAGATCACATTTCCCCTGCCGGCTCCATCAAGGCTGATAGTCCAGCGGGCAAATACCTGCAATCCAAAGGTGTAGCTATCAAGGATTTCAACTCTTACGGTGCGCGACGCGGTAATCATGAAGTCATGATGCGCGGAACATTTGCCAATATCCGAATCAAAAATGAAATGGTGCCAGGTATCGAAGGCGGTGTTACCAAACACTATCCGAGCGGTGAAGTCATGTCTATCTATGATGCCGCAATGCGATATCAGGCAGACCATATTCCACTGGTCATTGTCGCTGGCAAGGAGTATGGTACAGGGTCTTCACGTGATTGGGCTGCGAAGGGACCCAAACTACAGGGTGTGCAGGCAGTGATCGCAGAAAGTTTCGAACGTATACACCGGTCTAACCTGATTGGAATGGGTATACTCCCTCTGCAGTTTAAGGATGGAGAAAACAGGAAAACCCTGCATCTGGATGGTACCGAAATAATCAGTATCACTGGCCTCGATGACCATATGCAGCCTGGCTGTGAAATCAAGGCCATTATTCAACGCTCTGACGGCAGCAGGAGTGAAATTAGTGTCATCAGTCGAATCGATACCCAAAATGAAATTGAATATTATCGCCATGGTGGTATTCTGCAATATGTGTTAAGAAATATGCTAAAGAGTCATTAATTGTAAATATATTGAGGCTTGAATTATGACCGAAGGCGGACAGAACCTGATTAAGATCGCTAACGACTTGTCTGCGTTGCGAGATGAAATTGCCCTGAATCAACAGAAAGGTGAGGACGCCTTCAATACCATCATTCATGATGCTGATACTTTTAATCATTATGTTACCAACGTTGATCAGCTGCGCATCTTCGTATTTGTTTTTTCCGGTGTTCGCGAAGAATACAGACAAAAAACGCTAGAGCATGTATTGACAGAGCCTGTTTTCTCACGCTTGATCAATGATACGGATGCCTTGCTGCAGTTGGCGCGTATTTTTAACTCCGAGATTGAAAACAGGCAGATTCTTCAATTTGTCTTTTCTGATCCCATGACATATAACCGGGTTATTCCAAACAATGAATCACATAACATAGTCCTGCACGCTGTCGGCAAGACCAGTATGGATTTCATCAGGCAAGAATATACGACGACCCTTATGCGTTGTGAAGCTGATAAAAAAACACTTGTTAATCTTGCTGTCACCGGACGAACGACCGGCAGCTTTACATCAGGTCCGACACTATTCGACAGGTCAGAGCAGACTAAAAACAAAAAGCTTCCGTCAGAAAACAAGCAAACTTCTGATGTATCAGCCAGAGTTGTATTAAACTGCTAGTCAACACATTGCTCCGCTCCCTCTGCACTATATCAGGGTACATGTCCATTTAGATGAATATCGATATGCGGTCGATTCTTCATATTTTGTAATATGGTCATTTGAATCTGGTACAGAATCAGGCATTGCTGTCTCCAAGCTGCTGCGCACAACCGTATCTTTGTCAACAGGTTTGAACATTGACATTTCGGAGACTTTAATCGGATCAGTCCTCAAGCTGCGTGAAGACTTGGGATCAAGTTCACCAAATATTAATTCTTGCAATTTATCCTTGTTTTTTTCAGCCATTTTCAAATACGACTGAACACTCCCGTTATAATTGTCTTTCTTGTGCAGTAGCCCTTGATCAGCACTTATCAATACTCCAGCCGCTCTTACCGAGCCATTAACCACAGCCATTTGCAAGGGAGTACAGCATAATGGTTTTGATTTTTTCATGCTTGTGGATGCTTGTTCTTCTTCGTCTTCATCATCCGAAGAAAACATGACTTCAGTGATCGCTGGCTTAGCTGCAATCAGCTTACTTAACAATTCAGCGTCATCGTGAATGATTATGTACTGCAAGAAATTCATAAAACATTCATCATCAGGATCAATACTAAGCTCACCAGCCTGGATTTTTTCATCAATACATTTGAAGGTTTCTTGATAATCCGTAACATCTGAACATATCACATTGTGTAAAAGCAGCCAGCGATACGACATCGGCAGGAAACTGATATCAGCGCCAGCATTGAATAATTCAGAAGCAATTTCATATTCATCATTTTCGATCGCATAACAAAGCGCGGTCATGCCCTTCGGGTATTTTGGATCCGCTTCATTGGAAACCAGATCCAGCTCAAGCCGATCTTTCTGCGCCAGAAGTAATTTAACGAATACAGTATTCCCTCTGGATGCTGCAATCTGTAATGCTGTCATACCCCGCTCACCGTCA
>Ga0070740_10001605_pt1 | contig 29989 bp, 23 predicted proteins | sample Coa_R2_FD_67286 | JGI IMG/M metagenome (GOLD analysis project Ga0070740, IMG submission 67286) | Surface soil microbial communities from Centralia Pennsylvania, which are recovering from an underground coalmine fire - Coalmine... | ecosystem: Environmental > Terrestrial > Soil > Unclassified ...
GCGGAACCGGCACGCGCTGGTGCAGATCGCCCTCTTTGATGGTGCGTGCGACCTCGATCAGACGGCGAATGGGAGCGAAGGCGCGCCCGGCGAGCCAGTAGCTGCCCAGCGCGCCCAGCAGGAGTACGCAGAGCGCAGCCACCAGCAGTTCAGTCGTCACCTGCGCCAGCGTCTGTTGCATCAGGTCCAGGGACTCGCCGACCTGGAGAAGCGCAAAGACATGGCCATCGTCCGAGAGCGTGCGGCTATAGAGGCGCACCGGCTGCCCATTGGCGCTGGTGATTGTGCCCTGCCAGGGTGTGCCTAGCAGCGGCTGCGTAACGCTCGCCTGTGGCACGGGCAGCTTCTCAAAGGCCGGCGTGGCGTGCAGAACGTGGCCGTGAAGGTCCAGCAGGCGCACCAGGGCATCAAAGTTGACATCGGCCCGGGTGCTGTCTTGCTGCGGACCATCTCCATCGTTGTCTGGCCCAAAGCCGGGCAGATCGGCGACCACATCATTCAGCACAATCTGATTATGCTGCACGCTGATATAACTCGCGAGCTGCTGTGCGCGCAGTTGCAGGGCCGAATCCAGGCTCGCGGCCAGCGAGTCGCGCAGGTGCAGGTAGAGCAGGACGCCGGCGAGCAGAAGCAGGAGGGCGAAGATAGCCGTATACCAGAGAGTCAATTGTGCGCGCACGCCCGGCGCAGGAAGCCGGCGCGGCGGGCGAGACTGCTTCATCCCTCCGGCTCCTTGAGTTGATAGCCCGCGCCGCGCACCGTCTGGATCAGATTGGGTTCGCCGGAGGCACAGAGCTTGTTGCGCAGGTAGCGAATGTAGACATCGATTACATTGGAGAGGTGCTCTGCGTCGTAGTCCCAGACGTGCTCGGCGATCGTCGTGCGGCTGAGCACCTGGCGCGGGTGACGCAGCAGGAAGTCGAGCAGGGCGTATTCTTTGCTGGAGAGTGTGATCTGACGCTCGCCGCGCCAGACCTCGCGGGTGCGCGTATCCAGCGTCACGTCCAGGAAACGCAGCACCGGGTCCTTCGGCTGCTGATTGCGTCTGAGCAGCGCGCGCACCCTGGCCTCCAGTTCCGTAAAAGCAAATGGCTTCACCAGATAATCGTCCGCGCCCTGGTCTAGCCCGTGGACCCGCTGCTCAATCTCGCCCAGCGCGGTCAGGAAGAGAATCGGAATGGCGACCTGCTGCTCGCGTAACTGGCGGCAGACCTCCAGCCCGCTCATGCGTGGCAGGAGAATATCGAGAATAATCAGGTCGTATGTCACCTCCAGGCCGAGCGCGAACGCCTCCTCGCCGTCTACAGCCAGGTCCACAGCATAATGGCAGCGTTCCAGACCCTTTTTGATGTCGGGTCCTAACGATGGGTGATCCTCAGCGATTAAAATGCGCATAGGCTCTCACGTGTTCTCTGGGCGCTCAACCTCTGAAAAATCCACATCTTCGTAGGCCGCCGCCACTGCAAAACGAACGCCCAGGCAGGGAAGATCCACAGTATCATTAGCGCCAAAAGACTCGTAAAGCCATCTCTGGTCCTCTTTGCGATAATGCTCTATACGCAAGGAGTCTGAGGCGATCAGCAGATACTCCTCAATGCTAGGACAGGACAGGTAATCTCTCAACTTCTCGCGCCGATCAGTTGTTTCGGTGCTGGGAGATAGGACCTCAACGACCAGACGGGGAAACTCCACTATTTTTTTCCTCCCTCGATCGTTGGGATTACACCCCACAGTTACATCCGGGTGATAATAGCGTGTTGGGGAAACGCAAACGCGCATATCTGAACTATAGGTGCGACATCTGCTGCCGCGTAGCAGAGTCCAGAGAATGCGCTCCACATTTGACTTGATCGTATCGTGGTTGATTGTGCCGCCCGCCATCATGTAGACATACCCATCGACATATTCATAGCGCGTCTCCGGGTGCTGCTCTTCGAGAGCGAAGTATTCCTCAACACTCAGCCTCCGATGGTGTTCTAAGGCCATACGCAACCCTCCGCGTGCTGTATGCAATGTGACAGATAGACCCTATTATAGCATGACCTTTCCAATACGAACTACAACAAACTGGTCCGGGTGCTTCTTCAACGGCGGATGTGGGACAGCATTCTACGTCTTCTTAGGCAGCGCGAGCAGGAATCGACAAGTTTGCTCTCTCACTCCCCAATCCCCGCTTGCTATAGTATAGTATGCTAAAGCGAAAAATCATTACCGCACAGGCGGAGGCATGCATGTCCAGGCTGGCACTCACTCTCTTCGGGCCACCGCGCGTCGAGCGCGACGGCAGCCCGGTGAATACCGATACACGCAAAGCAATTGCTCTTATCGCCTATCTTGCCGTCACGAAGCAGCCGCACAGCCGGGACACCCTGGCGGCGCTGCTCTGGCCGGAGTATGACCAGCCGCACGCGCGGGCAACCCTGCGCCGCACGCTCTCCGCGCTGCACAAAGCTCTCGCGGGCGCGTGGCTGCGCATCGACCGCGAGACGCTCAGCCTGGACCAGCAGGAGGGTTTCTGGCTGGATATCGAGGAGTTCAGGAAGAATCTCGCGGCCTATCGCGCCCATCATACCCAGTCGGACCTGGCCTGCACGACCTGCCTGAGCCATCTAGAAAACGCGGCGACACTCTACAGGGACGATTTCATGGCCGGCTTCTCGCTGGCCGACAGCGCGCCTTTCGACGACTGGCAGTTCTACCAGGCGGACAGCCTTCGACGCGACCTGGCGGGCGTGCTTGAGCAGCTTGTGCTGCGCTACAGTACGCGGGGAGACTTTAGCCGGGCCATCGCCCACGCTCGCCGCCTGCTTACCCTTGACCGCTTGCATGAGCCTGCGCATCGCTATCTGATGCAACTCTACGCCTGGTCCGGTCAGCGAACCGCCGCTCTTCAACAGTATCGAGAATGCGTCAAGCTGCTCAACGAGGAGTTAGGTGTCAAGCCGCTGGAGGCGACCACGCAGCTTTATACACTTATCAAGGAAGACCGCTTGCCGCCCGCGCCGCTGCTTCAGCCACAAGAGCGCGAGACGGAAGCTTCCACGCCCATTGATGCGCGCCCTGCAATGAAGGTGGGCGAGCCGCCCGCGCCGGTCGTGCCCGCCGGAGGATATCCGCTGGTCGGGCGCCAGGAAGAATGGGCCGAGCTCTGCGCCATCTACGCGCAGAAAGCGCTCACCGGTTATGTCATCGGGCTGGAGGGCGAGGCCGGCATTGGCAAGACGCGCCTGGCCGAAGAATTCGCCGCTTTCGCCAGGGCCAGAGGCTCCAGTGTCGTCACCGTGCGTTGCTACGAGGGCGAGGTCGATCTCGCCTATGGACCGATCGCGGCGGGCCTGCGTGCGGCCATCGCTCAGCAAGAGGCTGACTGGCACCGCCATCTCGCGTCCCACTGGTTGAGCGAATCCACGCGGCTGCTGCCTGAATTGAGCGAATTGCGTCCCGACCTGCCCGCGCCGCCTGCGCTGGACAGTCCGGGCGCGCAGAGCCGCTTCTTCGAGGGGCTGCGCCAGCTCTGGCTCGTTCTCTGTGCGCGCGCCTCGCAGCCCTCCCTGCTCTTCTTCGACGACATCCACTGGGCGGACGAAGCCTCGCTGGAATTTTTGGGCTATTTTGCGCGCAGGCTGGAGGAGAAACCGCTCTGCCTGCTGCTCACCTGGCGCACCACCGGACGAGCAAGCGGCTCGCGCCTGCAACGCCTGCTGGCCGAAGCGCAGAGAAGCGGCAAGGCGAGCCTTTTCACGCTCACGCGCCTGAACCAGGCCACGGTAGAGCAATTGCTGACGCGGATGGCCGCCGCCGGCCTGCAATTGCCTGCCGGCCTGACCCGGCATCTGTATCGTGAAACCGAGGGCGTGCCGTTCTTCCTGACCGAATATCTCACGGCGTTGAGCAGGGGCGTTCTCAAGGCGGAGGAGCGGGAATGGAGCCTGCCGGGGGGAGTGCGCGACCTGCTTATCTCGCGCCTGGCGGCCGTTAGCGAGACCAGTCACCAACTGCTGGGCACAGCGGCCACCATCGGGCGCTCCTTCGACTTCGACACCCTGCGCGAGGTCAGCGGGCGTAGCGAGGAGGAGACGGTCAGCGGGCTGGAGGAGCTAATCGCGCAGGGGTTGGTCGAGGAGATACGCGCGGGGGCCGGAGGCGAGGCGGGCGGTCGTCTCGCGTATCGCCGCTATAGTCTCGCGAGCGAGCGCTCCCCAGTTTATGACTTCTGCCATGAGAAGGTGCGCGGGCTGGTCTACAACGAAATTACTCTGGCGCGGCGGCACCTGCTGCACCGGCGCACAGCCGAAGCCCTGGTCGCGCGCCTGCGTGGACAGCGCGAGACGGGCGCGCAGGCCGGGCAGATCGCCCATCACTACGCAGCCGCCGGGGAAAGCGAGCTCGCCGCCGAATATTTTCGCCAGGCGGGAGAGTACGCGCGTTCGCTCTACGCGCACACGGAGGCGCTGGCCCATTTTCGCGCCGCGCTCGCCCTGGAGCATCCCGCTGCGGCTGCCCTGCAAGAAGCGATTGGCGATCTGCACACCTTCCTGGGCGAGTACGAGGCCGCGCTCAAAGCCTACCAGGAGGCGGAATCGCTCAACGTCGAGCCGCGCGCCCGCGCTCTCTTGGAGCAAAAGCAGGGTACCATCTACGAGCGGCGCGGCGAGTGGGAGCAGGCGGAGAAACATTTTTCCTCCGCCCTGCAAACGCTGCAAGAAGCGGGCGAAGAAACAGCGAAGGAGCAGGCCAGAGTCTATGCCGACTGGAGCCTGGCCGCGCACCGGCAGGGAGAGATCGAGCGGGCGCGCATGTTCGCCCGGCTGGCCTTAGATCTGGCCGAGCGAGCCGGCGATACGCGCGCGCTGGCCCAGGCGCACAATATGCTTGGCATTCTCGCCAACAGCCGTGAAGAGATAGAGGCCGCGCGCTTCCACCTGCAGCGCAGCTTGGCCCTGGCCGAAGAATTGCAGGACAGCGGGATTCGCGCCGCCGCGCTCAACAACCTGGCTCTTGCCTACAAAGCGGGCGGAGAGATCGAGCAGGCCATCACCCTCACCGAAACGGCCCTCGCGCTCTGTAGCTCCCGGGGCGACCGCCACCGCGAGGCCGCGTTGCACAGCAATCTGGCCGACCTCTTTCACGAAGCGGGCCGCATGGACGAAGCCATGAACCAGCTCGAACTCGCCGCGCGCATCTACGCCGAGATCGATGTCGAGGCCGGCACCATGCGCCCGGAGATCTGGAAGCTGGTCGAGTGGTGAGCTAGCCCGCCGCCGCCAGCGCCGCCGCCTCGTCATCATAGATGTGGATCGCGTCGCTGATGCGCGTCAGGTTAAAGATATGGCGATAATGCTCATTCAACCCGTATGAGAGCAATCGCTGCTTCTGGCGGTTCACGCGAATGAGCAGCGTGACCAGCAGACCGATGCCGCTACTATTCATATACTCCAGACCGGAGAAATTCAGGATAATCGTGCGCGTTGTGGGGAGCGAGGCTTCGTTATACGCCTGCATCAACACCTGTTCCGCGAACGCCGTGACCTCGCCCTGGATATCGATGATGCTGGTAGTTGCGTTGATCTGGCGGACATTCATTGCGACCTTTGCCTGTGGCATAGTTTTTCTCCTTAGTTCTCTGCACCTGCCCCTGCCAGGGCGCTCGCTTCGTCGGGGAAGAGGCGCATATAGTCGGTCAGGCGGGTAATCTGAAAAATCTCCTGATAATGCTCGCTCAGATTGCAGGCGGCGAGCGAGCAATTCGCCTGGCGGGCGCGTTTCAGCAGGCCGACCACCAGCGCGATGCCGGTGCTATTGATATACTCTACCTCGCGAAAATTGAGTAGAATCATCTCAGGCTGTTGACCGGCCGCTTCGGCATATGCCGCATTGAGAGCTGCCTCGGCGAACGTATCAATCTCGCCCTGCAAATCAATGATCGCCACGGAGGGCTGATGCCGAACGTGGGCCTCGAACGTAGTTGTCGCCATAGATAATGCTTCCTCTCTCCTGAGTGCCGGTTCCCGCGCGTTTGCGCTTTCCCCTCTTTCCTATGGTATCCATCCTGCGTAACAGAAACGTTACGGGAAAAGCGTCCTTCTATCGAAACCCGGTTGAGCCCTATCTCTTCCGTGAGTGGGGTGCCGGCCCTTGCGTCTGCCGAACATGCATCGCGTAACGCGCTCCATTCACGGAAACGAATTTCACGTTGTGGATCGCGCATATCTATGTTCTGCTGCTGATATAATATCACCTGTGGGCAGGGTAATGATGCGGTTATCGGGCAGATTGAACATAGTCGGCCACAACTCATAGGCCGTGCCGCGTGATTTTCTCTCGTAACGTTTCTCGTAACGTTTAGGGGACGAGCGGGATCTATACTTACTGGCAGAAGCAGAAAACCATAAGCAGAGTGGAGTTCGAGATGGCAACATTTCTCCAGCGCATGAGACAGAAGAGGCGGGCGAAACGGGCTGCCGAGAAAGAGCAGACCCGGCAGGCTCTGGTCGGCAAGCGGTTAGCGCAGCCGGGCGTCGCGCAGGCCGTAGATATCGCTCCCAACGATCCCATCGTCGCCTACTTTCTTAGTTCGCCGGGCGCGGTTGAGATCGAGAAATTGCAGCTAGAGTCGCCCACGCTCAAGGAGCTCAAGGCGGCGGGAATCAAGCTGACCATTCCCCTGGTCAGCCAGGGGGAGCTGGTCGGGCTGATCAATCTGGGGGGGCGTTTAAGCGAGCAGGACTACTCCAGTTATGACAAGGGCCTGCTCAGCTCGCTGGCGACGCAGGCCGCGCCGGCCCTGCGGGTTGCCCAGATGGTGCTGGAGCAGCAGGCGCAGGCGCGCGAGCGCGAGCGCATCGAGCAGGAGCTTGCGGTGGCACGGCTCATCCAGCAGACGCTGCTGCCTAAAGATCTGCCAAATTTGCCCGACTGGCACCTGACGACCTTCTACCAGCCGGCCCGCGCGGTCGGGGGCGACTTCTACGACTTTATTCAGTACGAAGATGGTCGCCTGGGCCTGGTCGTTGGTGACGTGACCGACAAGGGGGTGCCGGCGGCTCTGGTCATGGCGACCACGCGCAGCATCCTGCGCTCGGCGGCTCAAGAGGAGCTTTCGCCGGGCAAGGTGCTGGAGCGTGCCAACGATCTGCTCTTTCCCGATATCCCGCCTAGAATGTTCGTCACCTGCTTCTACGCCGTTCTGGACCCGCGCAGCGGGCATTTGCACTACGCCAACGCGGGCCACGACCTGCCCTATCGCTGGCACGCAGGCGAAGTGGCCGAACTGCGCGCTACGGGTATGCCGCTGGGCCTGATGCCGGGCATGCAGTACGAGGAGAAAGAGGTCACTCTGGCGCACGGAGAAAGCGTGCTGCTCTACAGCGATGGACTGGTCGAGGCGCACAATTCCTCGCGCGCGATGTTCGGCTTCCCGCGCTTGATCGCCCTGCTCAGCGCCTATCAAGGCGAAGAGAGCGCGATCAATTACCTGCGCAACGATCTGGCGTCATTCACCGGCGAGGGCTGGGAGCAGGAGGACGACATCACGCTCGTCACCCTGCGGCGCATGCCCGTGCCAGGCGGCGAAAGGGGTCCGGCGGATACATCCCCGGCCAGTGAGCACACGATTACCGACAAGACGGGCACGTGGAAAGTGCTGGGCACGCGGCAGATTCCCAGTGAGATAGGCAACGAGCGGCTGGCCATGTCGTATGTCGCCGGAGTCCTCAAATCCTTCAACCTGCCGGCGCGGCGCCTGGACCAGCTTGGAACGGCAGTTGCGGAGGCCACCATGAACGCAATGGAGCATGGCAACCACTACAACCCTGAACTGCCGGTCACGCTCCAGGTCCTCTCGTCGGGCAGCGCCATCGCCGTGCGCATCAGCGACCAGGGCGGCAACGGCCAACTGCCCGTGCGGGAGGAGTATGAAGCGCCCGATATCGAGGCCAAGCTGTCCGAGCAGCAATCGCCGCGCGGCTGGGGCCTGTTTTTGATCCAGAACATGGTTGACGAAATGCACATCTTCAGCGATGAGAAGACGCACACCATCGAACTCATTCTACGCCTGGAAGGAGATACCCATGTCCACCCGAATGCTTAAAGCTAGCGTCCGTCATCAGCCCAGTGTCTCGGTGGTTGACCTGCACGGCGAGATCAACGCCTTCGCTGAGGATGTCCTGGACGCCGCATATGCCGAGGCTGAGAAACGCGAGTTAGATGTGATCCTGCTCAATTTTCACGACGTGCAGTATATCAACAGCACCGGCATCGCTCTGATCGTCAGCCTGCTTGCCCGCGCTCGTAAGCAGCACCGCCGTCTGCTGGCCTGCGGTTTGAGCAAGCATTATGAAGAGATTTTCCAGGTCACGCGCCTCTCGGACTTCCTGCACATCTTCCCAGACGAAACCAGCGCATTGACGCAGGATGCGGCAGATGAGGTGCAGGGAGTGGACAGCCTGGTACGCAATACGCACTAAAAAACATCTGAGAGCCTTTGTTGAAATCCGACGAAACGCTTGTGGAGCGGGACAGGAGGCAGGGAGATATGCCTGAAGCCAATGTGAACATGCGTGTGTGCCCGGTCAACGGCATCGCCAGCATTATCGAGATCGAGGGCGAACTGACCGCGTTCGCCGAGCAACAGCTCATGGACGCGTATACTGCCGCCAGCACACCGGGGACGCGTGCGATTTTACTCAACTTTAATGGCCTGGAATACATGAATAGTAGTGGGATTGGTCTGATCGTCACGCTGCTGATTCGCGTCAATCGCCAGAAGCAGAAGCTGCTGGCCTATGGTTTGAGCGAGCATTACCAGCACATTTTTCGCCTCACCCGCCTGACCGATGCCATCGAGATTCACGCCAGCGAGCGCGAAGCGATCATGGCCCTGCGCACTCTGCCGGGCCTCGCAGAAGGCAGGGTACACTCTCATGGAAGGAGATAACATATGAGCACTTCACCAACCCCAGCCGACGAGAAGCAGCCACGCAATGCGGCAAGCTGGGCGCGTCAGAACACGCACACGCTACATATCGAGCACGCCCCCAGCGGGGCGCTCAACCTCAACGTCGATGGTCGGCAGATCACCAGTCCCTTGCAGGGCTTTGGCCAGATGTGGCAGAAGACCTACCGCATCGCGCTCAAGGGTCCCGATATCACGCCGACCGTCGTGATCGCGGCCTGGAAAGAGCACTTCGCCGAGTTCTGGCCTGCCAACAACCGCTTCTTCGGGCCGCTCACCGGCATCGCGCCCGGCGAGGTTGCGCTGCTCAACATCCAGGTCAGCGGTATGCCACTCTCGACCGGCGTGCTGGTTCTCTACGCTGACGACGAGAGCTTCACGCTGATGACGCCGCAAGGCCACGTCTTCGCCGGCTGGATTACTTTCAGCGCGTATGCCGAGGGGGACGAGACAATTGTGCAGGCGCAGGTTCTGATGCGGGCCAGCGATCCGATCTACGAGCTTGGCCTGCGCTTCTTCGGAGGGCATAAGCAGGAGGATAGATTCTGGCAGCACACGCTGACTCAGGTGGCAAAATACTTCAACTGCGAAGCGTCTGTAAAGATAGAGACCATCTGCGTCGATAAAAGGACACAGTGGTCGCAGGCCAAAAATATCTGGCATAACTCGACGGTCCGCACGGTCCTGCATATTGTTGCGAGGCCCTCGCACTGGTTTCGCAGACGCGCACAAAGAGAAGAAAAAAGATAGAAGAACATGATATGGCAACACAAGCTCGTTATGATGCAGTAGTTATAGGTTCAGGACCGAATGGCCTGGCGGCGGCGATCACCATCGCGCGCGCCGGGCGTTCCGTGCTGGTCTTCGAGGCCAGGGAGACGATCGGGGGCGGCAGCCGTTCGGGCGAACTTACCCTGCCGGGTTTCACTCATGATATCTGTTCGGCCATTCATCCGCTGGGGCTGGCCTCGCCGTTCATGCGCAGCCTGCCCCTGGAACGCTATGGCATCGAATGGATTCACCCGGACATTCCCCTGGCACATCCACTCGACAACGGCACTGCCGCGATCATTGATCGCTCGCTGGAGGTTACGGCGGAGAGTATGGGGCAGGATGCGGCTGCGTACAAAAAGCTGATGCAACCGCTGGTTGAGAACTGGGAGACGATCATCGAGGCGTTCTATGGTCCGCTGCGTCCGCGAGCTATCCTGCCGCATCCGTTCAAGCTGGCGCGGTTTGGTCTGCCCGCGCTGCGCTCGGCGAGTGGTCTGGCGCGTTCACACTTCAGAGGGACCGGCGCGCGTGCAATCTTCGCGGGCATGAGCGGTCATTCAATGCTTCCGCTGGAGGCTCCGACCAGCGCAGCGGCGGGACTCGTCCTGGGCATTCTAGCGCACGCGGTCGGCTGGCCGTTGCCGCGCGGCGGTTCGCAGAAGATCGCGGACGCGCTCGCGGCCTATCTGCGCGACCTGGGCGGCGAGATTATCACGGGCGTGGAGGTCAAAGCGCTCGACGCGCTGCCTCCGGCGCAGGTCGTCCTCTGCGATATCACGCCGCGCCAGCTCCTGCGTATCGCGGGCAAGCGTCTCTCCGGCCTCTACAAGAGCCAGTTGCAGCGTTATCGCTACGGGCCGGGCGTCTTCAAGCTCGACCTCGCGCTCGACGGTCCCATCCCCTGGAGCGCCGAAGTCTGCGCACGCGCGGGCACCGTCCACGTTGGCGGCACGCTCGCCGAGATTGCCAGGTCCGAGCGTGCGGTCTGGAGGGGCGAGCATCCTGAGCAGCCATATGTTCTGCTCGCGCAGCAGAGCCTCTTCGATTGCAGTCGCGCACCCGAGGGGAAGCAGACCGTCTGGGCCTACTGCCACGTGCCCGGCGGTTCCAGCGTGGACATGAGCGAACGCATCGAGGCGCAGATTGAACGCTTTGCTCCCGGCTTTCGCGAGCGCATCCTGGCGCGGCACACCTTCACCGCGAGCGAGATGGAGCGCTATAACGCTAATTACGTCGGGGGCGACATCAACGGCGGCGTGCAGGATCTCATGCAGCTCTTCACGCGTCCAACCATCTCGCCCACGCCCTACTCCACGCCTGACAAGGGCCTGTATATTTGCTCCTCCTCCACGCCTCCGGGCGGAGGCGTGCATGGCATGTGCGGCTACTTCGCGGCCCGCGCCGCGCTCAATCACCTGGAGTCGGCGAAATAAGCTGTGATTGGAGGGACACCTGTCCAAAGGGACAGTTTTGGTCGTTCTGCTTGAGAAGAGACCGGGGGAAGTCTGCTTTTTGGAGGAGCGAGATTCTATAATGGGGGAGATATGTGGAATGTCAAGGTTTCTGGTCCGTCTTCTGGAAAGGCTCCTTCGATGAAAAAACCGGCGTACAAGTGGATCGCACTCTCCGTCACAACCGTAGGCTCGCTGATGGCCGCTATCGACTCAACCATCGTCATTCTGGCCCTGCCCAACATGCTGCAGAATCTGCACTCTGATCTGGTGGTGATGACCTGGGTAATTATGGGCTATATCATGGTCAGCACGGTTCTGCAACTTACCTTCGGGCGCATGGCTGACATGTTTGGGCGGGTGCGTATGTATAACCTGGGCTTTGTGGTCTTTACGCTTGGCTCGGTTCTGTGCGGAATCGCGCCCAATGCCGCCTTTTTGATAGGCGCGCGCGTCGTGCAGGGAATTGGTGGCGCCATGCTCACAGCCAACTCAATGGCGATCATCACCGAGGTCTTTCCAGGTGATGAGCGCGGGAAGGCGATGGGCTTCAACTCTGTCACCTGGGGCGCGGGCAGCGTGCTTGGTCCCGTGCTCGGCGGCTTTATCCTGGCTGTAGCGAGCTGGCGCTGGATCTTCTTCATCAACCTGCCCATCGGGATTCTCGGCACGCTGGCTGCCTATTTGCTTCTGCACGATATCGAGCCGAGGCCGCGCAACGAGCGTTTCGATCTGCTGGGCGCGCTGCTCTTCTGCGTGGGCCTGGTGACGCTGCTGCTTGGCCTGATGAGCAGCATTGGCGCGGGCTGGCTCTCGCCGGTTGTGCTGGGACTGCTGACGGTAGCGATCGTCTCCTTCGCCCTCTTTGTCCTCTGGGAGCGGCGTTTCTCTCATCCAATGCTGGACCTGCGCCTGTTCGCCAGCCAGCACTACACGCTCTCCGTTCTGGCGGCAACGTTTCAGACGCTGGCGGTCTTCGCGGTCAACTTCCTGATTATCTTCTATCTACAGGGTGTGCGCGGCTATGATCCCCTGACCGCTGCCTTCTTGATTTTGCCCCTGCCGGTGCTGACCTCGGCGATTGGCCCGCTGGGTGGACAATGGGCCGACCGGGACCGTTTCCACGGGGCCACGCCGGCCACGGTGGGGTTGATCTTGCAGGTAATCTCACTGATCGTGCTGGTCTTCCTCACGCCGGATACCGCGTATCTCATCCTGGCCTGCGCGCTCGGTTTAATGGGCCTGGGCAGCGCCATCTTCTGGTCGCCCAACACCAGTTCGACGATGGGGGCAGCGCCGCGCAACCGCCTGGGCGTGGCCTCCGCGACGCTCAACACCATGCGTAACGTCGGCATGGTTTGCAGCTTTGCCCTGGCGCTCGCCGTCGCAGCCGCTGCGATGCCGCAATCCCTGGTAAACCAGGTCTTTCTGGGCACGGTGGGCCATCTGCCCACCACCATCGCCAACGACTTCACTGCCGCCATGAGCCACGCCTTCATCGCCTCGGCCATCATCTGCATCCTGGCTGCGATCTGCTCCGTGGTGCGCCGCAGCAGTCGCGTCTCTACCGCCGGCGCTGCCGTGCGGACAGAGACGCCACCGGAGGCTGAACTGAGCGCCCGGCACGCGACGGATTGAGGGCAGAGAGAACGGCGTGCATCTGCTATAATAGAAGCTGGTCCCTGACAACTCGAGAGAAATTCTTTGAAGGAGGGAGCGCGTGCGCAGGTGTAGCAATTGCCAGAAGGAGATGCCGGACAACTCGCGCTACTGTGCCTCTTGCGGACAAACGCTGATCGAGGGGGAGCAAACCGCACTTATAAGGGCGGTACGTGCGAGGAGTCTCAGGCCAGGAACCCGGCCTCGCCCGTCCAGTTTAGCAGGCCCGCTTGAAGGAAAAGGCGAGCAAAAGCACAGCGAGAAGGGCCGTCCCGTTCCACCGGCTTTCGGTTCGGTAAGCAGCAGGCCGGCGCCGGGCCATATGCCGGCAATCCAGGGCACCCCCAGGCCCGGTCGCATGCCTACCATCGCGGACACACCGACGGTGGCTCACACGCCTGCCGCGTCGGGGACGCCCGGACCTGCACCGTCTGCCGCGCCGACCACAGATGGCGCGCCGCCTTCGACACCACCTCCACAATCTTTCCGGTCTGTTCATCAGCCGGGACCGGCTCACAGCGCCTCGCGTGTACCATATGGCCCCGGCTCCAGGCCGGGCGGCCCGGTCCATGCTCAACCGCCCAGGTCGGGAGCAGGAGCGCAGCACCAGTCGGGAGCGCGAACCGGGCCGACCGGCGGCTCCGCATCCACGCCAAAGGCGGTCCACGCTGGCGCAACCACGTCCGCCAGGACCGGCATGGGAGCGACGGCGAAAATCCTGCTGAGCATTCTGGTCGGCATGGTAATCGTGGCGGGAGGTGCAGGCGCGGTTGTGCTGGTGCGGCAGAACAACAGTAATCAGCCGGCGAGCCTTGTCACTCCACAAACCGATGATGGCGCGACGCTCACGCCTACTCCATCTCCCACGCCGGTTCCGACAAACATCTTTACCGTTTCGGGGGCGCTGACGGGCAGCCTGACCGTCGTCTCATTTCGCGCGTGCGGAACGCTGGGGGCGGGCTATGCGATCTTTGCCATCGTCTCCCTTAACGGCCAGCAGTATAACCTCAATATCCTGTTTCTGAGCTATCATGGGGCGGGCGCGTACACCAATACCGCTGCCAGCGACCAGGTGAACATCGGACTGAACAATAGCGTCGGCGGCGCCGGCGCCCGCGCCTGGAACACCTCTCAGGCACACGACAATGGCAGCGGGATCATCAATAATGATGGCACCTCGGGCAGCCTGACCGGCTTCACCCTCTACTCCACCTTTGATAAGGGGAAGGTCCTGTTCGCGGGCAACTGGCGCTGTAGCTAGCTGCGTAGAGGAAGCGGTACATCTGCGTTAGAATGGGACGATGAGCAAAGAAGAAGAGAGTAGTAGAGGAGACAACGATGCAAGATCGTCTGGCAGAAGCTATCAGACTCCGTGAGACGGGACGGGCAAAGCAGGATCGAGCCATTCTGGAGCAGGCGCGAACGCTCCTTCTAGAACTGGCAACCGCCAGCCCGGATAACGCGGAAATTACTTTTCAGATCGCAGTAGCTCACGACAACCTGGGACTTGAGCAGGAAGCTATCTCTTACTATGTGCGTGCCCTTGAACAGGGACTCGCCGGGCCGGACCTTGAGAGAGCCTTACTTGGCCTGGGGAGCACATATCGCGCGCGGGGAGATTATCAGAAGGCGGAGGAGACATTACGTCGAGGTGTGAGAGAGTTTCCTCACAACCGGGCCTTGCAGGTCTTTCTCGCTATGGCCCTGTATAATACGCAGCAGCACAAAGAGGCAATGGAGCTCCTGCTGATCAACCTGATGGAAACCACCAGCGACGAAAAGCTCCAGTACTACAAGCGGCCCATCACGTTCTATGCTCGGCATCTTGATGAAACCTGGACATAAGCGCACAGGCAGTGCAAAACCCAATTCAATAATTACTATTCTACTGCCTATTCTTACTGATAAAATAGCAAAAATTGCCATATGGTTCATCGTTCTCATCTGATCAGCGAGAATATGGGGAGCGTTTGGTGAGAATCGCCAATTCGCCAACATTTTTTTACAACTTTGCGGAAAGCCGAACGTATGATATGGTAGACAAGGATCAGCACAGGGCCATCTCTATCGGTGTATGGAGCATATTTTATGGGCAAGATGAGCAAAACCCAGGCTGGGCGGCAGCCTGGGGGAGAGAGCAGCGAGTTGCTCAGAACCAAGCTGACGCCGCCTGGGCTGCGCGGACCGCTGGTCGAGCGCGAGGCGCTGTTTGCGCGCCTGGACGCAGGTTTGCAGCAGCGTGTGATCCTGCTTTCGGCGTCGGCTGGCACCGGAAAGACTACGCTGGTGCGGGCCTGGCTGGCCAGCCGCGCCGAACATGGCAACCTGCCCCCGGTTGGCTGGGTTTCGCTAGACGCGGGCGAGAACGATCCTATGCGTTTCTGGCGCTACGTCCTGACAGCTTGCGCGGCTTTCCAGCCCGATGCGAGCCGGCAGGCCCTGGTCCTGCTGGAGCGCCCGCGCCGCTCACAATTTGAGGGCGTGCTGACGCTCTTTCTCAATGAGATGGCGCAGGCGCAGGATCATGGTCTGCTGGTGCTGGAGGATTACCACGCCATCACCTCACCCCTGGTGCATGAGACGCTGACCTTTCTGCTCGACCACCTGCCCGAAACCCTGCACGTTGTGCTGATTACGCGCCGCGATCCGCCCCTGCCTCTGGCTCGCTGGCGTGCTCATCACGACCTCTGCGAACTGCGGGCCGCCGATCTGCGCTTCTCGCTGGAGGAGACGCAGCAATTTCTCCAGCAGGCAATCCCATTTCCCCTCGCGCCGGAGACGCTGCAGCGGCTGGATGAGCGTGTTGAAGGCTGGGCAGCTGGCCTGCGCCTGCTGGCCCTGGCGTTGCAGGGACACCGCAACTCGCGCGAAATAGAGCAGGTGCTGGCAACCTTCTCAGGCGGCCACCAGCATATTCTCGAATACCTGGTAGCGGATGTACTCAACGCTCAGCCACAACCCTTGCAAAACTTTCTGCTGCAAACCAGCCTGCTCAATCGCCTCACCGGCTCGCTGTGTGATGCCCTGACTGGACGGCAGGATAGCGCGCAGGTGCTTGCCCAGCTCGACCAGGCGAACCTTTTCCTCTACCCGCTGGATGGAGCAGGCGAGTGGTATCGCTATCATGCGCTGTTTGCCGAAGCTATGCAGCATGAGGCCCGGCGCCGTCTGGGCGAGGCACGCTGGGAGGAGCTCTACGACAAGGCCAGCCGCTGGTATCAGGAGCACGACCAGCCGCTGGAGGCCATCGAGGCCGCCCTGGCCGGGCGCGATTTCGCGCGCGCCGCCGATCTCATGGAGAACCTGTCCGACCCGCATATTTTCCAGAATGAGTATTACACAGTAATACGCCTGGCCGACCAGTTGCCCGAAGATCAGTTACAAACACGTCCATCGCTCTGCGTTGTCTACGCCACAGGACTGCTCTATCTAAACGACCGGCGTGCGCCAACAACGCTGGCGTTGGTTGAACGGCCTCTTGGCATCGCGGAGCGCCTCTGGCTGGCAGAGGGCAACACAGCCGGGCTGGGCGAGATTGTGGCTTTGCGCTCCTCGGCCCACTGGTGGCGAGGCAATTTCGCGGAATCCTTCCGCCTGGCTCGCCACGCGCTGGAACTGCTACCCGCCGATTCGTTTATGTGGCGTGGCAGTTGCTTGATCGGCCTGAGCATAGCCGAAATTTTCGCCGGTAGACTCGATCAAGCGCGTCAACTGCTGCAGGAGGCTCGCCAGGCGAACGAGATCGCAGGCAATGGCTATGCCTCGCGAGCCACGCAATTTATACTCTGCGAAATCTCCCTGCGTCGGGGCGAACTGCGCCTGGCCGAGCAAATGTACCAGCAACTACTCATGGAGGCTGAGGCCGTGCAGGATTTTCCCGACATTGGCGCAGCGAAAGTGTGGCAGGCCGACCTGGCCTACGAGCGAAACGAACTGGAGGTTGCGCACGAACGGGCCGTTCAGGCTCTTGAAACCTTCCGGCACTACTCGGATGACGATCTGCAAGTTCACGCCGCACTCGTTCTGGCGCGTATCCAGCGCGTGCGCGGCGAAACTGCGCAGGCGTTGCAAGAACTGACCGCGCTGGCCGCGCAGGTGCAGCGTTGGCCGCACCTGCTGCACGATATCCATGTCTGTCAGGCCCGGCTCGCCCTCCTCTCCGGCGATCCGATCGTGGCCGCTCAGCAAATTGCGAACGCGACAGAGCACAGCTTTGGAGATCATTTCTTTCACCAGCAGGACCTGGCCCTGCTGAACGCGCGCCTGCTGATTGCTCAGGGCCAGATGGACGAGGCGTTCAACCTGCTGCTCACCTGGCAGGTCGAGGCCCAGGAGCGCGGACTCACGCGCAGCCTGCTGGAGATCCTCGATCTGCAAGCCCTGGTGCATCACATGCGTAAAGAGGGATCGCAGGCCCGCCAGGCACTGCTCCAGGCGCTCACCCTGGCTCGCCCGGAAGGGTACCAGCGCCTCTTCCTCGATGAAGGCTCCCTGCTGGGCGAGGTGATGCGCGCCATCTTGCCTGCGGTGCGCGACGAGCAACTGGAGGGCTATATCCGCGAACTGTTGCGGGCCTTCGCGCGCGAGCAAGCTGCAGCGAGCGGCACGAATCCTGCGCAACCTGCTGAACCTCTGCTCATCGAGCCACTCAGCCCGCAGGAACGGCGTGTTCTGCGTCTGCTCGCCGCCGGGCGCTCCAATCCCGAAATCGCCAATGAACTGATCGTCTCGGTCAACACCATCAAGACGCAGGTGCAGAGCATCTACTACAAACTGAGCGTCAACAGTCGCCAGGAGGCGCGCGAGGCGGCGCGCAAGCTGAGGCTGGTGTAAGTAGTAGCGACTGGCTTTATGCCGATTCCGATGTGAATTCACCCCCCCAATCACCCCTGCCGGGTGATGCTCACTCACCCGATCATCCACTACACTTCTCCCATAGTACAGGACCTCTCGATGAGAGAGGGCATGGCTAGTGGAGCAACTGAAAAATCGTCCCTGGACTAAAACCCTGCTGGGGCGCGTCCTGCTCCTGCTTGCGCCCCAGCCAAAACGCGTCTGAGCAATTTTTTGTGTACATGATCAAAAAAAGGAAAAAACAATGGCAAAACAAGAAAAAACGGCGGCTGTGCAGCCACAGGTATGGGAGGAGCGCTGCCTGCACGGTGGCGCGTTGGTAAGCGTCTTGATCGCGCTCGTCTTCACGCTTTTACTGGAGGCGCTGGACCAGACGATCGTGGGCACCGCCATGCCGCGTATCGTGGGCTCGCTGCAAGGGTTTGACCGCTATACCTGGGTCGTCACCGTCTATGTGCTGGTCGCGACGACAATGGTGCCAATCGCCGGCAAGCTCTCGGATCAATTCGGGCGCAAGTGGTTTCTGGTGATTGGAGCACTGAGTTTCCTGCTTGGCTCGATGCTCTCCGGGGCCTCGCAGAACATGACGCAGCTCATCGTCTTTCGCGCCATCCAGGGCTTTGGGGCGGGTGTGGGCATCGCGCTGGTGCCGGCGGTCGTAGGCGACATCTTCCCGCCGGCTGAGCGCGCGCGCTGGCAGGGCATCTTTGGCATAGTCTACGGTGTCTCCAACCTGATCGGTCCCACCCTGGGCGGCTGGCTGACCGATCACGGTCCCCTGCTGGGCAACCTGGTGGTCGATAGCACGCGCTGGCGCTGGGTCTTCTACATCAACCTGCCGATCGGAATCATCGCCCTGGCGGCCCTGCTGATCTTCCTGCCCGCTAACATCTCCGAGCGCGACACCAGCTATACCGGCTGGGCCGCCGTGCGCCGCATCGACTTCCTGGGCGCCGCCCTGGCTGCCGCAGCCACCATCTGCCTGCTGCTGGGACTCTCCTGGGGTGGCAACCAGACCTATGATTGGGGTTCGCCGCAAATCGTCGGCGTGCTGGTCGCCTCGGGCGTGCTGTTCGTGCTCTTCTTCATTACCGAGCGCTTCGCCGCAGAGCCGATTCTGCCGCTGGATCTCTTCCGTAACCAGGTCTTCAGCGTCTCTGCGTTGCTCTCGCTGCTGCAAATGATGGTCCTGCTGGGCATGGCTCTGTACCTGCCTTTCTTCTTCCAGGGAGTGCTGGGCCTGTCGGCTACCAACTCTGGCGCGACCATCACCTCGCAGTCGTTCTCGGTGGTGATCGGCGCGGCCCTGGCCGGCATTCTGATCTCGATTATCAAACGCTACCAGTTCATCACCATCATCGGCTCGCTGGTCATGACGATCGGTGTCTTTCTACTCACGCGCATGGATGTCTCGACAAGTATCGTCACGATCGTCATCTCGATGGTGATCACCGGGCTGGGCCTGGGTGTCTTCTTCTCGGTGCTCAACCTGTCCGCGCAGAATGCGCTGCCGCGTACCCGCCTGGGCGTGGGGACCGCCGCAGTGCGCTACATGGGCCAGGTGGGTGCGATTCTGGGCATTGCGGTCATCGGTTCGGTCGTCAACAGTACCATTGCTAACGATGTCGCGACGCGTGTGCCCGCTTCGGTCGCCCGGCAACTCACTCCGGCTGGCCTGAAGGCCGCGACCAACCCGCAGGTGCTGACCAATCCAGATGCGCGCAATGCCGTCATCGACGCAGCAAAGCACTTCGCCACGCAGCACGTCCCGGCGGGTCCGCAGCACGACTTCATCGTGCAGCAGGTCGCACAGCAGGTCACGCACACGCTCAACCAGGTCTTCGACGCGCTCAAGCTCTCGCTGGCCGTCGCCATCCAGCACGGCCTGCTGACGGTGCTGGTCTTCTCCGTCGCGATGATCGTGGGCAGCTTCTTCCTGAAAGATATTCCCATGAAAGGCGCACCCGACAAGGCCGGAGAGGATGAAGGGCTGGTTGAGGAGCAAGAGGAGGTTTCGTCGAGCGTGCAGGCCAAATAGGTCGTACATACTGTCAAATTCGTCTGGACAGGACCCATAGACGGTAACAGTTCAAACGGATTTGACATAACTATAAAATATACCAGAGCAGGGTCCATCTTTTGTACAGAAGATGGACTCTGCTCTGGTTCCCGATCAGCGAGGCAGCGGCCTGACTGAACGTGAAAGGGGCTGGTATGAAGACTCGTCCACAACTCCCCGGATGGTAAATTGTTCGGCGGGCAAGAGCAAGGTACAGGTTGCTCACTTCTGAGAAGTTTCCTGCAAGGCGAATGTCGCGCTAGCGCCTCGCACAGGCGTCTCTTCCTGTATCCCTGTCTGAGTATGCCAGCGTACCTGCCAGGTGATTTCGCGCTCGCCGGCAAGCTCCAGCCGCCAGCTATTGCCTTGCCTGCTCAACTTCATGTCCGTCCCCGCGCCAGTGTCATTCCAGATCACGCGCGCGACATTCTCGACGCCGGGATAGACTTCGAGCGTCAGCGTATTGGGCAGTTCATCGCCGATAAACATGCGTTCAGGGGCCAGGGGAAGGATCGTGCCTGCCCTGACGTAGAGCGGAAGAGTAGCGAGGTCTGCCATGCGCGTGATGACCTGTCCGCCGCTCAGGGACCCGTCAGTCCAGAAATCGAACCATGTGCCGGCTGGCAGATAAATCGAGCGCGCGACAGGCTGGCGCGTCTCGCTGAAGATCGGCGCGACCAGCAGCGCCGAGCCGAGCATATAGGCATCATCGACGCGTGCGGCCAACGGATCTTCAGGGAATTCGAGCAGTAAAGGGCGTAGCATAGGCAGGCCAGCGTTGTGCGTTTCCCAGGCCATACTATAGAGGTAGGGATTCAGGCGCATACGCAAGAGCGCATAGCGGCGAAAGATAGTAAGCGCCTCCTCGCCGAACTCCCAGGGTTCGCGCGGCGTCGTCCCGTGAGCGCGGGCCAGGGGCGATAACAGGCCGAATTGTGCCCAGCGGATATACAATTCCGGTGTGGGGGGGGGACCATAGAAGCCGCCGATGTCGTGCGCCCACAGGCCCGGCGCGCTGAGCGCCAGGTTCAAGCCGCCACGCAGTGATGCGCGCATCGACCAGGCATCCGTCTTTGGATCGCCGCCCCATTGCGCGGGATATCGCTGGCTCCCTGCCCAGGCCGAGCGGCCCCAGACCATACCGGGCCGGCCCGTCTCCTGCGTGATGACTTCGTGGACCGCCGCGTTATACAGCAAGGGAAAGAGATTATGCAGTTCGTACCCACTCATGCCGTTAAACGCGCGTGCGTTGGCGGGTACGCCTTCGCCGAAGTCAGTTTTGAAGACGGCCACGCCGGCTTGCAGCCAGGGTCGATGGAGATCCTGCCACCAGGCGCGCGCCTGTGGATTCGTAAAATCGACGATCGCCCGGTTATAGCCGTCGGTGGGAGGAGTGCCGAAATCGGCGCAGATCGGCGCTCCCTCTTCATCGCGCAAAAAGTAGCCCGCCTCAGCCGCCGCCGCGTAACGCTCGGAGCGCGCCGAAACATAGGGCAGTTCCCACAGCGAAATCTTGAAGTGCTGTTCCCCCAGTTCGCGTACCATCCCCGTCAGGTCAGGGAAGGCTTGCTGATTTTCCACGAAATCGCAGGAGAGGCCGGGGTGGCTCAGCCAGGCAGGATCGATATGTAGGACATCGCAGGGCACCTGCTCCGCCCGCACACGGGCCGCCACCGCCTCAACCTCGGCCCGCGATTGATAGCGGCAGCGAGAGAGCCAGACGCCAAAGGCCCAGCGTGGCGGCATGGTCGCGCGCCCGGTATAGCGGGTATACTCCGCCAGCAGCTCTTTGGGCGTCGCGCCGAAAAAGACAAACAGATCCAGTGCCTCTTCGCCCACCCGGGCGGTCGCCGCCCGCGCCGTGACTGTGCCCAGGTTCAACTGAACCGGGGTTGATGTGTGAAAGAACAGGCCATAGTGGCGCGAAGAGAGCAGGAATGGCACGCATTTATAAGAGGCATCGGTCGTCACTCCCCAGGCGTCCAGGGTCCAGAGCGACACCTCTTTGCCACGCTGATCGAAGGCGCTAAACCGCTCGCCAAGCCCGTATATCTGCTCGTCGGGGGCGAGCGCCCAACTCCAGAACGCCTCCTGGCGTCCCTCTGCGGTCCTGTATAATCCGGGGGCAGGGGTGCAAAGGAGTCCATGCACGTTGCGATCATCGCCGGCGGTGGCAAACTCAGCCCCCGGCACCGCAGTGCAAGAGATGCGCAGGGTAAAAGGATCGCGTCCGACGCGGATCGTCAGGCCATGCGCCGCGACCTGCGCCCCATTCGCATCCTCAAGGATCTCCGAAGGTGGCAGATTCTCCCATGTCTCCTGGATGCCCGGCAAAAGCATCGCAGAGGCGCGTGACTCCGCGAACTGTTCACCCAGGCGAATGCGCGCGCAATGCGAACTGAGCGCCTGAATCTCCAGAATGAATGAATGCCGTGTTTGATCCTGAGAAAAGGCCCCAACGTCAGCAGGTTGGTTAGGGACGTTCGTAAAAATAGTTTGCTGGGCGAGTGGCTCATCGCTGACGATAATTGGACGCGTGTTGTCTCCCATATTGCGGAAACCGATCAGCTCGCAATACAGCCGTACCCCGCCGGGAAGCGCCTCAATACGTGAAATGCGCCGGATAAAGTCACCATCGTGGTGGGCCAGCTTTGTCAACAACGCCTGAAACTGTTTCATTGCTGCCGGCTCCGTTCATAATCCGCCAGAAAGTCCGCCAGTCCCTGATCGGTCAAGGGATGCTGGAGCATTTGCGCGATAATCGCATAGCCCATCGTAGCAATATGCGCACCGGCCTTCGCAGCCTCAAGCACATGCAAGGGATGGCGCATAGCAGCCGCAATAATTTCGCCTGGCTGCTTTTGAGCCTGCAAAACCTGGGCGATATCGGCCACCAGCTTTGTCCCATCCTCGCCCACCGCATCCAGGCGACCCACAAACGGGCTGACATAGCTCGCGCCCGCCGCTAGAGCCAGCATGGCCTGGTTTGCCGAAAAGATCAGCGTGGCATTCACCTCTGGCACACGCGTCAGCCCGTTGCGTGCAGCGAAACGCTCGCGAATAGGACAGTTCGCGATGTGCGCACATCCCTCGCAGGTTGCCGTCACTGGCTCTGTCGTAATCTGTCTCGTTGCCGCCAGCCCCGCTTTCACCGTTGGCACCTTCACCACCACATTCGGCGACCAGGCGGCGTACTCCCGACCCTGGGCGATCATTTCTTCGGCCTCCAGCGACACCACCTCGACGCTGATTGGCACATCGGACTGCCAGCATATCTCCTGGATATGCGCGCGCAGGTCGCGCACGCCCGCCTTTGCTACGTGGCTGGGGTTTGTGGTAATGCCGCTGAGGACGCCCCAGGACGCCACCTCCTTTACCTCCTCAAGCTGCGCGGTATCAAGATACAGTTTCATCGAAAAGCCTCCTCTACATCAGCAGAGGCAGGTCCGACCACCTGCCTCTTGCCTCAGTTTAACCTTTGAGCGCCCCGGCGGTCAAACCGGAGACAATACGCCGTTCAAGCAAGAGAATCAGCACCACCAGTGGGATGACAGAGAGAATCGTCGCCGCCGAAAGCAGCGAGAAATTCGTCGTAAACTCCGTCTGACTGATGGTCACAATTCCCACCGGCAGCGTATAGGTATTGCCCGTCGTGTAGTTCAGGGCGAAAAGATACTCATTCCAGTTATTGACAAACACAATCACCGCCGCTGCGAACAGGCCCGGCACCACCATAGGCAGCACAATGCGTATAAAGGCAGTAAAGCGAGAGAGTCCATCGACAATCGCCGCCTCTTCCAATTCCCCAGGGACCTCCTGAAAAAACGCCATCAAGATCAGCACTGCCAGGGGGAGGCCGAAGACCGTATAGGGCAGGATCAGCGCCCCGATTGTGCCGATCAGATGCAAGTTTTGCAGGATCTGATAGATAGGAATGACCTGGACCAGCGCAGGGAAAAGCGAGAAAAAGAGCACGAAGACCAGCAAAAAGCGTTTGCCGCGAAAGCGCAGACGAGCAAAAGCATACGCTGCGCAGGTGGCCATAATCATCGTCAGCGCGGCAGAGGTCGTTGCGGCGATGATGCTATTGATATAGTAATGGCCAAGCTCGCCCTGGAACACCTGGAGATAACTCGTCAGCGTTGGATGGGCGGGAAAAAGCGCAGCCGGCGTCGCTGTAGTCTCCGCTGAGGTCATCAGCGAGGTGAGCAGCGCCCAGATCAGGGGGAAAAACTGGATGAGCAGGATGAGCGCCGAGATAATGTAGATCAGCGTGTGTGTACTGAGCCAGGTCGCCCGCTGCCTCCCGACCCGAACGGCGTTACGCCTGCGATTCAGCAGAACCGGCTCTTTTTTGTGTACCGCTGTGGCCATATGCCCTCTCTCCCTCCTTATTTCAACGCCGGACGATAGAGTGCCCGCAGGTACAGGACAATGAAGAACATGGTGGTGATCATCAGGATAGTCGCGATACTTGAACCATAGGGAAAATCCCCGAATTGCTGGATCTGCACATAGATATACAATCCCAGATTTTGCGTGGCATTGCCGGGCGCCCCGTTGGTAAACGCGCTAATCAGATCGAACGCTTGCAGCGACTCGATCGTGCGCAGGATCAGCGTGACGACAAGGGTTGCGCGCAGAAGCGGCAGCGTAATCGCCCAGAGCGCCTGCCAGGGAGAAGCGCCATCGACGCGCGCGGCCTCATACACCTCGCCCGGAATCGACTGCAACCCGGCCAGCGCCAGGAGAGCGACGAGCGAATTCGCTTTCCAGATAGCCATGATATAAATGAGCGCCGTCGCCAGTTGCCCCGATCCCAGCCAGTTCAGCGGATGAGCGGGATTCATCAAGCCGAGGTGGATAAGCAGACTGTTCACCAGGCCATACTGATCGTTAAACATATAGGCCCAGATGACAGAGTTGGTCGAGGTGGGAATGGCCCAGGGAAAAATAATCGCCGCCCGTACCAGCCAGCGCCCGGCGAAGTTGAGGTTCGCGAAAAGGGCCAGCGCGGTGCCGAAGAGCATCTGCCCTGCCACAGTAATCAAGCTGAACAGGAGAGAAAACCCAAGCGCTCCCCAGAACTGAGAGTCGTGGAAGAGGCGTGTATATTCTGCCAGGCCCGCAAACGTTGTTCCCACGCCGAAGAACCCACCCTGCTGAAAAGAGAGCCAGAGCGTGTTGAGCGCCGGGTAAATGCCCAGAGCGATCAACGCGACGAGCACGGGGGCCAGCATGAACCAGGCCAGGCGTTCCTCGCTGCCCCTGATGGGATTCTTCCTGGCGCGTGCTGCGCGAATAAGCATAAAGCGGCTCCTCTCAATAATCAAAACCAGAAGCGCAATGGTAGAGCAGAAAATGCTCTGTAGCCGCTCCCTTGCAGGCGTTTTCCCGTCTATGTGCGAGAATAGACGGGAAAACGCCTGCCCTGACGGGACTCCCCCTCTCAGGTGAGAGAGCCAACTTGCGCCTGGACGCTGTTCAGGGCGCTGGCCGCCGATCCCTGATTGCTGAGAACGCCGTTGATCGCAGCCTGCAAGGGAACGGTGAACTGGTTATAGTTTTTCAATTGTGGCCGATTGTTGCCGCCATTCAAGATAGCCGGAAGCTGCTTGAAAATGGGATGCGCCGCTTGCAGTTGGGCGTCGTTCACCACATCGGGTCGGCTGGAGATCAGCCCGGCATTGGTTGACATGGAGAGTTGCGTCTCCTTGCTCAGCAGGAAATCGATGAATTGCCACGCCTCGTCCTTGTGCTGCGAGTAGCTATTGATCGCCAGCACCCAGCCACCGGTGCAGCCATGACCGCTATTGCCGTCCGTGGCCAGGGTTGGTGCAATGCCCACCTTGCCGGCGACCTTTGACTTCTGCGGATCATTCGCCAGCGCATAGGCGAAGGTCCAGTTGCGCATAAACGGCGCTTCGCCATTCTGGAAGAGCGCCAGCAGATCGTTTGGCGCATAGGTGTTGGTGCCGGTGGGCGAGAGATTCTTCGTGTAGATCAGATCGTGCATATACTGCAGCGCATCGATAGCTACGGGGCTATTGACCGAGAGATTCCCCGGCTGGCCGATATTCCCGCCGGCCCCCCAGATCATCTCCAGCCAGGTATCGACGATCGCCTCGATCTTCTTGCCCGGGGAGAGGTAGCCATATTTGATGCCATTCGCGGCCTCCTTCGCCATGATCTCCTTTGCCATTGCCTCCATCTCCGCGCGCGTCTGCGGCACGTTCCCGCCGTATTTTTCCACAAGGTCGGTACGATAGTAAAGCATCCCGATATCCATATATCGCTGGATACCATAAATCTTGCCGTTAATTTTCGCCACGTTTGCAGCGCTCGGCCAGAACTGTTGCAGATAGCTGGTTGAAATGTACTGATCCAGGGGAGCCAGCCAGCCGGGCAGGGCGAACTGCGAAGGCCAGGTGACATCGATATGCACCACGTCCGGGGTAGCCGATTGCGCACGGAAGGCGGTCACGAATTTGCTATACTGGTCCGTCGCTACGGGAGGCAGTTGCAGATACTCAACCTTGATTTTGCCCGCGTGGAGTTGATTAAACCTGTTGATCTCGGCGACCTGCTCGCCGGTCTGGTCCTGCAACGCGGCGTACTGGATAGTAACCGGGCCGCTCGATCCCGCATTTCCCCCGCCGCCGCAAGCGGCCAGGAACGAGCCCAGGGCGCTTACGCCAACGCCTGCCGCCACGCCTTTGCTCAGCAGCGAACGGCGCGAGAATGGGCGCGCCACCCACTCGCCGGGAGCGACCGATCCTGCTCTGGTCGTTACCGAATCGTCAGTTGATCTGTACAAAGCGTCGTCTCTGACATCCATGATGTGCCACCTCTCTTGTACAATACAGGTGAAAATAAACGAAGTGTTTGCGGACGCGGCAGGCTTATCATCTGATCGCGTCTCTCTCCCGTGTCTCTTTTTTTCGTTCCAATGCGCCGATTCCAGCTTTCAGCGTGCTGTCTGGAATGCTCCAATCGTGCGCTGACGGGGAAACCGATCGTCAGAGCGCGACCGTTTCGATGTTCCACAGGCGCGCGAGAGCCGCGAGTTCAGGCGCGACATGGCCCATCGTCAGCACGATATGATGTTCCCATCCGTCCAGCATGATCGTATCGAGCAACTGCTGCGCCGAGCCGCGCGGGCGAAATATCGCCGTGTTGCCCTGGAAGCGGCTGGCCGACGCTTCTAGCACCTCCCCTTCGATAAAAAACAAACGGTATCCCTGCCTGCCCACCCCCAACCGCGTGACGGTAGCAGGGCCAGCTCCCAGGGCGAAATGGCCGGCCACGCCGACCCGGCGATTGCAGTGAGGAGTCAACATCAGGGGATCATCCGCTGCTGCCAGGCAGGTTGAAGCATTCCCACAATGCCAGAGCGCAAGCGTATTGGCCTCCTGGTCCAGCGCGACCACATCTGCCAGCCAGGGCGGCGTATTGGTCAGCCAGCGCAGGGCCAGCATTGTGACCAGGCCGTGCATATCCGTCTCGCAGGCGCAGACAAAGCCATCGTCGGCCAGCTTTCCCAGCGTCGCGCACGGCATCAGGCCAAAGTGCTGAGGAAATTCGGGCCAGCAGCGCACTGCCAGGCCATCCAGGTGATGCGTTTGCAGCGCTTCTTTCAACACAACATACGCCTGACCGAAACGCTGGACATCTGTTACACTCAAGGCCGTCAAACTGGGAGAGCGGCGGGTCGTGGCGGCGATAACCGCATCCACCGGCTCCTGAGGAGCGCTGGCGGCCTTTGTCAGCAGGTCCGCGAGGTCGATCTGCGCGACAGTGGTGCCGATGACCCTTGCCAGTTCCAGCTCGTCATACTGGCAGCCATAAAAGCCTGTAGGGGCCTGGCCTACCAGGCCGACGCGGCTGTGGCGCAAGCGCCTGGCGGTCGCCGAGGCGCGAGCCAGGGCCAGCAGAGGGCGCAGCACCCCTTCCTCCTCGGGGTCGCCGTAAATATAGATGGTTTGATGCCCCAGGCGTTGCAGTGCGTGTGATGAGATATTTGCTCCGCACAGAGAATTGAGCCAGAGGCGATCGCCCACCTGGCCGGGTTCGCGCACTGCCCAGAGACAAACCGGAGCATCCACATATGAGGCCAACTCTACCGCCACGCTGGCGTCCCCAAAGGAGGCGCAGAGAAGAACCAGCGCATCCAACTGCCTGTTCTGGAAAGCCTGACCGGCCTCGCGCGCGGCCTGTGCATCCATAAGGAGCCGGGCATCCCCCACAAGAGACATGCCGGACTCACGTAGGGAGGCCAGCGCACGATTCGCAATCTCCTGCGCGTAGTCCACCACAAAGGTCGGGCGCGCAATGCAGGCCACGCCGATGGTGGGAGTAAGCACCTCCTGGTATTCAACACTGCTTTTCATGGTCCGTCACCGATTTTTTCTATAGTATGGAAGAGCAAGAGAGACATGGCGGGCGGCCTCGGCTCAACTATTGCCCGTAAGGATAAGCGCATCGAGAGCGATGGCCGCCGCGCCTACCAGGCCAGCATCGGACCCAAAGGTAGCTGACGCCAGTTCTACAACCTCGTCGCGTGCCAGAAAGGCACGCCGCGCAATGCATTGGGAGACTGCGCGAAAGAAAAACTCGCCTGCTGCGGTAATAGCTCCGTGCAGAACAATACGTGCTGGATTAAAGAGATCGACCAGATTAGCCAGAGCGGTTCCTAGCGACTCTCCGCAATTCATGATGATCTCGCGCGCCTGCTCGTTCCCGGCCAGCGCCAGAGAGGCCAGCTCCTCCACAGCTTTTTTGGGACCGTCCGCCAGGGAGGCCAGCTCGATGCCGCGCAGATGAGCGTGGCGGATCAGGGCCGGCTCTGCCGCAATTGTTTCCAGGCAGCCGGTATTGCCGCACGCACAGACCTCGCCGTCCGCCGCGACGGTGAGATGACCAATTTCGCCTGCCCCGTTATGGGCCCCACGATAGGGACGCCCGTGAAGGATCAGGCCGGAGCCAATGCCGGTCCCGACATAGACAAATGCGAAATCGGGCCAGTCCCGTCCATTGCCAAACAAAGCCTCGCCGAAGGCCATCGCGCGCACGTTATTCTCCAGCGCGACCGGGCAGCGCATCTCGCGCTCCAGCATCGCGCTTATCGCAACCCTCTCCCAACCCAGACTGGGGGCGCGCTTGACTATTCCCTGCTCTCCATCGATCAGACCGACCAGGGCAGCCCCGATGCCCAACAGCGCATCTGGCTGGTATCCGTTGTCTCTGAGCAAGGCGTGAAGCGACTCCGTGATACATGCCACCGCCCACTCTGGCGTGTAGCGCGTGGGAGTGGCGATGACACGGCGATCGAGAATATGCCCGCGCAGATTGCAGATCGCCAGGCGCAGGGCGCTCACCCCCTGGTGAATACTGCCGAGAAGAGGTCGATCATGGGGGAAATCAAGCAGATACGCATTCGCCCCCGCGCGCTTCCCCCGCGAGATGCCCACCTCATCCAACAGCCCCCGCTCGATGAGCTCGCGCGTAATATTGCTAATCGCCGCGGGCGTCAAGCCGGTTTCGTGAGCTAGCTCGACACGCGTCATCTCCCCTCTGCGCACAATGGCGCGCAGGACATGCCCGTTGTTGAGTTCTCGCTGCCCCGGCCTGCCGTTGGTTGCCTTCATCGTTCTCCTCGCTAATCAACAAAATAAATTAATTAACTTGATATATTAATTCAAGGATAACCAGAATGCTCCTGGTTGTCAAGGGGTGGGCAAAATTGATTCCCGTCCCTCCGCCTTGACAAAGTGCATCACTCCTGTTTACGCTTACTTAAGCGGTAGGTGGTCATACCTCCTACCACTTGCAAAAAGCTGAAGCAAAGACGAGACAAAGGAGGAGCGATGAGCCAAACGGACGAGAGGATACGCGCGCCGGAATCCGCGCCTGGCTTTCTCATTCACAACGAGGGGGATCATGTAGCTGTAGCTGTGCAGGATAACGAGCCTGGTGAACTGCAAGCAGTCTACATGGACAGCGACCGCGTATTGCGTGTGCGGGCCAGCGAAGCGATTCCCCTGGGGCATAAGCTTGCGCTGGTAGACCTGGAGGAAGGCGCGCAGGTAATCGAATACGGCGTGCCCATTGGGCTGACGCGGCGGGCGATCAGAGCGGGAGAACTGGTTCACATCCATAACATCAGGAGCGCGAGATGGCAGAAAAGTCTTTAAGCGGATATCGGCGGGCGAACGGGCAGGTAGGCATTCGGAACTACGT
>Ga0070740_10001609_pt1 | contig 29969 bp, 28 predicted proteins | sample Coa_R2_FD_67286 | JGI IMG/M metagenome (GOLD analysis project Ga0070740, IMG submission 67286) | Surface soil microbial communities from Centralia Pennsylvania, which are recovering from an underground coalmine fire - Coalmine... | ecosystem: Environmental > Terrestrial > Soil > Unclassified ...
GTCGTTTGATTGATGCTCCTCCCGACGGGCTGACAGTCGAGGACGTCGCTCCGCTGGCGCGCGACTATGAGCTTGCTGTCCTGCATACCAGCACGCCTTCGTTTGCCAACGACGCGCGTTTTGCCGCTCGGCTGAAGCAGGAAAATCCCCGGATCGAAGTGGGCATGGTCGGCGCCCACGTCGGCGTTCTACCGCTGCAGTCGTTGAATGGCGCGCCTGCGGTGGATTGGGTCGCGCTCGGCGAGTTCGACTACACCTGCGCCGAAATTGCTGCCGGCAAACCACTCGCTGAGGTTCAGGGCATCGCCTATCGTGACCACAGCCAGATTCGTATTACTGGCCCTCGGCCGACCATCGAAAATATGGACGCTTTGCCGCCGGTTATCGAGGTCTATAAGCGCGATCTCACCATCGAAAACTACTTCATCGGCTATCTCCAACATCCTTATGTGTCCCTCTATACGGGCAGGGGTTGCCGTTCGAAATGCACTTTCTGTCTTTGGCCGCAAACCTTGGGTGGACATCGCTATCGCGTGCGTAGCGCCGACAGCGTCGAATCCGAAATGGCTGCTGCCAAGAAATACTTCCCGCAGGTACGAGAGTTTTTCTTTGATGATGACACTTTCACCGATGATCTCCCGCGCGCCGAGGAAATCGCAAAGCGCTTGGGCCGTCTCGGAATAATCTGGTCGTGCAACGCTAAAGCGAATGTTCCGCGTAAAACTCTGGAGGTCCTTCGTGACAATGGCCTGCGGCTGTTGCTCGTCGGCTACGAATCCGGCGTTCAACAAATCCTGAATAACATCAAGAAGGGAACCCGCATCGACATCGCACGCGAATTCACCCGCAATTGCCGGCAGTTGGGCATCACCATTCATGGCACGTTTATTCTCGGGCTGCCCGGCGAAACACCCGAGACGATTCGCGAAACCATTCGCTTTGCCTGCGATATCGAGCCTGAGACGATCCAGGTGTCGCTCGCGGCGCCGTATCCCGGCACGGAACTTTACCGTCAGGCGCAAGAACAGGGATGGCTCCAGATCCAAACCGGTGAACTGGTCGATACGCATGGCGTGCAAATAGCTGCACTTAGCTATCCCACCCTCTCCACAACATTGATCTTCGATTCGGTCGAGCAGTTCTACCGCAAGTTTTATTTCCGTCCTCGGAAGATCTTCTCGCTCGTCGGCGGCATGGTGCGCAGCCCCGAAGTGATGAAGCGCCGCTTGCGCGAGGGCGTCGAATTTTTCCGCTTCCTTCACGAGCGCAAAAAGGCCGCTCCCGATGGCCCGGCCGTCAGCCCCGCCAACTAGGAGGCGCCCGCCGGTTTCAATCCTTCCGCCCTTCATATGGACGAATCGAATTCTGCCACCCGGGCGTTACAGGCCAAAACCTACATTCTCCTGTTCTTAATGATGGCTCTCGGATCAGTCGGCAACACCGTGCTGGACAAAGGCATGAAAAATCTCGGCCCGGCCGACTTTTCCTCCCGCTCGGCGATTTGGCAGGGGCTTTTTCACACCTTCACCAACGGCACCATTTGGCTGGGCATCCTTTTCATGTTGCTTTTTATGGTGTGCCATATGCTGGTGCTCTCCTGGGCCGATTACAGCTTTGTCATGCTTTTTTCCGCCCTTACCTACGCTTTGGTTCCGCTGCTTGGATACATCTGGCTGAAGGAGTACGTACCGGTCGCACGCAGATTCGGCATCATCCTGATCATCTTTGGCGTGTTTCTCGTCAGTCGCACGCCACCACGTACGACGCAGCCCATTTCCGGCCGCTCCGCAGGTTGAGCGGCACCGAATGCGCACGGCTTTAATCCTCGGCTTCGTCGTGTTAACCGGAACATCCGGCGAAATCAGCCTTACGCACGCCATGAAGCAGATTGGCGAGGTGAAACACTTCTCGCCGGCGGACATCTCCTATGTGCTGCTGCGCTCTTTGCGTCAGGTTTGGTTGTGGATCGCCGTGGCCTTAATGGCTCTGTCTTTTTATGCCTTCCTGACCATGCTCTCCTGGTATCCGGTCAGCTTCGTCGTTCCGGCCACTTCGCTCGCCTACGTGGCAGGAGCTCTCGGCGCAAAGTTTTTGCTGAAGGAACGCCTCACCGCCATCCGCTGGGGAGGCGTGGCTTGCATCTCCTTAGGAGTAGCATTGGCATGGACCGACCCGATGCCGGCATTGGTACACCTGCACTATTGGGCTGCCGTCTTGCGCGATGTCCTCCTATTCGCTCCCCTGATACCCCTGTTTTTTTACGCTTTCGGCGCATGGGCGGCCTGGCGCTTTTTCCGGCACTCGCGCGCGACAAACTCGAATCCGAACGATTTCACGCCGGCGCTCAGCATCCTGAAACCCCTGCACGGCCTTGACCGCGGCGCTTACGACAATTTTGCGAGCTTCTGTCGCCAGGACTACCCCGCCTACGAAATTCTTTTCGCTGTGGGTGACGACAGCGATCCCGCGGTCCCTGTTGTTCGCCGGCTTATCAGCGATTTCCCACAGATCCCTATCCGGCTTCTGGTGAACCGCGAAATTCAGGGCACGAACGACAAAGTGGCAAAGCTCTGCTTTTTGGCACGACACGCCAATTACGATTTACTGGTGGTCACCGACAGTGATGTGCGTGTTGCGCCCGATTACCTGCGCCGAGTGATCCGTATCTTTAGCGATGCGCGGATTGGCGCCGTCACCGCACTCTATCGCGCCCTTGAAGCCCCGTCATTTGGCGCTGTCATGGATACGATTGGCTCCTTGTCGTTCTCCAGCTCGGCGTTGATTGCCCGCCGCCTTGAGGGCTTGAAATTCACCATGGGATCGACCATGGCGCTAACCCGCGAGCGGCTTGCGGAAATCGGCGGATTCGAACCGCTCTTGGAGATGCATTCCGACGATTACGAACTCGGCCGCCGCATTGCCGAAAAGGGTTACAGCATCGAACTGGCTCCAGAGCCCGTGGACATGGAGTTTCCCTCCGAAGGCATTCGCGATTATCTTCGGCACGAACTGCGTTGGCTGATCGGCTTGCGGCACATCCGTCCTGGGGGGCATTTCGGCTTGCTGATGACCCAGGGCATCTTCTGGGCAGCGCTGGCGGCCGCGTTAGCGGGCTCCTGGAGTGCAAGCGCCGTTTGGGTAGCCGCTTACGTGATTGTTCGGCTGTTCACAGGTTATGTGGTCGGTGTCTGGGGCCTGCGTGATCCGGTGGTGAGGCGCTATTTGTGGCTTCTTCCTCTGCACGATCTCTTCTGGTTCTTTCTCTGGGTCGTAAGTTTCGGCGTGAATAAAATCCAGTGGCGGGGACTTGCCTTCAGCTTGCGCAAGGGGCGGATGATTCCCGTTGCTTCGCGTCCTCAGCGTACCTGACCGCTGCTTGGCGATCGGATCTTCTTAATCCGCTGATAACCTGGCCGAAATCACCCGCTCAATCCCGGCCAAATCTCGCGTGGCGCGCAGGTCACACCATCGCGGGCTCGACAAAAGCGACCCAACGTATTCGGCGGCGTTATAGCCGATCTCAACGACCAACAGTCCGCCCGGCGCTAGGGCAAACGCCGCCGCCTCGATGAGCGGCGCAAACATGTCGAGGCCATTGTCTCCGGCAAAAAGCGCCTCAGCAGGCTCATGCTCCCGCACTTCTCGCGGCAAACCAGCGGCATCCCTGCGCGCAACGTAAGGCGGGTTACTCACGATCAACTCAAAACGGGATGACCTTAAGTCCCTGACGCAATCCAGCAGGTTTCCTTCGAAAAATTCAAGCCGCCCTTCCAAATCATTGTGTTTTGCGTTGCGACGCGCATATGCGAGTGCCTTTGACGAAATGTCCGTACCTACAATGCGGGCATTGGGCAATTCGCGCGCCAGCGCTATCGCGATGCAACCCGAGCCGGTACCCACATCGGCAATCCGCAACGGCTCGCCACGGTGAGCATCGAGCCTTTCGAGCGCAACTTCGACGACGTGTTCGGTCTCCGGCCTGGGAATCAACACGCCCGGACCCACCTCGAATTCGAGCCCCCAAAATTCCTGGCGATGCGTCAGGTATTGCGTTGGAACGCCTTGGCTGCGGAGATCGGCTAATTCGGAATAAGCAGCAGCCTCGTCGTGCGTCAATTCATACTCAGGATGGGTATACAGCCACGCTCGGTCACGTTGCAGAACATGCATCAGCAGCAATTCCGCAGCCAATGCGGCCGACGGCAGGTCGGCGGATTCGAGACGCCGCATGCCCCCGGCCAGTGCTCGCCGAAGCTCCGGTCGCGCCAACATCACATCAGTACTGAGCGCTGGCTTCACGCCTCTACCAACTCCTGCTTGAGCCGTTCGGCTTCGAAATGCGTAACGAGGGCATCGACCATGGGCGAGAGCTTCCCATCCATGACTTCGCCCAGTTGATGCAAGGTGAGGCCGATGCGATGGTCAGTCACGCGGTTCTGCGGGAAGTTGTAGGTCCGAATTTTCTCTGAGCGATCACCGGTTTTGATCTGGCCGCGGCGTTCGGCAGCGATCTGCTCATGTTGCTTCTGCTGCTCGAGTTCGTACAAGCGTGCGCGAAGCACGCGCATCGCCTTGGCGCGATTCTTGATCTGCGATTTCTCGTCCTGTTGCGAAACCACCAGTCCCGTAGGCAGATGCGTGATTCGGACAGCCGAATATGTCGTATTCACGGATTGGCCGCCTGGGCCCGAGGAGCAAAACGTATCGATCCGCAGATCTTTGGCTTCGATCTTGATGTCTATTTCATCGGCTTCCGGCAACACGGCCACCGTTGCCGCTGAAGTATGGATGCGCCCCTGCTGCTCGGTCGCGGGCACGCGCTGCACCCGATGCACACCGCTCTCGTACTTAAGTTTGGAGTACACTTTGTCGCCTGAAATTGCGGCTACAAGGTCCTTCACACCGCCCAGCGAAGACGGCGAACTCTCCAGCACTTCCACCCGCCACCTCTGCGATTCCGCGTAACGCGAGTACATGCGAAAGAGTTCGGCCGCAAACAGCGCCGCTTCGTCGCCCCCCGTGCCGGCACGAATTTCCAGAATTACGTTCTTCTCGTCGTTGGGATCTTTGGGCAGCAGCAGCCGCTTCAGTTCGTTTTCGACGATCTCTTTGCGGTCGAGAAGCTGGCGTTCTTCCTCATGCGCGAGCTGTTTCATCTCCGCATCATCGCTTTCCACCAGCATCTGCTTGGTCTCCCGCAATCCCTTTTCCAACTCTTTCCATTGGCGGTATTTCTCCACCATTGCCGAAAGATCGGCGTGTGTGCGCGCGAGCTTTTGGTAGCGCGACGAATCGTTGAGCACCTCGGAGGAAGAAAGCTGCGCGGTGAGTTCCTGATATCTGGATTCGATTTGATCTAATCTTTCAAATAGCGTAAGTGAGGCCATAACCCTGCCTGCCGAAAAAGTGTCCGTGCGACCGGTCGTGATGTTCCGGAAATATGCGAGCTACCGCCAGCGTGACGGTTTCAAAAATGAGGAGCTAATAAAACGAGGTGAACATTCCTCGAACCTGCCCTCAGCATAATCGCAGTCAGCCGCGAAAGCAATCGCGCGAGATTGGAATCCTACGCAGGGGAGTTCTTCGGTTCGGCGGCTTCGTTCGAGCGGGCAAACGCTCGGTCGACCAGGCAAAGAACCACAGCAGTAATTGCGCCATCTACAGGTGCCTGCCACAAATTGTGGCCGGACAATGTGTCGGCAGCGTTCAAAACCGCACCAAAGAAAAATTCGCCGAACTCGCCCGACCGGATCGAGAGCAGAGCATTTTGCGCATGGATCAGAGCCAGAATCTCGACAAATGCGACAAGCGCTCCCCCGAGCAGCCACATCGATAAGGCATGCGATTTTAAAAGCCGCAGCGTCCTGCGAAGCAGGAACGCAAACAGTAGGATGGCCAGCGCGCCGAAAATCAATGAGAAAAAATACGTGGTTAGCAGGATGGACGCGGGATGAATTTCGCCCGCCATCGCCTCGCCCACCCATTGCAGAAACGCCACGACAAAACAGCCAATCACCCAGGCGGCGAGATAGTAAGCCAGAGTCCCGCGGCGCGTCATATGCGCCGCTCGATATTCGGAAACTCCTGCCAGACTTTCACGCCGCAGAAATGCGATCCTTCTGTGCAAATCGGAGTGGCGATTCCCGCGCGCACATAACATGGCGGCCCGATATATCTCGCCAGCTCAGGGAATGCGGCGCGCACCTGCGCCACTTCTTCCATCGAGGCCTGGTAGATCTCCTCTTGCGCATTGAAGCAGGTTCGCATCGTCCACTTGTGCAGCAAATGCAGGAGCGAGCCGCTCTCCACCAGCCGAATGGACTTGGCATTCGGCAAAAGATACAACGCGAATTCGCGCGGCACGCCGCGGTCCAGCAATTCGTTTTTTGCCGACCAGGCATCGTGCATCGCGCGTTCGTACACCTCCCGCGCGCTCGCGTTTCCACGAATCAGCATGGGCGTGATGAAGTCCGGCTCGCGCGTATCTGTAAGTATCAGCAGGGGCCGCGACCCGGGAACCATACGGTGACGCTGGTCCTGGCTGTCGGCGCTGTGGCTGAGCTTCTTCGCAAATGTGAAATTCGCATGCTGTAGAGGCCGCATCAGCGGCGCGTGCACGCCGATATTGAGCGTCTCCAGACGATATGGATTCCGCGCCGGATTCAGCATACGGTCGAGCGCTTCGCTGTCGGGACACTCTGTTTCGCTCAAACCCACGACAGCGCGATATGCCTGTGCCAGCACGTGCGGGCCCGCTGGCGAATAATCGACGAGCAAGGAGGTATGCGCGCCAATCATCGCATCAAACTCTTGGCACTGTTTCTCACCGTCGCCGGTTCGCGGCTCTTGCCATTCCGGCATGTCCTCCAGAGGCCCGTTGTCGAAACGATCAAAGAATTGCGCGTCCACTTCGCGAACTCGCGCAATCATCTCTCCGACAATTGCCCGCGCTTCCGTTGGCGCATCAGAAGCGGCCTGCATGCGCCAGAGCCGATGAAGCACCACACCCGAGAGCGTGTGAACCATGGTCGTTGCTGCCGCCACCGGCAAGACGTAACGCGCCACCTCGATCGCGCGCTTCTCGGCCTGGCGCTCGACTTTTTCGATCCGCCGTGGATGCGACATCGTGCCGATGTTCCATATGTCCGCCAGAATATCCCGCGCGTCATCTTTCAACAGGACGGTCAGTTCTCGGTAAGCACTCCAGGCGCGCGCAATCGCCCGCTCGAATATTTCACGTTCAGGCGCGCCGAATCGCCCGGCGGACGGGGGCACATAAGCCACCGCGCGGTCCAACCGCACATATCGCTGGCTCTGCTGCTCTGAGTTGTAGAAAGGATGCGCGTGCAAAAACGACCACACAAATTGCCGGCTGACGTTTTCCAGCCCAAATTCAAAATGAGCATGCTGATAAACCGTGTGGTGGCCGGAGTAGTAGGTCGCTGCGCCGATCGTGATGCGTTGCTTTTCGGTGATCTCTTCCGCTGAAATCAGCCGCGGCGCATAGCACGTGCGGGCTGCGGCGATGGCGGAATCATAAGGGTGCGCGAAAGAATTGCGCAGTGTGACGCGCGCAATCGCCGGTTCCACCGTTACCGCTGCTTGTAGTTCACTCGGGCTGTAAGGAGGACTCGAGGCCATGCTCGGCAAATTCTACACCGCGCCTGAGTGACCGGATAGCAATGACGGCAAACTATTTCTTGCCCTTGGCAGCCTGACTTGCCTGTGCAGCTTTCTCGTACTTGCGCTGGAAGCGTTCCACGCGCCCCGCCGTATCGACGAGCTTTTGCTTTCCCGTAAAAAACGGATGGCAACTTGAACAGATTTCCACGCGCATGAGGTTCCCTCTATACGTTGACCGTGTTTTGAACGTGCTTCCGCAGGCGCAGTGAACGGTGATCTCGTGATAATCGGGGTGGATTCCGGGTTTCATCTTTGCTCCATTCCTCGAGCCGTTCTGCACGGTTCCCTAGGGAAACTACAGCCGCGTCGCTAAGCTCGGGATCACTTCTAATGGTAAGCGATCCCAGCTTCATTTCCAAGCTGGCCTTAGAACCCGATCGGCGAAACCTGGTGTCCGATTTCCCTTGTCGTCTCCGCATTGCACGGATAAGTTGAAAGCATGCGCGTAGTGGTCTCAAGCGATAAGCAGGAAATCAAAGGCGCCTCGGAGCGATTCGATCTGCGGGAAGATCCTCGTGCCATCTCGCGCATTGACCCAGCCCGTCAACATCCGGCGCTCAGCGGATTTCTGCTTAATTTGAATTCCGAAGAGTCGCCATTCTCCACCCTTGGGTGCAAGGTGTGGAGTTCCATACAAAGCGCCGAGGCGGAACCCCATGTACTTGCATCCCGGATCGATCTGATGATGCACCAGGATGGCGGATTCCATGGTCAATCACAATACGAGGAATTAGCGCGGCGCTTGGCTGATCTGCTGGAACGCGAGCCTGGCGATGCGCTTCAGGCGGAGTTATATGTTGCGCACATCGCGCTGGCGGACCTTCACCAACGATATTGCTTGAGGCTCGTTCTCAGTGCTTCCGGACGAGGTGAACAACAGGCGCGATTGCGCTGGACGCTCGGTATCGCACGCCTACAACAGGCGCTTCTCTTCCTGGCTCGCGCCATTCGGCAGAATCGCTAGTCGGCGTGCCTCCTCAAGAGACAAAGGCACACCCGACTCTAACTTGACCTCTGGCCCCTGGCACTTGATACAGTTTCTTCAAAACGACACGTACCGGAGGAAGAATTGGCACGTGTAGCACGGCGGAGAAACGCGATCCTATCTCTTCCGACCCCTCCATCTCCAGCGCCAACCCTCCGTATCCCAGGTCAATGACTCGGAGAGTCTTTTGCGGGTTGTCCGCAAGCTGAGCATAAGCACGAGTGCCTGCGAGCGACACGCGTTCCCACTTGCGGGTTTCGCTTTGGCCGCGAGACGGCGGAGCTGTCGGCGGCACCCCCGACGGCACAGCCGCACGCCCAGTCGAGGTCGGCGTCGATCCCGGCATCGGCCCAGACGGCGAAACGGCGGGCGGGTAGATAAAAGACCTGCTTGCGCCGGGTGCGGCCGCGGCCTGCCTCTGTGTCTTTGCTTCGCGCTCGCGATGCTTCATCTCGTACAACCGCTGATCGGCCACGCGTACCAAAACGTCCTTTTGATCACCGTCAACCGGAAAAACGGCTATTCCATAATCGAGCCCGAGGCCAACGCTGGACTGCATGCTTTGAACCGCCGAACTGAAGTTCGCTCGTATACGGCGGGCGAGAGTGTTCGCCTGTTCTGTATCCGAGTGCACCAGCAGTAGTGCGAATTCATCTCCGCCGATGCGAAAAGCGTAATCCGAAGTTCGCAACGATTTTCGCAGCGTCGCCGCAGCGGTCCGCAAAAACAAATCCCCTTGCGGATGGCCGAAGCGGTCGTTCACTTCTTTGAACTGATGAAGGTCCAGGATCACCAGCGCAAGATGTTGATTGTATCGTTGCGCCCGGTTGAGCTCTTTTTCAAAATGCTCTTCGAAAAGTCGTCGGTTATATAACTCAGTCAGCGGATCGGTGGCTGCGTTGAACTGAAGCTTCCTGAGATCTTCGTATTCCATGAGGATCGGCACACGCAGGTAAGACGACGAAGCCAGAACGTCTACCATCGCCGCCTTCAGCGAAATCGGCTTGCCCAGCGTGTCAGACAGCTGCCGTCGGCGTTCCAGGATTTGGTCCCAGTATTCGGAACTGACCGTCTCACTTAAGTCGAGCTGAGCGATGGTCTTGAAAAAACGTTGCAGGAATTGCCCGCGAGGTACGCGGTCAAGTCCATCGAGTGTCTCCGCCAACAGCTCGAGAAAAGAATCCTCGGGCGGCAGAGAACCCTGTGTGGGTTCATTGGGGCCAGGCATCGGTTTTGGTCAGACCAAAAACCCAGCTTACCCCAACGGGGATTTGGGATAACAGACTGGTTCCATTGGCTGGCAGCACGCTAAGGGCCATTTTGGAGGTCAACAAAACACAAACATGTCCGCGGAAATCAAACGCACCCGTCGCTATTCGTAAGCCCAACGCCAGTTTTGCATGAAACCCATGGGTGAAAGGTGGCAAACGATTCGCTGCGTACACATGGGAAAACTTTTTCACCGCCTGACTCAAATCCCCCTTTTGCCTGGTCTCTCGGGACAAGTTTCCTCTCTTGAACCAGAGAAAACATTTTCCGTGATAGTACTTCCTTCCTAGTACCTATTATTATCTTCCTCGATCCATAGTCTCCATCACTTCTTACGTAAGTCATCTGTATTGTTAGCTGTACAGTGTATAGGTGATATGAGAAAAATGTTTCCTGCGACTTTACCGCAATCAATTTCCACCTATGTGCAAAATGGAACTTTATTACCATTGACTCCATTTTGCCTATTTTGCGACTATGCCTGCGCCTTCGAACCTCCGTCGAGGTCGCGCTTTCCCGCTCCTGAGGCGAACGAAATCAAGGAGAGACAGTTTTGCGGCAAAGTATTGCTGTCGAGAATCAAGTTTCAGATTTACTCCCTGCAACTCTGACCTCCGGATTGTTGGATCTTTTCGGCATCCCCTTATTGGTTGCCAATCTGAGCGGAGCTTTGCTCCTCGTAAATGACGGTGCTCATCAGGCTTTGAATCTTCCGGAAGATTCAGGCTGGCGGCAACTCAATCTTTTCGGCCACATTTTGCGCATGGATCCTCAGGTTTTGCTGGGCCAAATCGAAAGCGGCGAGACTGAAGTAGATCTGCAACTCGAGACCGCTTCCGGGCGGCTCCGAGCGCGTTTGGAACGCCTGCCGAATTCCGAGTGGCTGGTACTCAGACTGGAGCCGGCTGGAACCGCGCAGGCTGCCGCGAGCGATAAAACCACTGAGCCGACCGTGCAGTCTCTACTGCAAGAGCGCGAAATTACGTATCGAAACCTGCTTGCCGCTTACCTGCGCCTCCAGGAAGTGAACCGCCAAAAGACGGTTTTCCTCGCGTCGGCCGCGCATGAGCTCAAGACGCCGCTCGCCGTGATCAAGGGTTATTACGATCTCTTGCTTTCAGGCTCGCTTGGAAAACTGAACGAGAAGCAGTGCGACATTTTGCAGGAATCCAAAGACAGCTGCGAACGCTTAGTCCGCCTCGTCTCGATGTTTTTGAACTATTCCACCTTGGAGAGCGGCAAGCTCGTGCTCTATCTCCGGGACAATGACCTGCGCGATTGCCTTTCCGAACTCGTCACGCGCTGGCACGAAGCCTTTCAACGCAATCACGTTCGTCTCGACTCGCTCGTCGATGAAAACTTGCCAATCTTCAAGTTCGACTATCAAAAAGTACAGCAGACCGTTGCCAATTTGCTTGATAATGCCCTGAAGCATACCCCGACAGGCGGCTCCGTCACGCTTCGCGCAGATCTTCATTTCTGGGAACGCCGCGTAGCCAAAGAATCTACCGCCACCGATCGCCGCCGAGCGCCGAAACACGAACCGAATTGCATACGCGTATCGGTTAGCGACACTGGTTCGGGAATCGCGCCAGAGCATCATCAGGAAATTTTTGAAGATTTCGTGCGTGTTGATCGAACTTCCTCGGGTATGGGACTGGGTTTGGCTATCGCAAAGCGCCTTGTCCAAGCTCATCGCGGAAAAATTTGGGTGGATAGCGAATTGCGCCATGGCTGCACGTTCACTTTCCTCCTGCCCATCGATAACCAATGAGCCGTTTACGACAGCATCAAGAAGGGATAACTGAATGAGTAACAAAGAACGTATTCTGGTGGTGGATGACGAACCGAGCATTCGCAAGTACCTGCAAACGCTTTTGGAGGTCGACGGCTACGAGGCGGTCGCCGTCTCTTCTGGACCCGAAGCCTTGGAACTGGTACAGGAGGGGAATCGACCTGATTTCGTTATTCTCGACGTCCTCATGCAGGAGATGAACGGCCTCGAAACCTTGCGCCGCCTCATGCAGGTCGATCGAACCCTCAACGTTATCATGCTCTCGTGTTCAAACGAGGTCACCACTGTTGTTGAAGCGATTCGCCTGGGCGCTCAGGATTACCTGACCAAACCGTTTGAGAAAGCGGAGCTTGACGCGGCCATCCTGAAGTGCCGCCAAAAGATGGATCTGCGCAAAGAAAATCAGGCTCTGCGGGAGTATTGCGACCACTTGACCGAGGATCTTTCATTCCTTGCGGCCAGTCCGCAAATGGTTCGCATACGCCAGCAAATCTTGCAGATCGCGCCCGTGGATGTGCCCGTCTTTATTTGCGGTGAGAGTGGTGTCGGTAAGGAAGTCGTCGCACGCATGATTCATATGCGTTCCACGCGTCGCAATCAGCCCTTCATAAAGGTGAACTGCGCTGCCCTGCCGGGCGAATTGCTCGAATCCGAGTTATTCGGCTATGAACAAGGAGCCTTCACCGGAGCCGTCCGTTCCAAGCCCGGCAAATTCGAATTGGCGAACAAGGGGACTATTTTCCTTGATGAAATCGCAGAGATGAGTCCTCATCTTCAGGCCAAGCTGTTGCACGTGCTTCAGGACCATCAATACTCGCGCCTCGGAGGTCGTCATATGATCGGTGTCGACGTCCGCGTGCTCGCAGCAACCAACGTTGAGGTTCAGGAAGCCATGAAGTCGGGCCGCTTGCGCGAGGATCTTTACTATAGACTCAACGTCCTATCGATTAATGTCCCGCCTCTGCGCGAACGGACCACGGAAATTCCGCTTCTCTTCCGGCATTTCCTCAATAAATACAGTGAAAAGTTTCAGAAAGAGACGCCTACGCCATCCGAACATCTCATCGAAGCCGCGATTCGTTATGCCTGGCCCGGCAACCTTCGTGAACTCGAAAATTTCGTAAAGCGCTACGTTATTCTCGAAGACGACGAGGGCAGCTTCCGCGAACTGGTCGAGATGGCCGCCGCGCGTCAGCGCACCTCGCCGCGCGAGGAATCTGCTCCCGTCCGCGAGCAAGGTCTGAAAGCACTCGTGCGCGGACTGAAAGACGAGGCCGAAATGGAAGCCATCGCGGACGCTCTTGAGAAAACGCATTGGTGCCGCAAGGATGCCGCGAAGATGCTGGGGATCAGCTACAAGGCGCTCTTGTACAAGATTCGCCAGTTCAACCTGGATTCCGGTAGAGGATCGCGCTCCCAAGCCACTCCACCATTAGCCCCCGTGGGTAAAGAGAGCTAAGGACATAAAGTGCAATCTATTGCGTATTCGAGGCACGACAGTCTCGAAACTCATTTGCAATACAGGGGTTCTGGGAAGCGCAGTTGCAAAACTTTTGCTTCCCTCCTCGTGTAAAAAGGGAACCATGAGCTACCGCGAGTCCCCTAAAGTTCCACGCGTCGCCTTTTTCCCCTTTATTTACCGGAACTTACAAAACATTAATAATTCCGTTATTTCGGGCCACCATTGCCTTAGATTCCCACAAGCGGCTTTTGCCAACCCAGGGAGGCTAGCCGCTTTCTGGAAGGTGAATTGCACTCTCTAGAGCCTAGGGGTAGGAGTCTATAATCAAAAGGTTAGTGGGAGCCTGGGGGACATGACCGACCGTCGCACGGCACGACGCTATGATCTTTCTTTACCTGTGTTGATTCGGCTGCCCGTCGAACGCGACGCCCATAGCGGAAAGACTCGCGACATCTCCACTCGTGGCGTCTATTTTGTTGTTGAGAATAACCTGGCCGCCGGCGCCGAACTGGATCTCACGATGACCTTGCCCGCGGAGGTCACCGGGGGCACGGAAGTTTTCATACGAGCCATCGGCAAAGTTGTCCGAGTAGAGAAGGCGCCTGAAAACGGTGCTCGGCAGGGCGTCGCCGCCCTCATTCAGCGATATGAAATCGTCCGCAACGAATCCATGAAGTCCTAACCTCCCCCCGCCCAAGTTAGCTAACCTTTCAACTCTCTTGTTCTTGTTTTGCGATGGTACGGGGTGCGCTGTGTTTGTGAACGGCAGCGATGTGCTAAAGTCTTTCAGGAACATGGTCCATCCGCCCGTTTGTAAATCTGCGTTCTTGCTTGTGCTGGCGCTTTCGAGCGCTGCTATTTTCGTCACTGCCCAGGAACATATGAGCCAGCTACCATCGTGGTCAGGCGTGATTGTAAATGCGAACTGCACGCCGGACGAAGCCTTTGCCGAAGCCGCGAAATGCACCGACAGCCGTGCCAACGCCAAGCTCGCTTTGTATGATGACACCACAAGGCAGGTATTTAATCTTCAGCCTCAAAACCAGGCTGTCGGTAATCTTGGGAATGCTGTAACAGTAGAAGGCGTGCTGAACGGCGACACGATTCAGGTCACTGCCCTGAAGTTGCTCACTGGGATCGGCCTGTCTATAGGACAGAAGGCGCCGGATTTCTCAACCACAGATCAGTTCGGCAAGCAGCAAACGCTCCATACGCTCAAGGGATCGAAGGGTACGATCCTTTTGTTCTTTCGGTCCGCGGACTGGTGACCCTACTGCAAAGGGCAGCTGGTCCAGCTGCAACAGGCGAAGGCTCGATTCGAAAAGCAGGGACTGAAGCTTGCCGCCCTGAGCTACGATACCCCTGCGATTCTGAAGTCGTTTGCTGACCGGCGTAAGATTGATTTTCCTCTCCTCGCCGATCCTGATTCAAAAGCCATCCGAGCTTACCGGGTTCTGAATACTGAAGCTACCGGCCAGTTCAAGGGCATGGCGCGTCCCGGATTTTTCTTCATCGATACAAACGGCATTATCCGCGAGAAATTCTTTGAAGCGAAATATCGCGAGCGATTTTCTGGCAACAACCTCCTCTCCAAATTGTTTCCGGAATTGGGTGAAGAAGTCGCAAGTACGACCGAAGCTCCGCACTTGCGCCTCGCTCTGGAGCAGTCTGACCGCACTGCATTTCCCGGCGGGATTGTCACACTGACCGCCGAAGTGCAGCTCCCGCCTGACGTCCACGTCTATGCGCCCGGCACTCAAGACTATAAGCCGATCAAGCTGGTGATCGACCCTGCATCGGAAATCGAGCTCCGCGCCGCCATCTACCCGGCGTCAAAAACACTTTTCCTGCCCGCCATCAAAGAACGGGTTCCTGTTTTCACCGGCGCGTTCCGCATCCGCGAAGACGTCAAGATCAGCTCCGCTGCCGAGTTCAGCAACGCGCTTGGCAATGATGGCAAGCCGCTGACGATCACAGGCAAGCTCGAATATCAGGCTTGCGACAGTAAGATTTGCTTTCTGCCCGAATCGGTTCCTGTCCAGTGGCACGTGCAGGCGCTCCCGCTCGATCGCCAGCGCGCTCCAGAGGAGATTCGTCACAAATAGTTCGTCGCGCGTGAACTAGCGGCAATATGTACTCGGCCCTGCCATCCAGTAAATCCACGTCCCAAATGACCGTCCATAAACGGCGCCTCGGTTTACGGATTCGCGTTTCCACCGTTCCGCGCCTGTGGCGCGTGCCGGCGCCCGACGATATATTTATGAATCACGCTGCCCCACGAGCGGACCATTTGAATCTTATGTTTGAGCTTATCCGCTGGCACGGCTGCTTTGAAGTTGCTAAACCACTGGGCAATTCAACTGCAGGTTCAGAAACACTTCTCGATTGCCTGGGCGACTCGTATGCAGAACTTGGGAGACAACCGGAATGACGCAAGAAGTGTGTGTGCTGACCGAGCCCGAAGAGGAACTCAGAGACAAACTGGAACAGCGCCTTGGCCCCGTACATACACTCCTCCGCCTTGGCATGGAGCGGATTTACGAAGACAGGTTCAACCACGGGATTAATTTCTTCCATCCCGATAAATGGTACTCGCTCCATTCTCTTTTCACCTGCGCTTTAAAGCTGACCGGACTACATTATCTCGGCAGTAGAAACGCCGAACGCATCCGTGTGCGACACAACCGCATTTACCACTCAGGGCTGCCCGATGCCTTCGAGGGATTTACCATCCTTCAGATCAGTGACCTGCATGTCGATATGAATCCAGCTGCCATGCGGCGTGTTTCCGAGCTCGTCAGCACGTTGGACTATGACCTCTGCGTGTTGACTGGTGATTTCCGCGGCAAAGCATTTGGTCCATTTGATCAGGCGCTGCGGGGAATGACGGCATTGTGCTCACAATTGGCCGAGCCATTCTATGGCGTGCTCGGCAATCATGACACTGTCCGGATGCTCCCCGGCTTGGAAGCTCTCGGAATCCGCATGCTGATGAATGAATCGGATACCATTATGCGCGGCCGCCACCGCATTCACCTCGCGGGTGTGGACGATGCTCATTATTACTCGGCCGCCAATCTCGAAAAGGCCGCGTCCCGCATCCCTCGCGGCGAATTCGCCGTCCTGCTTTCACACACTCCGGAAATCTACAAGCAAGCGGCTTTTGCAGGTTTTCAGCTCTTCCTCAGCGGTCACACTCATGGAGGGCAGATCTGCCTGCCTGGAGGCATTCCCGTTACCCTCTCCTCCTCTAAATTACCCCGACGTTTAGGCGCGGGACCATGGCGTTACGAAACGATGGTCGGTTACACCTCGGCCGGACTCGGTGCCTCTGTTGTTCCCGTACGGTTTAACTGCGAACCGGAAATCACCTTGCACTATCTGCATTGCACTGAGAGTGGAATAGGTTAGGAGCGTTCAGCTTTGTGATCCGCTCGGCGTTCGTTCGCTCTTTACTGCGAGGGACCGGTGTTGTCATCCTCAGTATGTCTCTTGAGGATAGGCCGGTTGGGATCTGAATCTTCTCGGTTCGGTATTCCTGCCACTGGAAGATCGTAAATGTACCGGATAACAATCGTGGCCCCTGACCGGCCAGTATCGATGTGCAAAGTTTCATCGAGCTGGCGCCCATCGCGGGAAAGCTCGAATGTCCGGGTCATTTTGCCGCCCAAAGGACTTCTCTCGTCCGATACCAACTGGCTCCCATCCCAATGCGCTGCCACTTCCTCGCGGCTCCCTTGCGGAGATTTCGGCAGCTTCCGCCCGTCGGTGTACATGACTAGTTTATCTCGGTGATCGCCGGCAACGTCGATCTCCGGACCATTCACCTCGATACTCATGGAGACTGCGGGATTGAGCAGTGCTTGGATTTTAGGGTTATCTTCCATGTCCCGCCCGCCATAACCAGGTCCTCCAGATGGTCCGCCCCCTCCGCCAGGAAACGGGGAGCCGCCCCAGGGCCCTCTGGGGTAGCCGCCCGGATAGCCTCCAGGATATCCGCCGCCGGGATTGCCTCCACCGGGATAGTTACTGCTGCCACGTTCCGCCATGCGGACCCTCTGGCGGGGATCGTCGCTTTGGTCTGCGTTGAATCTCCAAGCTCCGGCGATTGTAGTCCTCGGTTGGACTTCAGGCTCTTTCGGCTTGGCTGCCGTCACTGGCTTGGGTTCTGATGTTTGCTGCTCCGGCCGAGACTTTGGCGTCGGCAGCGGCCCAGGAGGCGCCTGCCCCCGTACCGCACCTGGGAGAAACAGCGCGATCGCAGTCAGCATCCCGAACGCAATACAAACTGCCGGATTTCGGACTGTCATCGTCGCCCCATTACCGTTCGTTTCATCATGCTGGCTTTTGAATCTCTGAACCATCCCATCTGTACAGTCTAGGTATCGATGCAATTGCGGGCAATTGAGTTGTCGGCCTTTTCTCGAATCGAGTTACCTACCGCTTCTAAGGTAGTGTCTTGACCGTATGTTCACGCATCTAGTCGGCGAGCAGAAGTATGCGAACAGATCATCACCGCAAAGCCGCGCCTGTCGCGGCAAGCGGCTACCTGCTATGATTTCTTTGTCGAGTTTTATCTGCGTTCTGTTCTGCTCGGCTCATCAATACTCATGATTCAACTTACGTCCGCAGGAAAAAATTTTGGCTCGAAGACTTTGTTCGAAGACCTCAACTGGGTCGTCGGGCCGCGTGAACGTCTGGGGCTGGTCGGCGGCAACGGCACCGGCAAATCTACCCTGCTGAAAGTGCTCGCTGGAATTGAACCGCTCGATAAGGGTTCCCTTTCCTCCGCAAAAGACACCACCACCGGCTACTTGCCGCAGGATGGCTTATCTCTGTCCGGCCGCACGGTTGTCGAGGAATGTCTCTCCGTTTTTGCCCATCTGCTCGATATCGAAAAAGAAATGGAAGCGCTCACCCACAAGATGGCCGAGCTCGATCCCAACGGTAGCGAATACGAACGAGTTGCCGACCGTTACCATCGGATCGAGACCGAATTCCAACGCAACGATGGCTATTCACTCGAAGCTCAGGTTGGAGAAGTGCTTAATGGGCTCGGTTTCTCTCGCGAAGACACCCGCCGTCCCGTAGAAGAGTTTTCCGGCGGATGGCAGATGCGCGTGGGCCTGGCCAAGCTTCTTCTGAAAAAACCCAATCTGCTGCTGCTTGACGAGCCCACCAATCACCTTGACCTCGAAGCACGCAATTGGCTCGAGCAGTACTTAAACGCCTACCCTTACGCGTTTGTTCTGGTCTCACACGACCGCTATTTTCTCGACGTGACGGTGAACAAAATTCTGGAAATCTGGAATCGTCACACCTATTTCTACACCGGCAATTACGACCGCTACCTCGAGCAAAAAGCGGAACGCCGTGCCCAGCTCGCAGCGGCTCATCGCAACCAGCAGGAGCACATTCACCATCTGGAGACATTCATCAATCGCTTCCGCTATCAGGCCACCAAAGCCAGACAGGTACAGAGCCGGATCAAAGAACTCGAGAAGATTGAACGAATCGAATTGCCGGATGAAGAGAAAAAGATTCATTTCTCGTTTCCTCAGCCCTCTCCCAGCGGGCGCATGGTTGCGGAGCTGCGCGGTGTCGCCAAAAGTTATGGAGAAAATAAAGTCTTTGAAAACGTCAGCTTTGTCCTCAATCGGGGCGACCGTGTAGCCTTGGTCGGCGTCAATGGCGCCGGCAAATCCACCTTGATCAAACTTCTCTCCGGAGCCGAGCCGGTTTCACGCGGTGAACTGCGCCTCGGCCACAACGTGGAATGCGATTACTTTGCGCAAGATCAATATAAAGTCCTCAACCCCGACGCTCGCCTGCTCGATGATCTTACGACTTTTGCGCCCACAGCCGTAAGCAATCAAACCCAATTGCGTACGTTGCTTGGCTCGTTCCTGTTTTCTGACGACGACGTCTTCAAGCGCATCGGCGTGCTCTCGGGCGGCGAACGCAATCGCTACGCGCTGGCCCGCATGCTCCTCCGTCCGGCAAATTTCCTGCTCCTCGATGAGCCCACCAATCACCTCGACCTTCAGGCAAAAGACGTTTTGCTCGAAGCGCTGCAAAAATTCACCGGAACCGTCGTCTTCGTATCCCACGACCGCTATTTCATCGATAAGCTCGCGACGCGCGTGATCCATATCGAAGACGGCAAGCTGCAGGATTATCCGGGCAATTACGAGGATTATCTGTGGCAAAAGGAGCGAAGCGCCGCCCAGCCGGTTTCGAACGGTACGGGCAGCTTGCCGTCGCCTGCCTATGCCGGCAAGAACGCCCGTGACAAGCGGCCGAAAAAGACCAATCCCAGCTCCATTCGCCAAATGGAAAAGGAACGTGACGATCTGGTCGAGCAAATTTCCAGGTGCGAAGCGGAAATCGCCAATCTGGAAATCGAACTGGGGCACTTTAAGAGCGCCGAGGAATCGATTCGGCTCGCCGGTTTGCTTGACGAGCATCGCGTCACGCTGAAGAAGATCACCGAGCGCTGGGAAAAGCTCGTTGTCGCGCTTGACGGCGAGCCTTGCGCCGCCCAATCAAAGATTACGCCAAGGAACGCGGATTAGGCGCGACCGAGCTCCGATGATTTCTCACGTAAATATCACACCTGCTTTGGAGTATCGAACTCATGAAACCTGCCGCAACTGCCGCCGCTGATGAAGTCCGCTGGGACCTGAGTGTCTTTTATTCCGACATCACGGATCCGCGTCTCGACTCAGATATGCGCAAGCTTGCCGAATGGGCTGGACGCTTCTCGGCTAATTACAAAGGAAAATTGGCCGAGCGCCTGGGCCCTGCCCTCCAGGAATATTCGGAAATCGATACGCTGCAGGGGAAAATTGCCGCATACCTTGGACTTCGCGAGAGCACGGATTTGGCAAACGCAGCCATCAAAGCCAAGCTTGCCGACGTGCAACGCAAACTAAGCGCGATAGCGGGACAACACCTCACCTTTTTTGAACTTGAGTTGGTCCAGCTCAGTGATGCCACCATTCGAGCTTGGTATCAAAAGGATCCGTTCACCGCGAAACACCGGCCGTGGATCGAGCATGTGCGGCTGTTCAAGCCTCATTTCCTGAACGAGGCGGTCGAGTCCGCCCTCATCAAGCGTTCGCCGTTTGACTCCGGTGCCTGGAGTGAATTCTTCGACGAACTTGAAGCCGATTTGCAGTTCAGCTTTCGCGGTGCGACGAAAAATCTCACCGAATTGGTTCACCTGCTCACGAAATCCAAGGATTCGCAAGAGCGCGCCGAAGTGCTCAAATGCCTCAATACAGGATTGGGCGGACCCTTCGCAAAGTATGCCGCCCAAACACTTTACATGGTCGCCGGCTCAAAGGCGGTGGAAGACAGCGACCGCGGCTACGCACACCCGATGGACCGCCGGAATAAGCTGAATCGCATTCCGGATCGCGTAGTCGATGTCTTGCACAATACTGTCACTGCGGTCGGCGGTCCGCTGGCCCGCCGCTATTACCAACTGAAGGCGCGCCACCTCGGCCTTCCGGTGCTCCGTTGGAGTGACCGCGACGCCCCCATGCCGTTCGCGGATACCACCATCATCCCCTTTGACGAAGCCAAAAATATCGTCACTGCGTCATTCGAAAGTTTCAGCCCGGCTCTGGCAAAGATCGTGACCAGCTTCTTTGCCGAGCGGCGCGTGGACGCGCCTGTTTACAAGGAGAAGCGCCACGGCGCATTCAACTCCTCGCATCTCCTTCCTGGCGGCACACCGGTCTCTTTCACGCTTCTGAACTATCTCGGAACGAACTCGGATGTCATGACGCTCGCGCACGAATTCGGGCACGGCGTGCACGGCATCCTCGCCGGCCAAGCTCAAGGCCCGTTAATGTTCCACGCGCCCATCGCTTACTGCGAAACGGCATCTGTATTCGCGGAAATGACGACCTTTTCTTTTCTCAAGGACCGCCTCGCCCGGTCCGGCGACCAGAAATCGCTTCTGGCGCTGATTATGGGCAAGATCGACAAAATGCTGAACACTGTCGTTCGCCAGATCGGATTTTCAAATTTCGAGCGCCGGCTTCATGGCATGAACGACTCGTACAAGATCTGGAATGAGCCCACAAAGCTTTCCGTCGAGGAACTGGCCGCGACTTGGCTAACGACCGTGCGGGAACTCTATGGCGATGATGGCGAAGTCTTTCGCTATCAAGACATGGATCTTCTGTGGGCGTATATCCCCCATTTCCATAGCCCCTTTTATGTGTATGGTTACGCGTTTGGCGAGTTGCTGACGCAAAGTCTTTTCGCCCAGCGTGGGAAGCTCGGCTCGAATTTCGAGCCACTGTATCTGGATCTGTTGCGCTCCGGATCGACTAAAGACGTCGTTGAGCTGCTTGCTCCTTTCGCACTCGATCCAACCACTGAGAGTTTCTGGAGTGAAGGAATCACCGGCAGCTTGGGTGCCCTCATCGACGATGCCGAAGAAATGTCTCGCGCTCTGGGACTGGTTTAGTACGACTCCTGCCCTATCTCGCGGCTCTGAAGTGAACGGAAACAGCGGGGGCGAGCTATTTGCTCAAAGAGGCCTTCTTCACTTTTCGTGACTGGCCCTGCCAGGCTTCCGCCACAAGTTTATACTCGCGCTCGAGATCGTGTGAGACACGAATCTCCCCCTCGCGCACGAACCGTTCGTGATTTTCTTCGAGATCGGCCGGAACATACAGGTAGTTTGCCGTGACCCCGAATGACGCTTGTAATCCATACGGCCGTAGATTACCAAAGGCGTGGATGTGCTCCAGACGTGCCCCATTCGAGAGGTGGAAGGTTGCCACCGGATCATACAATTTGCCGTTCTGCTGAATTTGCGTCAGGTAAGCAAGGGAAACTCGCTCGAGCGGCTTTGTCAAAGCCTCCCGATAGGCGAGAGGTTGCTTCAACATCGTTAGAAATGCCTCTACGGGATCGCGCCTCGTGCTCGCCGCGCTTAACGGCTGCGCATAATCGGCAAGCAATCGTGACAACCGCTCGTGCGTAAAGCCGTTCTCATCCTGCCGGTTTTCCAGCGCGCGCGAAAGGTTCGGCACCGGTGAGAGCGTCCCGTACGTCTTGATGTTTGGGAATTCCGCCGCGAGTTCGGTCACCACCTGTTTGAGCAGGAAATTGCCAAAAGCAATGCCGCGCAAGCCCTTCAGGCAATTGCTGATCGAATAAAAAATCGCGGTATCCGCCTGTCCCGGAGCAAGCACCGGCGCATGGATATCGAGCAGCGGCTCGAGATTTGCCGTCAGACCTTTGGTCAACGCAACTTCAACGAAGATGATGGGTTCATCGGCGAGGGCTGGATGGAAAAACGCGAAGCATCTCCTGTCTGCTTCGAGCCGGCGCCGCAAGTCGGGCCACCCGTTGATCTCGTGAACCGACTCGTAAGCCATGAGCTTCTCGAGGGTTAGGGCCGAGGTTTGCCAGGTAATTCGCTCCATCCGCAGAAAGCCACGATTGAACCACGACCTGAAGAGATGCTTCAGGTCCAAATCCAGTGCCTGAAAATTGGTGCCGTTTTTCGCGGTCTCAAGTAGGTGCCCGCGCATGGCAACCAGCGTCTCGGTTCCCCGCGCGGCGGTGTTTATCCGGCGCAGCAGTTCCTGCCGCGGAGCTTCAACCGCCGCCGAAAGAGCTGCGAGGTTAGCCGCGTCCGGCATCCGCTTATATGCCGCCGCCGCACGAACGATGGCTGCTTCGTCTGGCCCAAAGTTCCGGCACAACATCTCAAAAAAATTGTGGCGCTCCGCGGGCGCCATGGCCTTATAGCTCTTGATAATCTCCTGTGCCAGCACCGTCTGAGACGCCTCGCCCCGTTCGGAAAGCAGATGATGGCAGAGAAAATCCATGTCGGTTCCGCGCCGTTCGCGGACGAGCCGCAGGAGGTTGCTGAGGAAGCCCGGCATATTCGCAAAATTATAACGCCACCACCAACGAACCGCTGCCTGTGAACTAGTAGCCATCTCCACCCACCACCAAATCAGCCTGTCATCCGGCTAACAGCCACAGCCCACACCACCAATGGTTGTTTCGGCCGGCCTGGCAACCTGAATCCGCGATATCCTTTGGAATCGAATAAGCACATTCATTTCCAAAGCGAGCCGTACCGGACCAGAGCCGCACCGACACATCAGATGAATCAGCTCTGCGATGCGGCTGATTGTTTCAATTCCCCTCATGCTGGAATCGGCATTCCTCATTTACGCAAACGTTTTCCCTCAAACGCTTTTCTGCCCTTGGATTAGACATATCCCCCTTGTAGTAGCCGCAGCTAATTGATAGTGCAAACCTTAGCTAATCCGGGCGATATACACTCCAGCCCGCCGTGCTGCAGCTTTCCGGAGTTTGGCGTCTCATGTGCTTCATACCTCCCGGCACAGTTTTGGGAATTTCGTCTGTTGGGGGGAATTGACGAAAGTGGTCGTGGCTGTTACACAGAAGCTTCCGCTTACCCTCAGGGTCGATAACCTCCCCCCCGAAGACGTGATTTTCGGCCGCTCGCTCCTGATGCAGGAGTTTCGGCAGAAAATCCAAAAATTTGCCGCTACCACCGTCCCGCTGCTCATCCAGGGCGAAAGCGGCACCGGAAAGGGAGTATTGGCCCGCTATATTCATTCGCGCTCCAGTGTGGCCACAGGCCCGTTTGTTAACGTCAATTGCGCCGCCATCCCAGGCACGCTCCTCGAAAGCGAACTTTTTGGATATGAAAAGGGCGCTTTTACCGGCGCCTATGTCAGCAAACCGGGACGCGTAGAGCTGGCCCACATGGGCACGTTATTCTTGGATGGCATCGACGAAATCGATTTGCCCTTGCAAGCCAAACTGCTCCAGCTCCTGCAGGATGCACAATTCTCCCGCATCGGCGGCGCCGAAGATATTTGCGTTCAGATCCGCGTGATTTGTGCCACCGGCCGGCCCCTGGAGCACGAAATCTCCGCCGGCAGGTTCCGCGCCGATCTCTATTACCGCATCAATGTTGCCCGCGTAGAGTTGCCCGCTCTTCGTCTTCGTATCGAAGATGTGCCGCAGCTCGCCCTGCACTTCTACGAACGGCACCGAAAGCGCCATAAGAGCGCGGCCGCCCCGATTTCACCCATGTTGATGAGGCTTTTCGAAAAACACAGTTGGCCGGGGAACATCCGCGAACTCGAGAACTTGATCGAGCGCTACGTTATCTTGGGTTCTGAAGAAGCCATCGGTCAGGAACTCGCAAATTGGGAGCGCACGCCGGTTGCTCCTGAACTTCCCGCTAGTGGCCCCATTCACCTGAAAAACGTGACCCGCAAGGCCGTACGCGAACTCGAGGGCAGGATCATTCTCAGTGCTTTGGAAGCGAACCGCTGGAATCGCAAACGCGCTGCCCGTGATCTTCGTATCAGCTATCGAGCGTTGTTATATAAGATTCGGCAAGCAGGTCTGCCCGCCAAGCGTTCTTCCGAGCAAGCGCGCACAAACGTTCCCCTGGCTTCCGACTAAACTACGCCTGCTCTGATTGTTTTCAGCCCACGAGGTTTCTATAGGATGGAGTCGGTCTAGCTGCGCTTAACTGCCCTACCCGGACACGTTCACCTGAAAACAGAGGGCACAATCTCGCTTAAAGAAGAATCGCGCTTCTCATAATATTTGGCGTAATAACGGAGGTATTCTCCGCCACGGACGCCGGCGAGCCAATCGGTATGACTCGTATACCACTCAATCGTTTGGCGTAGGCCTCGTTCGAGTGGAATCGACGCCTTCCAGCCCAGTTCGTCCTGTATTTTTTGGCAACGTAAAGCATATCGCCGGTCGTGTCCGGGGCGATCTTTTACATACGTGATCAGTGACTCCGGCCCGTTCGTCAGTTTCAGGAGCCGTCGCGCCAGGGATAAATTCTCTTCAATGTCGAGGCCGCCGATGTTGTACACCTGGCCCGGGCGGCCCTTTTCCAGTACACGCAAAATTCCCTGGCAATTATCTTCGACGTGCAGCCAATCGCGCTGTTGCTTTCCATCTCCATAGATGGGGAGCGGCTTACGCTCGAGCGCGTTTGTAATCATCAACGGCAGGAATTTTTCTGGGAACTGGTAAGGGCCGTAATTATTCGATGAGCGGGTGATGATCGCCGGGAGTCCATAGGTGCGGACATACGAGAGCACAAGAAGATCGGCCGCGGCTTTGGAGGCTGAATAAGGACTGCTTGGCCGCAACGCCGAATCTTCATCCGCGAACGAATCCGCTGCCAGATCGCCATAAACTTCGTCGGTGGAAATATGTACAAATCGTTCGAGCCGCAGCGAGCGTGCAGTCTCGAGCAAGGTAAAAGTGCCCTTTACGTTTGTGTCGACGACGGGCGCAGGCTCATAGATGCTGCGATCGACATGCGACTCCGCGGCGAAATGCACCACCGCATCGCAGCCGCGCATCGCCGGTTCCACCAGGCTGGCATCGCAGATATCGGCCTTGATGAACTGGTAGTTGGGATTTTCTGCCACATCCGCGAGATTGGCGAGATTCCCCGCATACGTCAGCTTATCCAGATTAATGACCCGGTAGTCCTTGTGTGCTTGCAAAACATGTCGGATGAAATTTGAACCGATAAATCCCGCCCCGCCCGTGACCAGAATCTTCATCGCAGCACTTCTCGGGTGGCACCGACTTCGTGTTCCCGGCTTCCCGATAGCTTGTTTGCTCCTGTTTCCGCTACCAGCATATTGGCGCGCAGCAGCGATTCAAACGTGCCTGCATCGGTCCACCAGCCTTCGAGAATTTCGTAGGTTAGCTTTCCTTCTTCGATATAAAAGTTGTTCACATCAGTTATCTCTAGCTCTCCGCGCCCCGAGGGCTTCAACCGGCGAATCTTCTGAAATACGGTTTGGTCGTAGAGATAAATTCCGATGACCGCGTATTTGGATTTGGGCCGCTTCGGCTTTTCCTCGATTCCTACGACGTGGCTCCCTCGGATTTCCGCCACACCGAATCGTTGCGCGTCTGTGACCTCTTTCAGCAAAATCTTTGCGCCTTCTTTTTGCTTCGCGAACTTCTCTACAGCCCGGCAGATATTGTTTTCGATGATGTTGTCGCCAAGCACCACGCAGATCGAATCACCATCGGCGAAATGCTCTGCCAGAGCTAAGGCATCAGCGATGCCCCCCTCGCCCTCCTGGTAGGTGTAGTTCAGGTGCTTCAACCCAAAATCGCGCCCATTCCCCAAAAGCCTGAGAAAATCGCCTGCATTCTTGCCTCCGGTAACCAGTAAAATCTCGTGCACGCCCGCGTTCACCAGTGTCTGAATCGGGTAATACACCATGGGCTTGTCGTAGATCGGCAGTAGGTGCTTGTTGGTGACTCGCGTAAGAGGATTCAGCCGGCTGCCCGTGCCGCCCGCAAGGACCACACCCTTCATTTCAGCTCCATCGCGACCGTACTCGCCCTAAGCAAGATTATGTGTTGGACAGTAACCGACTATATCTTAAATTATCGCTATTCTGAACCGCTCCGAAGACACTTATGCGGAACCTGAGACATCGCCTTCTGGTGAACGCTATCTATTGAGCGTTGCACATCATTGTGACACCCAAGCTGACTGTCATTCTGAAGACGAGCGGCGCGATTCCGGGGTCCCCCAACACACGCGGGTGTTGCGTGTGATGGGTGGGATTGTCGGGCCCGAAGGCTAGCACCGCACGTAAATCACGCGTTTTTGCGAGGATGAGGAAACTCGTGCCGGTCCCCGACGCATACCGACCTTGCATGCGTCGGAGTACAGTCTCGAACGACGGAACGACGGAACCTCGCTTTCGCACCGCAGAGTCACTATGTTGCGTTAAAGCTCAGCAACCGACGAGTGAATCCCCGGTATCGTTACCGCGCCTGCGCGACGGCAACCATTTCAGTTCGTTGGCGTTGGCCATTCAGTTCCGAAGTCTTCAGCCAATCGACATCCTTCACGCTCACGGCTCCCGTTGTGCCGTTTGGAAGAATGTAATTCACTGCGCCGCCATCAACCCGATAGCGCGCCACTGAATAAGTCTCGTCGGTCTTAAGCGCAATCAAGGTGACTCGAGTCACAGGTACGGCGGTTTGCAATGCAGTTTCGACCGGTCGATCCGCTGGAGCCGGCGGCCGAGTTACAGGCTGCATAGGTGAAGCAGCCGCCGGTTGTGCGGCGGGTTGCGCCTCCGTCCCGGGCCACGCTGGCAATGAAGGTACCACGCTTCCCGAGCGTGAATTATTTTCACCGAAATAATGCCACCCCGGCTCGAGCATTGACGATTTGGGGATCACAATGTCATCCATCAACCGAAGCGTCAGTTGGGATTCGCCCTTTAGCGCAGGGCGCGGCCCGCGTGCCGGCAATGCGATCACCTTCCATGGCCAGAGCGGCGGAAAAAGCCACTCCACGGCATCGCGCTTGGCATGTCCTTTCCCCACGATGTCGCCTTCGCGGTCCACACGGTAGCCGCGCAGCGCAACAACTTTGCTGGGCACCGGCACGTCGGCGCCTGGTAAGCCGATGCGATCAAATTCCAATCTCAAGTACCCCTTGCCGAAAAAGTGGCCGGGGTCGCGAGCGGCTTCCAGATGCCCTTGTAAATAGCTGCCACGCGGAAAAGCCGCGCGGCCGAACTCCTGCACTCCGCTGAGATGGCAGAGCACGGGATCGCCGACGTCGGCGGTTGCGGAGGAAAAGTTGGGTTCATTCATGGTGCAATGCAACAACGTTCCCGCAGGCACGAGAATCTCCTGCGATTGTGCATTCAGCCCGATTCCGAACACGAGCAGCGCGAACACCGAACAAACGAGAATGCGACGCATCGTTTGACCTCCCCTTGGATCGTCAGGATACGGACTATGAGCGTGGGCCCGCGCCTGGCGAACCTACACGTTTGCCGATTCAAGTACTGGGGACCTGGCCCTGGAAAGGGCCGGACGGATTAAACCCGAGCACCGGCACGAAGTTGTATACGTGAGTTTATGTATTTGGCGGCTGCGGCACAGCCAAGGTAAGCGCGTCCGGCACGATCCGGAATTGGGCGGGCAGTCGGCCCGCTGGCTCGCCATCCACCTGGACCCAAATGGGTTGGTCGCTAATTGGCTCGCAAAGCATTTCCGTTGCGCGTACGAACCGTATTTGGCGAGCGCGCCTGAGTTGCCCCGCAAACAGCAGCGGGATGTACGACAAGTATCTCCAACGAGTCTTTGCACTGCATAGCATCAATTCAAAGTCGTTGCCGTAAAGGTCTGCGCACGTAGTGATCTGAAGCGGTCCTCCGTAATGCTTCGTGCGCCCCGCAACCATCAGTGTCGCCTCTGAACTGTCATGGTGAGCCGTGACGCGAAACCCGGGGAAGTTGTACAAAGCGAGCTGCCGAAATCCTTCTATCCAGAATGCGAGTGTGCCGGTGCGGGCTTTTAAACTTTGGCTCACCGCGCGAACCATTATGCCGTCCGGCCCGGCGCCTGCGAGAGAGAGAAAGTATCGGCCCTCTGACCCCAATTCCGTCGCGCTTACGTGTCCTAGCGCGACCCGCCTTAGCGCGCTGTGTGCGACGAGCGAAGCTGCCTTTTCCACATTCCAGGGCAGCCCCAGCTCTTTCGCGAATACATTTGCGGTACCCGCCGGAAGCAAGGCCAAAGGAACCGAACTGCGGGCCAACCCGTTCACAACTTCGTTCAGCGTCCCATCGCCCCCGCAGACGATCACCATTTTCCGATGTTCGCGAATGGCGCGGCGGGCTAAATCCGGTCCGGAGCCAGGCCCGTCTGTCGGCGCCAATTCTGCATCAATGCCGTCCCGCGCCAGCACCTTGCGTGCGCGATCCAGTGCAGTCGGGTGCAAACCTCTCGCGCGCCCTGCTGTTGGATTGAAGATGAGCAGTGCGTCCCGAATTGCCTCTGCCATGCGCTCTAAGCTTTCCGTAGGACTACGGAGCATCGCAAATTACAGCAATACTCAGGCCCTTCTATTCATTAGATTCCTGCAAGTTGGAATGCACTTCCTCACGGATATAATCGTGGGCGCAGCGATGGGCGCCCTGATTGGCTACCCCTCCGTATCGTGTTTCCTGTAATTTTGCCCACTGCGGCGGTCTTTAGTTTTACTCAAGTAGTGCTCAAGTAAAGCCCCAGCTGGAGAATCTCTAAATTAAGCTAATCTCATTCATAATAAGGCACATAATGGCTGTGTGTGCTGCATCACTGTATCCCTCATACGCCGATTTACCCTCTGGACATGCTACTATTGGGATTGTATTATCACCTTCCCCTGAGGCTCCAACTTTTCTGGAGAGTCGCATGACCCAGAAGCGAAGAAACGAAAATGCTCGCGTCGTCTGCCTCTTTTGTGGGACTCCGACCTTCGTCCCCCAATTTCCAAGCCTCGACACCCATGACGAAGGGGATCTCGGCGCGGGAATAACGCTCGTTCGCTGCCATATTTGCCGCAAAGAAGCTCCTTATGCGGCTAGCGAGATCTTCTCGATTCAGGAAATTCCGCCTTCAGAGGACAGTACCCGCACACGCGCGGCGGGTTTGTAGTCGGCGATTACATCATCTGCCCTTCGGCTGGTTATTCCGCAGTTGCGTCCGAAAACCCGCCCAGCATCGGTCTCGAGTTAAGTTTCCGCTAGCCAATAGGGGTGCTGTTGACGTCCGCGGCTCCTGTGACGTTTGCCCGAACCACGCCTGACTGATCGCTGAAGAACCGTCGCCCGCTATTTGCCGTCACCGGATTCGCAGTAATCGAATAGCTCAGCACATTTCCGCTGATACCCGTTGCCCCGGGT
>Ga0070740_10001610_pt1 | contig 29968 bp, 32 predicted proteins | sample Coa_R2_FD_67286 | JGI IMG/M metagenome (GOLD analysis project Ga0070740, IMG submission 67286) | Surface soil microbial communities from Centralia Pennsylvania, which are recovering from an underground coalmine fire - Coalmine... | ecosystem: Environmental > Terrestrial > Soil > Unclassified ...
GCGCACCGTCGAGGCCGGCATTGCGCTGGTCGGCACGGAGATTAAGTCGATTCGCGACGGCAAGGTGAACCTGCGCAGTTCATACGCGATCATCCGCCAGGGCGAGGTCTGGCTGGAGAATGCGCATATCGCGGTCTACGATTTTGGGAATCGCTTTAACCATGAGCCAACGCGCCGCCGCAAGCTGCTGCTGCACCGGCGCGAGATTCGCCAGTTGGAGGAGCGCGTGGCGACGAAGGGCCTGACCCTGATTCCGCTCAAGCTCTATCTCAAGGGCGGGCGCGCGAAGATCGAACTCGGCCTGTGCCGGGGCAAGAAGTTGTATGATAAGCGGGAGGCGATTGCGGAGCGTGATGTGAAACGAGACATAGAACGCATCTTACGCAGAGGATAATTCATGGTTGAAAAGCAAGCACACGACAGCGAGGGCGAGAAGGCCCCGACTACGGGCGTCTCGCCCTCGGCCTACCTGGAATCCACCCCCGAAACCTTTGGCATCGCGCACCTGCTGGGCATGAAGATTGTGCGCTCGCAGGATGGGATTGGTCAGGTCAGCATTCAGGTGGATAAACACTTGATGCATCCCCAGCAGATGGTACACGGCGGCGTTATCTTCACCCTGGCCGACACGGCGATGTCGATGGCTCTGCTCTCGCTTCTGCCGCCTGGCACGCCCTTTGGCACGATCGAGGCGAAGATCAACTATTTGCGACCGGTGAGCGAGGGCGAGCTGCTGGCCGAGGGCCGGGTGGTCCACGAAGGCGGCTCGACCGCTGTCATGGAGGCCACCGTCTATAATCTCTCAGCCACAGGCAAGCGGGCAAGCGCGCAGGTGCTGGGCACCTTCTATATCCGACGCCAGAAGCGAGCCGTAAATAATTGAGAGCGAGAGGGTATGAGCGAAGGACTTCCTTCGCTCAGGACTCTGGAAGCGGTTGCCGAGACATCGCCTGCAACAAATCGGTACGAAAATCCTGCACCATACGCTGTGTACTCTGTTCAACCCGGGGTAACGGGGCCGTCCGGCGCAGAGCCAATGTTTGCTGAATGAGCGATTCAGCCACGTCCAGGGTTTCAGATAGAAGAAACTTGCCGTTTCCCGGCAGATTTTGAGGGGCAAAGGGATCGTATTCTGAAAGGCCAAACTCCCAGAGAGGAATAGTAAGCAAGTCACTTAGCTTCCTCAAGGTGGAGACATCTGTGATCTTCTTTTTTCCATATTCAACCAGTTGGACGTAATGCCAATCTACCCCCATAGCACCTCTCGAACGCGGCCATTTCTCTGCAAGTTCTTGCTGTGTCATCCCGCATTTCTCGCGGTATTTTTTAATAGTTTTACCATGATGGTAGGCGTCGGCAAGCATGAGTGCAATCCTTTCAACACTACAAACCAATTGGTATGTACACTTCGATTTGCTAAAACAAGCAAAAGTGTGCTTTCTACTCCCCTTTTGGGCCGTTCACTAAAAATGCAAATGAGCTTACTCTTTATGCAGGGACCAATGCTGTCCGCTTCTGATTGTAGCATAGACTTGCGTCAACGAAAAGGAGGAACTTCTATGGCCCAAAGCGAAGTCACGCGCCTGCTCACGCGCATCGAGCAAGAGTATGCCTCGGCGCGCAGTGGCTTGAGCGACCTGGCGAGCGGGACGGCGCGCCATGCGTTCATCAGCGGCAAGATGGAGCGCATCGAGACCTGCCATCGCGCCCTCTGCGGCCTGCTGGGCGAGCAGGAGGCCACGCGGGTGGTGATGGAGCGGATTGAGCGTCTATGAGGCAAAGCGTTGGCATGCCCACTGGCTGGCTGGAGTGACGAGCAGGAACCAGGGACGTTGGGTGCGCGATCCCGCAGGCCGGGAAAGCGTACCCGTGCGTTGGGCGCGTAAGCTCGCAGGACGCACACAAGGGGCGTCCCTACTATGGACGGGAAATTGCTTGGTTTGCATATTTCACGCGTAAAACCGACGTGAGTCTGCCTGAGGTGGGTTGGATGGATGGACATGGGCACCCAGCACGTCCAGCAACCAGGACCTCAGGCTGCCCTGACGTGAAGGTACGCGGAAAACGTCCCCACGCCCCCAGCGCCCGTCCATAGTAGGGACGCCCCTTGTGTGCGTCCTGCGATCTCGCGCACCCAACGCACGGGTACGCTTTCCCAGCCTGGGCGTCCTGTGGGCTTACGCATGCACGGACATGTTGGCCGGCTGGTATGTTCTGCGGGATCGCGCACCCAACATGCAGGCATGCTTCCTGGCATGGGCGGCCTATGGATCACACCCAACATACGAGTACGCACCTGCCGGGCTGTGTCCGGCCCGCACATGCCCGTATCGATGACGAGAATGGTCATCTGGTGTTTGTCAGTAAGTGAGAAAGGGGAACACACGATCATGACCCAACCCGTCTGGGAGCAGGAGACGATCCCGCTCCCACGCCTCTCCGGCTGGCTGCTGGAGCACTTCTTGTCCACCCATCAGTTGAGCTTGCGCGAGGTGGCCCGCGCCGCGCAGATGCCTCTGTTGGTCGTCTGGCGCGTTTGCCGGGGACTGCCTATCGCCGCCTGGCAGGCTGCCCGGCTCACCGAGGCTGAGCGGGTCCAGGCCCGGTTCGATCCCACCGAGGGCTGCGAGGTGTTCTTGCTGAAGTAAGGTAGCTCCCTACCCGATCAGCGAAACCTCCGGCGCTCTCTCCTCCTCGCCAGAGGCAGCCCCGTCCTCTCTATACTTGTACTGATCGGCGCGTCCGCCGGGGAGCCAGAACATAGCAACCAGGCTGACGAGCATCAGCGCAAAAACGACCAGGTAGACCAGGTAGACCCAGAAGAGTCCCCCGGAGAGGGCGTTCTGAAGCTGCTGGAGAAAATTCGCGGGCACCAGAGCGCGAATATTGGGCGTCAGCAGCACATTCGCGGGCGCAACATTGCGCGGCAAATGCCGGGTGGCGTCCGCGAAGTGCGCAAAGATGGGCGCGAACCGCGCGGCCAGTTGCACGTTGAGAATGGTGCCCATGAAGGCCACGCCGATCGTGCCGCCGATCGTGCGCACAAACTGCGTCGAGGCGGTCGCCACGCCGCGCAAACGCCAGGGAACCGCGTTCTGCACGGAAAGAATAAAGGCTGTGCTATCCATACCCAATCCGGTGCCGATCAGAATCATCGCGGTAACAATCAGGAACAGGCTGGTATCCTGGCGGAAGAAGAGGAGCAGCGTGGCCCCCAGCGCGGTCAGCAGCGCGCCCCCCACAGCGACCTTGCGGTATCCCCAGTTCAGCACCAGCCTGCCGCTCAACACAGAGGCCACCGGCCAGCTAAAGAGCAGGGGAGTCAGCACAATTCCCGCATCAGTGGCGCTGCCGCCCTTCACGCCCTGGACAAACAGGGGAACATACGTAGTGACGCCGAACATGGTCACGCCCAGGATCAGCCCGCCGATGCTGGCGACCGCGATGATACGATTCTGGAACAGCGTCAGGGGCAGGATCGGCTCAGGCGCGCGCCTCTCCAGCCAGAGGAAGAGGACCATGAGCGCGGCGAACAGCGCGAAGAGCGAAAGACTCTGAGGAGAAAGCCAGGCCCAGGAGCTTCCTCCCTGCAAGAGGGCGAAGAGCAGAGCGACGATCGCGCCGCTCAGAGCGAGCGTGCCAGCGTAGTCAAGGGTAGGCTTTGTGCGCGTCACCTTCTCCTTAAATGCGAAGATCAGCAGCAGGGCGGAGAGCAGTCCAAAGGGAACATTGATATAGAACACCCAGCGCCACGAAAAGTGGTCCACGATCAGCCCGCCGATGGCCGGACCGATCACGCTAGCCACGCCCCAGACGCCGCTAAAGAAGCCCTGCACCTTCGCCCGCTCGCTTAACTCGAAGATATCGCCGATGATGGTCAGCACAAGCGGCAGCACCGCGCCGGCCCCCAGACCTTGCAGCGCGCGAAAGACGATCAGTTGTTCCATCGACTGCGAGAGGCCAGAGGCCACCGAACCGAGCAGAAAGAGGGCCGTCCCCGCGAGAAACAGCGGTTTGCGCCCATAGAGATCGGCCAGCTTGCCATAGATAGGCACGGTCGTAGTCGAAGTGAGCAAATACGCAGAAAACACCCATGAATACAGGGAAAAGCCTCCCAGCTTGCCAACGATACTCGGCATTGCCGTACCCACAATTGTGGTATCAAGGGCAGCCAAAGACATCCCTAACATCAACGCAATAATAATGACAATCTTTGCCTGACGGGTCATAACGATTCCTTACACTCTAGCCTGGAAAAAGAATATACAGGAACAACAGATACTATTAAACTCACCGCCTCAATGAGGTACGCTGAATGCGCACCGGGGGTACTGCTCCATTCACAATCCCCATAAACCGACACTTATTGCAACAGAAAAAGGGACGAGCTTTATTCCGCCGGCCTTGTTCCGCCGGTCAGCGAGATGCGGCGATCGTAGCGGAAGAGGAAAAGCAGGGCGACCAGGGCGACCAGAGCCAGCAGGGCGGTCAGATAGATCAGGCCATCGAAACCCCATTTCTGAGCAAAGACGCCGCCCAGTCCATTGCCGAGCAGTTGGCCGAGGCCGAGAAAGACAGAGTAGAGGCCCATCAGCAGGCCGCGATCTTTGGCGGCGCCTTCGGAGAGATCGGCCAAGTAGGAGAGCGCTGCGGGCGCAAAGCCGGTTTCGGCAAAGACGCCTACCAGCAGGAGCAGCACCCAGCCTGTTTGCAGCGGGCGATTATCGGGCGCGCTATGGTTGAGGCCGAGCAGGGCCATGCAGGCCACGTAGATGCCGCCGATCGAAAAGAGCATCAGAAGCAGGCGGGGCACCCGATTGAGGAAGAAAGCCCAGAAGAGCAGGCAGAGGCCAAAGAACAGCACCACCGAACCCAGCACTAGGCTCAGATGTCCGCCGCCGCCGGCGCCGCTCAGACTGCCCATCAGAAACTGTCCCGGCATGTGGCGATGGGCCGAGAGCAGGAAGGTCAACTGAGAACTGAGCCAGATGCCGACCAGGGCGAAAATGCTGATCCACGCGGGCATAAAGATAAAGAGCCGGGGCGAGCGCAGGAGACGCCAGTAGCGCGAGGCAAGCACACGCACACCGCCATGTTCCACAATCTGCCGGGTGCGCGGCACGGCCAGCATGCAGCAGGCCGCCGCCAGGTAGCCCGCTGCCAGCAACAGAAACGAGGCCCGGCTAAAATGATCCCAGGCAAAGCCGGCGCAGGCCACCCCGACGGCCAGACCTCCGCTCGTCACCAGTTCATAGAAGCTCATCAGGCGCACGCGCAACTCTGGCTCCTGCGAGGTGTAATCAGCCAGGTAGCCGAGAACCGCCGGCACCTGCATCGCGGAGGAGATGCCGGCCAGCACTTGCAGGCTGAGCAAATAGGGGAATGGATCATCTGCCGGCGTGAAGAAGAGCAGCGTCACCTGGAGCAGACCAAAGATTGGTCCCAGCGTGAGAAAGATGCGCCTGCCCCAGCGATCGCTTAGCCCGCCCATCACCGGCGAGAGCGAAAGCTCGACAATAAAATAGGTAACGGAAAGCAGGCCAACCTCGACGCTGGTAATGGCTCGACCGTGACGCGGGGCAAGCTCGGCCAGGAAACGGCCTACCATCAGGGAACTCGCGCCTCCGTTGACGCGCAGGAGAAAGGTACCGAGCAGAAGAGAGAAAGCGGTAGCGGAAACGCGTTTAGCCGGCTTCGTTTTCCAATTGTTCCAGGGTTGCAACATTCGCTCTATCTTTCCGCTGATTACGCAGGGCCACAACTGCGAGAATGGCGCCTACCAGCAAAAGCAGCATAGCCAGCACCAACAAAATCAACAGCAGCGGGCGCATCCCCCCACCACCTGCGTTTCCCAATGCTATTATACCCAGAACAAGCATACGATGACCCTCTCTTGAGTTCGCCTGGCAGCGAGTCCACAATACCCCTCCCTCCAAAGTCAAGAAGGCGCAAAAATCCGCCTTTCCCCACACATTTGTATGATACACCAGGATCGAAAGTTGAGAATAGGCCCCTGGCCTTTTTGTACCATGCGTTTCGATCTATTGGCTTTTCTATCGCTGGATAGCATGTTACTCTCTGAGCGATGCCTGCGCTCAGAGAGATGCTTTTCAACTCAATCAAGCGTCTGAACGCTCCGATCGACACCGGGGCGCAATTCCTTTTCGTACATATCGTAACCCATCAGGATATGCATGCCGGCCCGTTCGTAGAGACGCGTTGCGCCGGTCAGGTTCTGTGAGTCTACGCCCAGATCTACTACAGATGTGCCGCGACGGTAAAATTCGCCGAAGGAATGGCGCAGCAACGCCATGCCGAGTCCCTGTTTGCGCCAGGGACGGCGCACGCCGAGCGTATCTACCAGGCCATTCTCCAGGTAGTAGCCGCAGAGCGAGAGCCCGGCCACCTGCTCGCCCTCCCAGGCGATAAACCAGAGCGAGGGATCGAAGTCATCCCGGTTAGTGATATGGTGCTGATACCAATCCTCAAACTTGCCCGGCAGGTGCCCCCAGTGGTCGCGAAACGCCTCGTCGTCGGCCTCGAAGACCGCGCGCGCGTCGCGCTCGGGCACAAAGGGACGCAGGGTGATGCCCTCCGGCCACTGCGGCTGAGGCGGCTCCTCCGACATCTCGATGCGCATCACCCAGGTGTGGCGAATGCTCACAAAGCCGGCGGCCTCGATCACTGCGCGCGCTCCCTGATTGCCGTTGTGGTGCCACGTGTGCAGCACCACCCGCGCTTCAGGCGGGGCCAGCAGCACAAATTCCCGCGCGCGCTGCTCCGCCAGGGAAAGCAGATGCGTGCCTATGCCCTGCCCGCGAAAATCGGGATGAACGCGTACATCGGCACGCACGCGCACATAGGAACGCTGGCCAACTGTCGCATACCCGGCAATGCGCCCGTCCGAGGCAACGGCGAGCCAGGCGTCTGTCTCGGGATGAAAATCCTCATCCCGCCAATCGCCGCGCAACTGCTCCAGCGGGCTGTCGGGCATGCCGCAGTCGGCCACGTCGCAGGCGTTGAGCATCTCGCAGATGGCCTCTAACTCCTCCTCGCGGGGCGCGCGGATGGCGATATTGGGAGATAAAATAGTCTGTGCCATAATAGTATACTCTCTATTCTCCGGCGGGGAGAGGACGATCGTGGGGATCGTTCTCTCCCCGCCGGCTTCATGATTTCACATGCTCAAAAGGGACGAGGATCGAGCTAATGGCTGCCCAGCGCCTCCATATCCTCTCCCTTCTCGCTCGCCTGAATGGCCGGACGCAGCTCCTTCTCGTATATTTTATACACCCGGACGCTGCACAGGCCATCTCGATCGTAGAGCGGAGCCGCGCCGATCAGCCGGCCCTGCTCAACGCTGACATCAGCCTTGAGCTTCTGCTGGGCATGCGCCACCGGCAAAGCCCCGGTATCTTCCGCCAGTGAGAAGGAAATACGCAAGAACTGTCGTCCCGGCGCGTATCCCTCTCGCTCGAACAGGCGCTGCGCGCCCTCGTTGGCTTTGCTGATCACACCGCGCAGCACCACCCGGACGCCGAGAGGCGCCAGGCGGAGATGCTGGCGTGCCCGCACCTCGACCAATCTCAGCAACAGCGTCCCTATCCCGCGATTGCGGTACTCAGGATGGACGCAGAGGAAGGTCGAGATCTGCGTGTGATTTTCGTGCCACACACAGGCAAAGCCCACAATCTGTCCTCTGGTTGTGACTATGACCCAGGCATCATTGGCCAGGTGAAAGTCTGGTCGTTGCCATTGTGACAGCAGGTCCTCCAATGAGCCGCCCGTCGCACCATCTTCGGCGTTTTCACACACCGCGATGAGCTCTGAGAGCGCCTCGAGGTCCTCTGTCTGCGGCGCACGCGCCACAAGGTTTTTAAGCAGGACAGCCATAGTCAATAACTCCGTTCTCCCTCTTCCGCCTCCCGGCTATTTCTTGCGCCAGGATGCGGACGAGGCTCACTCCAGCCAGAGAAGGAGCGAGGTCAGAACCTCAAACCGCGAGTGTCTGTGTACTCAATTCCACCCCCACGCGCAGTTCCTTCTCATAGGTAATGGTTTCGCGCGCTACATGCATGCCGGCTCGACGATACAAACGAGTCGCGCCGGTTAGATTTTGAGAGTCAACGCCCAGGCCGGCTTTGCGCAGGCCCCGGCGATAGAATTCGTCAAATGAATGCTGCAGAAGGGCCATCCCCAGACCTTTGCGCCGCCAGGCCCGCAGGACTCCCAGGGTGCTCACCCAGCCCCACTGGCCCTCGATCACACAGAGTGAACCTCCGGCCACCTGCTCGCCCTCCCAGGCGATAAACCAGAGCGAGGGATCGAAGTCCGATCGCTCGACGGTCCAGTGCTGCCATTGCTCGAATGTGTGCGAGACATGGCCCCAATGGTCCTCGAAGGCTGTTTCGATCGCCCGGTACACCGCGTAATTGTCGCGCTCAGGCACAAAGGGACGCAGTTCAACACCATCGGGCCAGACAGGCGCGGCTGGCTCCTCGTTCAACTCGATCTCCATGCGCCAGTGACGGCGAACTTCTTGGAAACCCGCGCGCTCGTAACGCGCAATCGCAGCAGAATCGGTCGTGGGCATCCAGCAGCCAATCGTCACCCGCACACCCGGCTCGGCCTGCGCCATCCGCTCGCGCGCCCACGCTTCACCAAGCCCAACCAGGTAATCCCCCAGGCGCGGATTGCTGTAGCCCGGATGGATGCGCGTAGTCACAAAGAACTTCGCGTGCTTGTGATCTTCGAGAAAGAGCGAGCCAACCAGGCGTCCCTCCCGGTCAAACACCAGGCGCGTATCCCTCTCCAGGTTCACATCCGGCCCCGAAAAGATGATCCGTATATCCTCGCGCGTATACTCCTCCTCGCCATCCGCGCCATACTGCGAGACATCGTAATCGTGCGAGAGACTATAGAGCATATCTATATCGTCCAGCGTTGCAGGGCGCATCGTCAGGCCCTGCGGCAAAATACTCTCCATTTCTTATTCTTTCCCCTTTCACTCAGGACGGAAGCCATCCCACCGGGATGCAACCCGCATTCCGGCAGGATTCCTCCATGCTTTTCCTGTTATCCATTTCTCTTCAAACGCCCGGTGCGCTTGGCATAGCGTTCGGCAATCCCGAAGATCCACAAGCCCAGCGGCACGCTGATCAGGCCACTGATGACCAACGGCCACGTGCTGGCCCAGATCTCGGACGACCAGATCGGCTTGTTGTTCAGCAGCGCGTCGCGCAGACCATTGAGCACGTAGGTCGCCGGCGAAACCCTGGCCAGTGGCTGCATCCAGCCCGGCAGGACATCAATCGGATAGTAGACCCCCGAGATCAGCAGCAGAATCGCGCGCACGATGTAGGACATCTGTGAACCGCGCTCGGTATACAGCAGAGGCAGAACTGAAGCCCCGATGCCGAAGCCGATAAACGAGACGCTTCCCAGCAGCAGCATAAAGACGGCGGTGAGGTAGTTGGCATGGCTCAGATTCAGGCGGAAGAACGAGGCCACCAGAATCAACTGCAGGAACGTGAAGAGCATGCCATGCACAACCGCGTACCAGCAGCTTCCGATCATGTGCGTAAAGCGCGAGATCGGCGCCATAAAGGTGTGCTCGATCGTGCCCTCCCAGCGTTCGATGTTTATCACATCGGTCACGCCCTCGAAGGTCACGCTCAAATACGACCAGACCGACGTACCAATGATCAGGTACAACGTGAGCGAATCGATCTTTGCCTGATCCATACTACCCAACACCTGAGTATTTTTACTGATCAGCGTTACGCTCAGGGCGTTGATCGCGTTGTAAAAGAGCCAGACAAGCTCCCAGCCCCAGTAACGCTTGGTCAGGTTCCAGTTGCGTTCAAAGAAGGCATAGCTTGCGCGTCCCTGGTGCATTAGCGAAGACATAGACGATAACTCTCCTTGTAGACTACTCTTCCTCTTTCAGAGCCTCAAACGCTTCAAAGGCTTTTTCCCAGCTCCCATAGCGTTCGATGTCGGCTTCACTGATGAGATGAGCAACGGTATAATGCATAAACACTTCGTTCATCGTGACGGGCGTGAGACGCTCCAGGCGCTCCGCCACCGTCCGCTTCAGTTCCTCAACGGTGCCCTGGGCGACGATCTTGCCCTGATCGATGATGGCCACCCGATCACACAGCGCCTCCGCCTCATCCATGTCATGGGTGGTGATCAGGATGGTCGCGTCGTGATCCTCGCGCAGTTGCCGCACAAACATCTGCACATCGATCTTCGAGCGCGGATCGAGGCCGGTCGTCGGCTCGTCCAGCAGCAGCACGATCGGCGAGGTAAGGAACGCGCGCGCGATGGCGACCTTCTGCTGCATGCCGCGCGACATATTCTCCAGCGGCTGCCCGATGCGATCTTTGGGAATGCCCAGGCGGGCCAGAATCTCGCGGATCTTCGCCCGCGCCTCGTCGCCCTGCATGTTGTACAGCCTGGCGGCGTAGATCAGATTCTCCATCGGCGAGAGCTTCTTGAAGAACGACGCCTCGACGCTCACCCGGTTGATCAGGCGCTGCACCGTGCGCTCATCCCTCTGGACATCGTAGCCAAAGATCGACACTCGCCCGGTGTCGGGAATGAGCAGGGTGGAGAGGATGCGGATCAGGGTAGACTTCCCTGAGCCGTTCGCTCCGAGAATGCCCATGATCTCCCGGCGCTTGATATTCATGCTCACATGATCGACCGCGAAGACCTCGAGCTTCTCTGACTTCTCCTGATCTTTCTTAAGCCGGCTCAGCAGCGAGCGGCGTTTCTTAAAGACTTTGGTCACATCGTCGATGACGACCGCATCCCTGGTCTGATCAATCACGATGTCGCGCACCAGGTTCGCCGCAACGGTTTCTTGAATAGCCATCGCTTTCTCTCTTTCGTTCGCTTAACAACACAGCAATACAAGGTATCTTTTTCTCATCCAGCATAGATGCTGCCGGCGATCTCTACACCGATCATCAGCACAGGCTGATACCTGTACAGTGGGACAACATTCGTCCATGCTTTGCGTACCCTCCCTCCCCCGCCGGCACGTCCCGTCACTCCTTCATACAGTGCGCACCTTTCAGTATAGTTTTGACTTCCTGACATCTTTTGTCAGAAAAGAGCCTCTGTTCTTTCCAGCCTCTCGAACGGGCGGACAAATAAGCAACAAAAAACCGTGGGACTGAATTTCATTTTTGCTCAGTGCCCACGGTCGAGAGTCTCGCCTTCAGTTATCTCCTCCATTCAGGAGGGGGAGCTCCTCTCGAAATGGGCACAATCCACCCCTGGGCCAGCCCGATGAACGCCTTCGTCTGGGTAAGAGCACAAAGATGCTGCACGTTGTGAGTGCGCGCAAACAGAGCATGGCCCATGTAGCCATAGGCATCGCGGGAACGCAAAAAGCGCATGCGGGTAATGTTTGGATTAGCCATGCTTGTGCCCTGTCCTTTCGTCAGATTTGGGTGGTAAGATATGTATTTGGTTGTTCACCAGATACCCTTTTCACACGATGAAGATTTTGCTCTTTGCAACTTCACTACTGGTGAGTATACGGGATGAGTTGGTGCTTTGTCAAGGGCAAATAATCTCAGCATTAATTTTAACAGAACTTTTACATACGGTATGCGGGCCTTTTTGCATTCCCAGGATACTCATTCCCCCCGGTCGGTATTCGCGCCTGCGGTGTCCGCTCTCAGAGATGGGAGAAAAGATGTGAGATGCGCACTCAACGCACATCTCACATCTCTGAGTAGAAAGAAGCTTCTCTACTCGTTAAGGCCCTTCTCCAGGTCCTCCTCAACAACAACTGTAGAGATACCGCGCCGTCCGCGCCAGGAGAACAGACGCCGGCTGATGTCGCCAATGCGGGCGGGAATCTCTCTCAGGAAATGCGGATGCCGCAGGACATAGAGCGCGAGTGTGCGCTGCAATGCTTTCCAGAGGCCGGGTAGCTCGGCGGTTTCCCCTGAGCGATTCGGGTGTTCGGGACTTTGCGGATCGGCCCAGCGTTCCCGCGCGTAGATATCGCCCAAGCGTTCAAAGCTCACCGCCTCCTCAGGAGCGACCGATGAGACCGCCAGCATATACTCATGGGGTGTCTGTGATCGTTTGCCCGGTATACCGGCCCAGGCCGCCAGCACGCCCACCCGGCCATAGATCTGGCTGGGCAGGCTCAATCCTCGGAAGAGCCGACGCCACCAGAAGGTAAAGTAGATCAGGCCGGCGAAGATAAAGATCACCAGAGCCAGCAGCACAATCCCCACATCCGTGCGAATCTGATCGCCGGCCCCGGAAGCGTTCCCGCCCGCCTGATCAAAGCCGGTTGAGCCGCTCTCCTGGGGGAGATTCTGATGGTTGTTTCTGCCCTTGCTCCCATTCGCGCCGCCGGGAGCGACGGACGTGCTGGGAGTTCCGTTGGCCTTGAGCGGACGCGCAAAAGCCGAGAAGGTAGCCGAGGGCTCGAAGTTAATCCAGCCATAGCCGGCAAAGTACACCTGCGTCCAGGCATGGGCATCGGTCCCCACGACATCCCACTGATTCGTCTTGGAATTGTACTTGCCGTTGGTATAGCCCGCCGCCACGCGCGCGGGAATGCCCAGCTCGCGCGCCATCAAGGCCATAGCTCCCGCGAAGTAGTTACAGAAGCCGCGCTTGGACTGAAACAGGAACCAGGAGACAGATTCCGCACCAGGCGGCGGAGCCGTAATCGAAGCGTCGTACTGGTAAGTGCTGCGCAGGTAGGTCTCCAGCGCCGCTACTTTATCGTACATCGTCGATGCATGCGCCGTAATCTGTAACGCCAGTTGCTTGATCGCCGGATTGAGGCCAGGGGGCAGCTTGGTATAGGTGGCCAGAACTGCGGGATCAAAGTAGGTAGGGGGGACCTGGCCGTCAAAACCGGGTGGGAGCTGGGTGGCGGGATTGGGCATCGGCACCGTGCGCAGAGTGTCGATATCCGCGTCGGAGACATAGGAAACCACGGTGTAGACGTTGCCCGCTGCCAGTTTCCCGTTATCGCGCAGCCAGGCCACCGTCTCCCCATCGGTCTTATTTCTGACAAGCTGCGCTCCCTGGTCGGTTTGAGCAATCTGCGGCGCCCCGAACAGATAGGCAAACTGCTCGCCAGGTGCGTTGACCACCTGCACGGTCTGAGTCACCGAGCGCAGGTCGATTGAGCCGTCGTAGAAGACAGTGTTCGCCTTGTTCGGAGTCGTCACCAGCGCCCCGCTAATCCAGTTGCGCGAGCCATCGTACTGATCATAACTGGAATATTGAAGATACTGGCTTCCATCGTTGGTTTTGACATGAAACACCAGCGTATTCGTCAGATTCGGGCTTCCTCCCAGAGTCAGCAGACTGGTAAAGTTGCCGTGATTTTGCGGGGTCGTCCCACCGCTGACCGAAATCAGGCGATTCCAGAGATTCTGCGCCTGCACCCAGGGATTGTTATCGGCGCTCCAGATCTGCGCCGCCGCCTGATTGGTATATCCCCAGGGCAGCAGCCAGGAGAAGACGAGAATGCCCAGCGAGATCAGCGCACCCGCCTGCATAAACTCCCAGTTGAGGTCATCTGAGCAGCGCAACCCCTGGCGCTTCCAGCGAATCGAGGATTCGTAGAGGTTAAAGCGCAGCAGCAGCAGCAACGCGGCCACCAGGAAGATCACCAGGAAGATCACATAGCCCGCGTCAATGTTGCTCAGATTAATCAACAGCACCACCGCGTTGGCCAGCAGCATCAGCCAGGGGCTGCGCGTGCGATAGACCAGCCAGGCGCTGGTATAGGCGAGCAAGAAGCCGAGCATGAGAATGAAAAAGAGGAAGATAGAATCGTCGCTGCTGGTTCCTCCCGCCAGGGCCAGAGAGAACCAGGTACGTATGCTGCCCAGGAACGCGGACGCGTGCCCGGCGTAATCGGCCCCGCTGGTCTGCCAGAAAGCCAGCAACACGCTCAGCACGACCGCCAGGACATGCACCAGCAAGCGAGGAATCCGCCGTTGCTTGGCGGCGATAATCCCGCAGAGCAAGCCCAGGGCGGTGATTGGAGTCAGCAAACTGAGATGGTCCACCCAGTTGACCGCCTGGACGCACCAGATGGTACTGTAGACGACCAGGGCCAGCAGAAAGAACGAGAACCAGCCCTCTGCGAGCCGCAAATGAGCCAGCAGGTTCCTGGCTTGCAGGCGTCGATTTTTGCCAGGATCGTCTTCGGGAGCGATAATCTTTGCGAGGCGCTCGACAGCCGCATCCTGCATAGTTCTTACCTCCGTAGTGCATAGCGCGCCTGCGGATCTCGTTCGAGTATTTCGCCGAGCGGGTCCTGACATTTTACGCGCATCACCGGTACACCTGCGCCCTCCAGGAGCGCCAGGGTGTCTTCATCGGCGGGACTCTGATCAAACGAGGAGGCATCGAGGCCGATGACGGCAACCTGAACCCCTCGGCGTTGCAAATGGCGCACGCCATCATGCCAGTCCCGCGAATTTGAAGGCGTAATAATAATCGCAACTGTATTTCGTCCAAAATGAAAAGCGTCCACCGCCAGCGCCTCTTTGAGATCCGGCCCCGGCCCCGCCCTCACTACCGCCAGCATCTCTAGAACGCGCTCAATCTGCCGCTCGCCCCGGTCCAGAGAAAGAAACTCGCGGTGCTCGCCGTTGACGATCATGCCAAGAGAAAGGTCCTGGCGCAGCAGATAGGAGGCGATGGTCGCAGCAATAGTCACTCCATACTCTTCGGTCGAATGCTCTCCCTCGCCAGCCTGCACCGCGTCGTGCAGGTCCAGAAAGATCCAGGCGTCCAGCGCGGGATCAAGGTCGAACTCTTTGACCATGAGCTTGTTGAAATGCGCGCTCGACGGCCAGTGGATGCGGTTGAGCGCATCGCCGGTCATATATTCTCGAATGGTAGTCGCGTTGGTTGTCATCTGCAAGGCACGCCGCGAACTGCGCCCGCGTCCAGGCAAAACGCCAGTAAAAAGGGCGAAGCTGCTAATCGGCAGCACACGCGGCAACACCAGCAGATCACGCGGCGCGGTCAGGATCACCTTGCGGCGAAACATGCCAAAGGGATCGCCGCTGGTTGCGCTCACCGGACCAAGCTGATAGCGGCCCCTCTGCTTACAGATGGTTCGCGCGCGCCAGGTTGCCCGCTTGCGCCCACCCATGCTCGCCACATAGCCAGCGCGATGTCCCGGCAGGGTTGAGCCATCGGCGATCTGCACCCAGAGCTTGGGCAGCACGCTGACATTATCGAGCATCAGGCGCTCGTCAAAGGTATCGCCCACCTGCACCCGCGTCGCAATCGAGGCGCGGCGAAAGATCATATTGTGGAGGCTATAGCGCGCCCAGAACCAGGAGAGCAGAAAGAGCAGCAGCATGACGTAAGTCAGCACGTAGAGCACGTGCCAGCCGCTACTGATGGCAAAAAAGGCCAGGATCACAACCAGGAGCAAGGCTTGCCAGGGACGCATAGTTCAGCGCCCCTTTCCACCTGCCACCCACGCGCCCGGCACCGGCACGCTCTGGAGAATCTCATCCAGAATAGCTGTCGAGGTGATGCCGCGAACACGGGCAGCCGGCGAGACAATCAAACGGTGAGCCAGCGTTGCTTTGGTAAGTAACTTGACGTCATCGGGAATCACATAGCCACGCCCACGAATGGCTGCCAGGGCCTGCGAGGCCCGGAAAAGCGCCAGGGAACCGCGCGGGCTGGCGCCAAGATAGATGTTGTTATGGTTGCGCGTCGCATCCGCCAGCGAAACAATATACTCTCGAATAGATGGATCAACGTGAATCGAGCGCACCTGCTGCTGAATCTGCACCAGTTCTTCCGCGCGCATAATCTGCTCAAGATCATCCAGGGGATGATGAAATTGATGGGTATCCAGAATATTCATCTCATCCTGCATCCTGGGATACCCCAGCGTGATATTCATCATAAAGCGGTCAAGCTGGGCCTCCGGGAGAGGAAAGGTGCCTTCATATTCAATCGGGTTCTGCGTTGCCATAACCATAAAAGGATCGGGCAGTCTATATGTGACACCATCGACCGTGACTTGCGCCTCTTCCATCGCCTCCAGCAGCGCCGACTGCGTTTTCGGCGTTGCCCGGTTCACCTCATCGGCCAGGACGATCTGAGCCATAATCGGGCCGGGCCTGAACTCAAAATTGCCGGTCTTCTGGTTGTAAATAGAGACGCCGGTGACGTCACTCGGCAAAAGGTCGGGCGTGAACTGAATGCGCTTAAACGTGCAGCCGATCGACTTCGCGATGGCCTTCGTGAGAACCGTCTTACCAACGCCCGGCACGTCCTCGATGAGCACATGGCCCTTGCAGATCACCGCGATCAGACTAAAGGCCACCGACTCTGCTTTGCCAACGATTACTTTCTCTACATTGTTAATGACTCGTTGTACCGCAGTAGCTAAATCCTGTACAGACTGCATGCTTTTCTCCCCAAAATCCTGAGTTGGTATCCCGCTTATTTGAATACCTTTGGTACAATTTGACAACGCACAACGATTATCTCTAAGTGTATCACGCACCGACAAGGAGACCAAGAGGAAATGTGTTCGCACCTTCGTGATTTCCGTTGTGTATATTACTACGCCGTCAGGATGCTATTTGTCGCAAGATTGATCGATCAACTAGCCGTTTGGATTGAATATTTTGGAAATTGAACACTGTATTTCTATCCTGTAATATATGGGCTGTCGCTCACATAAGAGCGAAAAATCTACGTCGCAAGTGCAGTTCTACGGAGGATTTTGATTATGACTACCGATTTTTCTCTGCCCGAAAGCTCCCACGTCTCCCCTTTCGAGGCGATTCGCCGCATCAACGAAGATGGCGCTGAATATTGGAGCGCACGCGAATTAGCAAGGCTTCTAGATTATGTCAAATGGGACAAGTTCAAGGTTGCTATCGATCGTGCTCAAAAAGCCTGTCAGAACAGTGGCCATGCGATCTCGGATCATTTTCTCCAAGCGGGGAAGTTGATAGCTGCTGGCAAAGGGGCGCAAAGAACCATCGAGGATTACCATTTGTCACGATACGCTTGCTATCTGATTGTTGAAAACGCAGATGCATCTAAACCTATTGTCGCGCTCGGTCAGACCTACTTTGCTGTTCAGGCGCGCAGGCAGGAACTAGCAGATCAAGTGAAAACCCTGCCTGAAGATCAGCGGCGCCTGGCCTTGCGGGCTGAGATGGCTATCTACAATGGTCGGCTGGCAGAGGCCGCACAGCAAGCGGGAGTTGTGAAAGCCATCGACTTTGCTATCTTCCAGGATCACGGCTATATGGGCCTCTATGGTGGTCTGAAAGCAAAAGACATTCACGCACGTAAGGGACTGCAAAAGGGTCAGCAGATTCTGGATCATATGGGCAGCGATGAGCTGATCGCCAACCTCTTCCGCGCCAGTCAGACGCGTCAGAAGCTGGAGCGCGAGCATATCCAAGGCAAGGAACAGGCCAACCGCACGCACCATGAGATGGGCCGTAAAGTGCGCGAATTTATTCAGGAGGTCGGGGGAACGCTGCCTGAAGATCTGCCCACCCCGGAGGAGAGCATTCAAGAATTGCAGGCAAAGGAGCACAGGCAGCTTCTGGCTGGTCAACAGCCCTCTCTTTTTGAGCAGGAGCAAGGCGAAGATCATTCCTAACGCTCGATTTTTGCAGATACCTACTGGTGAGAACACCCCAACTATGCTATGATTGCGCTATGGAAAATAAGGGCAACGAAGCACAAGAACTTCACGCTGTGGTGCGCGGGCGAGTGCAGGGAGTGGGCTTCCGCTACTTTGTGATCCAGAAGGCTCTCAGCCTCGGCCTGCGTGGCTATACCCGCAATACCAGCGATGGCAGCGTCGAGGTGCTGGCTCAGGGGCCGCGCCCGGCGCTGGAAAATCTGCTGGCTCTGCTGCGGCGAGGACCTTCGGCGGCTGATGTGCGCGAGGTTGAGGTGCGTTGGGGCGAGCCTTCGAGCTACTTCAGCGGCTTCCACGTTCGTTTCTAAGCAAACCATCAGGCAGGAAATCCTGGCTTGCCCGGAGCAAATAGATCAGTGAATCGAGAAGAGAAAAGAGGGGAAAGTATGATTGATCGCCAAACGGTAATCCATATCGCAAAACTGGCTCGCCTGGGCCTGCAAGATGAGGAGATCGATGTGCTGGGCCAGCAACTTTCGGTCATTCTGGAGAATATCGCGATTCTTCAGGAGGCGGATGTCTCCGGCGTCTCGCCCATCGCGCACGCCTCGCGCCTGCACAGCATTATGCGCGAGGATATCCCGCAGCCATCGTACCCGCCGGAGGTCTTGCTGGCAAATGCGCCGGAGCAGGAGGAGAATTGTTTGAAAGTCCGCGCGGTGCTGGAGGAAGCGTAAATTCATGAGTGAACTCTATAAGATGACGATCGATGAGGCGGGCAAGCTGCTGCGCGCGGGCAAGCTCTCCTCGGTTGAATTGACGCGCGCGCACCTGGAGCGGATTCGCGCGCTGGACGATAAGGTGAAAGCCTTTACTCTGGTGACGGACGATCTTGCGCTCAAACAGGCCGAGGAGGCCGATCGCCGCCTGCACAGCGGCGAGCGTGTGACGCCCCTGACCGGGATTCCGCTGGCAATCAAGGATGTTATCTGCACGAAAGATATCACGACAACCTGCGGCTCGCGCATGCTGGAGAACTTTAAGCCTCCCTTTAACGCGACGGTGATGGAGAAGCTCAATGCCGCCGGCGCGGTGATGCTGGGCAAGACCAACATGGACGAGTTTGCGATGGGCTCTTCGACCGAGCACTCCGCTTTCTTTCCTACGTGCAATCCCTGGGACCTTGAGCGCGCGCCGGGCGGCAGCAGCGGTGGCTCGGCGGCGGCGGTGGCGGCGGGCATGGCGATGGGCGCGCTGGGCAGCGATACGGGCGGCTCGATCCGCCAACCCGGCTCGCTCTGCAACGTCGTTGGCCTGAAACCAACCTATGGCCGCGTCTCGCGCTTCGGCCTGGTCGCCTTCGCCTCTTCGCTCGACCAGATCGGTCCCTTTACCCGCAGCGCACGCGATGCCGGCCTGATTATGCAGGTGATCTCCGGGCTTGACCCGCGCGATTCTACCTCCGCACCCGAGCCGGTCGAGGATTACGCGGCAGCGCTGACCGGCGATATCAAGGGTATGCGCATCGGCGTGCCGGTGGAGTACTGGGTCGAGGGCACACAGCCGGGCGTGGTCAGGACGGTGCGCGCGGCTATCGATACCTTGCGCGAACTGGGCGCGGAGGTCGAGGAGGTTTCACTCCCGCATACACGCTATGGCGTCGCAGCCTACTATATTATCGCGCCCGCCGAGGCCAGCGCGAATCTGGCCCGCTACGATGGTGTGAAGTACGGCTATTCTTATCGTGATACCGACGAGATGTGGGAGGCGCTGGAGAAGACGCGCGAGTATGGCTTCGGCCAGGAGGTCAAACGCCGCATTATGCTGGGCACCTATGCACTCTCCTCCGGCTACTACGACGCCTACTACAAGCAGGCCGAGAAGGTGCGCTCGCTGATCGCGCAGGACTTCACCGAGGCGTTCAAGAAGTTTGATGTGCTGGCCAGTCCGACCAGCCCTTCGGTCGCGTTCCGCCTGGGCGAAATCTCCGATCCCTACGAGATGTACCTGCAGGATGTCTTCACCATTCCGGCGGACCTGGCGGGCAACTGCGGCGTCTCGATCCCCGGCGGCTTTAGCGACGGTCTGCCGGTCGGCCTGCAACTGCTGGGCGATTTTTTTGCCGAGGGCAAGATTCTGCGCGTGGCCGATGCTTTCCAGCGTGTGACCGACTACCACACACGCTGGCCGCAGGGATTCTAAGCCTGATTTTCTTCCCATCCGGCGGAAAAAGAGAGACGATGCAAGAGGCTGCATCGTCTCTTATTGCGATAGCATATCAGGCGAAGTCAGACCCGCCAGAAGCAACAGGTGATTATGAAAACATGGGCCTGACTCGTTTTTCAAATTGAAAATATAAAGATTTATCCGCAATAAGCCTTCGAGCCTGACCATTTTTATTCAGAATAGAGAATAGGCCAATGGACCGACGCAGATTACTTGCGATTATCCTGCTGGTGATCGCCATCATACTTATCATCAGCGTGCCCGTGTGGCTCTTCACGCCCCTGGGGGCGAACGTGCTGAACGGCGGCCTGGATGATCCTCCGCTGACCCCGCTCGCCTACACCCCCTCGCCTCGCCCAACTCCTCAGGCGGTTCTGGTCCCCAAAGGCGCTCCTGGCCCGATCACCGCCACAGAGGCGATTCTGATGGACGCAGACACCGGCAACATTCTCTATGAAAAGAACGCCTATACCCCCGTGCCGATGGCCAGCACAACCAAGATCATGACCGCGCTGATCGCTATTCGAGCGGGCAAGCTCGATCAGATGATTACTGTCGGGCAGGATGCAGTCGATCAGGACGGCATCGGCAGCAGCGCCGGCCTCTATGTGGGAGAACACGTCGCACTCAAAGACCTGCTCTATGGCCTGCTGCTCCCCTCCGGTGACGACGCCGCCGTTGCAATTGCCGACGGGATAGCGGGTTCGCAGGACGCATTCGTCGCTATCATGAACGCTGAGGCCCAGCGCCTCCACCTTTTTCAGACGCACTTCTATGATCCAACTGGCCTGGATACCGATCAGAACCTTAATCCTATCCCGGCAGGCCAGCACTATACCACGCCTTATGATCTGGTACGCCTGGCTCGCTACGTGATGAGCATCCCTCTCTTCGCGCAGATCGTCGGCACGAAAACTTATATGCCGCCGGCCAATACCACGCGCGGAGTGACGCTGCCCTGGAAGAATACGAACACTCTATTGACAAGCTTTCAAGGAGCGGTGGGCATTAAAACCGGCTGGACCGGCGCCGCCCGAGGCTGCCTGGTTTTTGAAGCGCAACGCCAGGGCCATACGCTTATTGGCGTTGTCCTTCATTCCACCGAGCCCAACAGCAATCAGCTACGTGATGAACAATTACGCGTAATCGACGCTAAAACGCTGCTCACCTGGGGCTTTAGCCTGCCTGTGCAGGTGCCCCAGGTGTAACAGGATTCACAGATCGAAAGCCGAGAATGTGCGGGCATATTGGTAAGGCTGCTGCGGCACACCGCTACAGTGATGAGGCGCAACCTCGCCCCGTTCGCATCTGTCGTCGCGCTGGATGCTCCAGAAGGCCAGTCGAGCAATATGCCGCTGCTCGGCGAAGCTCAGCAGCGTGCGCGCGTCCTGCAAAGTGAAGATTTCCCGCAGGTCGTTGTTGACGCCGATCATCGGAGTAATGCCGAGCATGCCCCAGAGCTGAGCGGCGGTTCTGTTCGGGTAGAGCAAGTGTAATTGCTGAACGACGCTGTTCACTGTACGGATGGCGTTCTGCGCCATCTCGTCGCCGGGCGCTCGCGGACTATAATAGTTCATGGTCATGAGGTTAATTCCCGCGAGATGGACGCCGGCCTGGAGCGCATCGCGCAAGAGGTTCACTCCGGCAGGCGTCAGACCGGTGACGTTGGTGGGCAGGGTGTACGAAATAACCAGACGCCTGCCGGCCAGGGCAAATTCCCTCTGCAAGCTCGCGACAGCGCGGTTGCGCAACTGGTTCACGCGCGCATCGGCGAGATTTCTCCCCTCAATGTCAAAATCGAGATGCGTAAGGTTATACGCCTCAACCACCAGGCGATACTGGGCTTGCAGGCTCTCTAGCGTTGGACAGGTTCCCGCCAGGTCGGCCCCGCCAAAGGCCACGCTCACATCGCCGCCGATCGTTCGCAGCGCGTTGATGCTGGCTCGCATCCAGGGACCAACCGGCTGCCTGCTGTTCCATGAAGCCTGGCAAACTCTGCCCCTGGCATTGGCAATAAAGGCCAGCGTGAAGAAGCGCGTGTCGCTCGCGCGGGCAAGCGCAACCAGGTCCGTCTGACTGGAGGCATCATAGCTGTACGGCGCAAAATAGTGGAATGGCCAGATGGGCCGCGCTCGCTGAGCAGACGCCGGGGCCGAACCGGCGGTCAACATGCAAAGGCTGAGCACAAGCAGGCAGGCCAGGCTCAATACATATATCTTTCGTATCCTCATCTTTTCTCCCTTATCCTTATTCCCTTACCGCGTAATGCACACAGAACGCCGCCAAATCAAAGGTGGCCCGTTTTCAGCATACCCGCCTGCGGCAAATAGAGGAAGAAGCTATGAGAGGTGAGAGGGAAAAAATCGGCGAACATACGTCGCGAGAGAATCTCAGTCTGTGCCGTAGTTCGCCTGTCTACCGGTTACACGGGCCAGGGTGGTCGCCGCTCCGGCCCGCATAATCAATCCTCTCTGTATAACACGGCATGCCGCTGTGAAGTTACAGTACTGGTAAAGGTGGGTAGTAGTTGGGATTCTGCGAGAAGTCAAACGCTTCGTAGAAGTCGCCCAGCGCCGCATAGCGATCGCGCGGCGCGAAGGCGGGACCGGTGGGCTGGCCGTTGGCGGCATCGTTGTTTGCGCCGGGCGTGGAGTGATCGAAGCGGTGATTGACGCTCGCCAGCGTGGGCAGGCCAAAGCGGCGCTCGATAAATTTGAGGATCGAGGCATGCTCGTAGAGCTGGCCGGAGAGATAGCCGCGCCTCGCGTAGGGCGAGATCACCAGCGTTGGCACGCGCATGCCGAGTCCATACGCGTCGAGCTGCGGCGGGGCAACGTGATCGAAAAAGCCTCCACCCTCGTCGTAGGTCAAGAAGAGCACAGAACGCTGCCAGGCGCTGGAGGCGATCAGCGCGTTAATGACCTGGCCCATCTTGTGCTGGCCCATCTGGATATCGGCAGGCGGATGCTCGCTGATCAGCGATTCGGTAATCAGGAAGGAGACCTGGGGCAGCTTGCCGGCCTTGAGATCGGCATAATAATCGTCCTCGTCCGGCTTTAGACGGGGATCTTTCGCCCAGCGTTTAAAGAAGACCAGCGGGTTAAAATGCTCCAGGTCATCAAACGTCCCATTTCCCAGGCCCAGGTTATAGCACTTCCAGCTAATTCCGTGAGCATCCAGCAAGTCGGCAATCGTCGGGTAGTCCAGCGCCCCCTCGTTCAAGGTATCGGTGGTCACGCCCCCCGAGGTGCCAGACCAGAGGACCAGGCGATTCGGCACCGTAGGACCCAGCACCGAGCCAAAATAGCGCCCGCAGAGGGTGAAATGGTCCGCCAGGGCAAAGTAGTATGCGAGATCGGAGCTGTCGTAGTATCCCAGGGCGGTCTTGCCATCGCTTGTATAGAAGCCATCCATCCTCCCGCGATTCCACTCGCTGTGGACGGACTGCCAGCTATGCGATGGATCGCCGGAGAAAGGGAGGAAGAAATGATGTGGAGAGACACTGCCACCGTGTCCATCAGGCTGCGTGTATCCGCGCGGCACCCCGAAAGAGCCGGCGTGTGGATAATAGCCAAAATAGGTATCAAAGCTGCGATTCTCCTGGCAGACAAGCAAAATATGATCGATCGGCACAGCGGGCGCTTGCGCGCCCGCCACCGAGGCCGCCACGTGCCGGGCAATCCCATACCCGCCGCCCAGTGCAAGGCCCGCACCGGCCAGAACACTCAGGTTGCGCAGCGCCCGGCGACGAGACTGCCGCCCGCAGAATTGATCTCGTAAAGTCATAAACCCTCCTCTTCCTACAGCAAGTCAGTACTACAATGGCCAAGACCACTCCATAAAAATACGTACCCAGATAAACGGCCTGCGCCCGACGATTTACGTACTGCGCCCTATCTTCGGGTACTAGCAACACACAAACAAACATGATAGAATAGCCTTGCCTACGTAATCCACCGTATCATTTTATAAGTAGAGTAAAGTCAATATGCGTTACGCCATCTTCACCGATATACATGCGAATCTGGAGGCACTGGAAACCGTCCTGGCCAAAATTGATGAGCTAGCTAAAGAGCAGCCGATTGATCAGATCTGGTTCCTGGGCGACCTGGTAGGGTATGGACCTAATCCCAATGAATGTATCACTACACTGCGCGAACGCACGGATGTGATTATTGCAGGCAACCACGACTGGGCGGCGGTCGGGAAACTGGACCTGGACGATTTCAGCGCGGCGGCGCGCATCTCCGCCGAATGGACGGCTGAACAACTGACCGAGGAGCATCGCGAGTTTTTGCGCAATCTCCCCGAACGCCTGGAGATCGGCGAGTGTACGCTGGTACACGGCAGCCCCTACGGTCCCCTCTGGGAGTACCTGACCTCTGAGGTCCTGGCCGAGCGCAGCTTCCAGTACTTCGATAGCCGCTTCTGCCTCGTCGGCCATACCCATGTCCCGGTGATCTTCCAGCAGCCATACACATTTGCCAATGAGCCAACAGAGCCGCTCGATCCCATTGCCCAGGATGCACAGAAAGAAGAGGAGACCGCCGAGATGGCTGCGGTTATCCTGACCTCGCAACAGGCCGAGGTGGCCGAGCGCGCGCTCCTGGAAATGGATGAGATACTACACGACCAGGAGGCCAGCGTCCAGACGATTCCGGCCATCCCGGAGCAGGAAGAGGCTCAGAACGACGAAGAGCCGGCTCCCGACGGGCCTCCCAGTGCGCAAGAGACAGAGACGAGCGAAGTGGAGGAGGTTCCGGCCCCCGATGGGAATGATGGGAAACAGGAAGAGCTAGAGAGTTCGGAACCAGAAGAGAAAGAGCTTGTTGCTTATGAGATCACCGATAAGACGACCTCTGAAAGCGACATTAAGAACGCGGAAGATCGCTTGAACGATGAAATCGAGGAGCTGCTGGAATTGCTGGGATTGAGCCAGAGCATGATCCAGGTGACGAACGAGATGCTTCCGCCGCCGGAAGGACTCTGGGAGCCGCCGCAGGGCTATCGGGCGATTATTAATCCCGGCGGCGTCGGCCAGCCACGCGATGGAGATCCCCGCGCGGCCTTTATGATTTATGATAGCGAACGCGGCACTTTTGAGTTCTATCGCATTCCTTATCCGTTTGAGAAAACACAGGAGAAGATTATCCAGGCAGGGTTGCCGCAATATCTGGCGGTGCGCCTGGCCTTTGGCCGCTAGGTTCGGCCTCCATCCCCCTCAAACGGGCTCTGAGGAACAATTCGATCGGAGCCGCTCGCCAGAGGAGGAAATATACTCCTGGTCTGTGAATTCGTCCACATTGAATGATACGTAGAGATATATCGTATGAAATTGATCGTCGGCCTGGGGAATCCAGGCCCGCAGTATGAGCGCACCCGGCATAATGTCGGCTTTCGCGTGGTGGACCGGCTGGCCGAGAAATGGGGCTTTACGTGGTCGGAACGGCGCGCCAGGGCCATTCTAGCCGGCGGCACCGTCGGGACGGAGAAGGTGGTCCTGGCTAAACCCCTCACATACATGAATTTGAGCGGCGAGTCGGTGAGAGAACTGGCTCGCTGGTACAAAGTGCCCCCAGAAGATATTCTGATCATTTATGACGAGCTAGATCTCCCCACCGGTAGGGTGCGGCTGCGCCCAAGAGGCAGCGCCGCCGGACATAATGGGATGCGCGATATCATCGACAAACTGCACACCAGCGACTTTCCCCGCCTGCGCGTGGGCATCGGACGGCCCAAACACAGCCGCATGGAGGGCCGCGACCACGTCCTGAGCGCGGCCAACGGCGACGATGCTATCCTGCTGGCCAGCGGCGAGGAGCGCGCCGTCGAGGCCGTCCAGATGCTGCTCTCCCAGAGTCTCCAGGCCGCAATGAACGCGGTCAACGCCGATCCCGAGGAGGCCGCGCGCAAAGCTGAGGAGCAGGAGCGCAAGAAACGCGAGCGTGAAGAACGCGCACGCCTCCAGCGTGAAGCGATGGAGCAGCGAAAAGAGAATGAGGACGAGGAGCGCACTTCCCCAAATGGCTGATCTCAATTGGAGACGATTCTGAACACCTGCCCTCCCGGTGCTTGAATATAGAAGAACGGAGTATACGGGTGAACCACCCTCTGGAGACCAGCCGCAAGCAGTCTCTGTTGCAAACCCTCCGCATCATCTACTTTCAGCTCAAGCCACGCGCCGCGCCGGGCGCGCCGATCGTCCAATGCATCTTCCGTAAACTCCACGCTCAGCCACGCGCCATTTGAAAATTCGAAGGCGTAGATGTCCTCCGGTGAGCCTACCGCGTCAGAACTTTTCAAAGCTCGCAAGCCGAGCAAATCGGTAAAAAATTCCAGCAGTTTCTCGCGCGCCGCTGGCCGCGCATATAAATGCACTGAACTACTGAGTGCGATCATAGCTGTTTCCTTTCTCGTCGGTTGGGCGGCTCGCGCGCTTCCTTCCGTCGAGCCGCCTCTCAGTCAGAATGTACACCTGTTAGACGACGAGTAAGGCCAAAACTATGCGCATGCTCTCCACCTGCTACTCCTCATTCGCCCGGTCAAACGGAGGAGAGAGTGGCTCGCCTTCTTCAGTTGCGTGCTGGCGGTAGCAGACATAGGAATAGCCGGTGAGAAACACGCTTACAAGGATGATCAGCGGCACTATCACCCAGAACCGCAGCGCCGGCACGAAGCTGCACGGAATGCCAATCAGGCCAACGGCGACAAAGAGCCAGCCACCTATTCTATGCGTGCGCTCCCAGGAAACCTCACTGGCCAGGGTCCAGGGTGTGCGAATGCCCATCCAGAAATTGCGCCGCAATTTGCCCATGAAGTTGCCAATCACGATGAACAGGAGGGAGACGGCCAGGTTGAGCACGAAGGTGATGTCGACGGGTATACCCAGGGAAATCGCGGTCACGCAGAGCTGGACGATCAGCATAAAGAGCAGAATGGCCACCAGCAGCACGGTCCTGAGCTGCGTGTTCGCCGCAGCACTATTACGTCCCCCCAGGCGCGGGCCTACACTTGTGACAAAACGTAAGAGCAGATAAAGACCTATGCTCAAAAGCGGGAAGAGTAGTGTGTTCACCCACTTAGATGCAAATCCGTCCGCCTGACCGGCAATATTCCAGTGAATCGGCACGGTATCCGGCAGAAATGGGAACGCACAGATGGCTATGAGAATCTGTAACCCAACGATCGCCAGGGCCAGCGCGTTCATTGGATCACGCAGCAGCGGCGCCGGGCCGATCTTTTCACGTGTATCACCAGAGAGACTCACGATATATTGTCCTCCATTGGCTTCTCAGCAGGCATATCCTGCTCGCTATTTACTCCGGCCTCATTCTCAGAACGTTCCGGGCTGCCAAACCATTCCAGAATCTCCGTCATCAAATCCTGAAACACGGTTGTATTTAGCGAATAGACCTGGAACTGCCCACGCCTCTCGACGCGCACCAGGTCGGCCAGCTTCAGGACCGTCAGGTGGTGCGAAAGCGCGGTCCTGCCAATTCCAGCATGCTCCGCCAGGTCGCCGGCGGTACGCTCACCCCCGCGCAGGTATTTCAAGATACGCCGCCGCGTAGGGTCCGCAATCGCCCTGTACGCTTCTTGTAAAGACAACTCCTCCCTCCCCTCACTCAGATGACTTCAATATTTCAGCTTCTATTGAAATACTAACGCAGAAGCAAGGGAAAAGTCAAGTATGAGAAAAAGGAAAAGCCGCATAAGAAGGCCCACAGGAGAGCAACGTAACTGCGTTGCTCTCCTGTGGGCCTTTACACCCATATTTGAGTTACGCCTGTCTCGCCTGTTGCTTCATGTGAAACTCATGTACGCCCTTTTTGAGCGTTCCAAGCGCAAGGGTAGCGCAGGTTGGACGGGTCATGACCAGCTCGCGGCCCAGTTGCTCAATCAGGTCCTCGAAGCTCATTTGCTCTATCTCCTCGGCGGTCATGCCCTCTACCAGTTCGGTGACATACGAGGCGGCGGCGCGGCTGATGGTACACCCTTCGCCCTCCCAGCGGATAGCATCCACCTTGCCGTCCTCCCCAAAGTGAGCGTGCATCGTAATGATATCGGCGCAGCCAGGATTGCCGCCGCTCAGGCTCACATCGGCGTTCTCCAGCGGGCCATAGTTGCGCGGATTCTCATAGTGGTCCACTAAAAATTCGATCGCTTCTTGACGGTCCATACGTTCTATTTTCTCCAGCTTGCCAGGGCAACTTGCGTCTCTCTCAGGAGAACGTTTGCTGATCTTATACAATGCCTCTCACTTATAGAACGCTTCAATCAGGGTTTCCTATTCCTGGTGAAAAAGGGGCTATCGTCAGATACTGTTATCACTAACCATGGTCGCGCCGACGCCCGCGCTGATTGAGTTGGGGGCCTATCCATTCTGGGCTGTGGAGCATATGTATACGGCAAAGAACGCGGATGCCCTCTCGCTCTCCTTCATCAAATACGTCGCACAAAACCTGCCCACAGGAGACTCTTTTATCCACCTGGGCGCGATGAATCCCTCGGTCCTGGCGTCTCACTCTTGATTGCTGAAGAGGTGCGAAAAATGCTGCATTTTTCGCACCTCTTCCCCATCTGTGAGAAAAGCGGGCCCTTACGGCTTCTCGATGGGGGCGCGCACCAGGTTGCCCCACTCGGTCCAGGAGCCGTCATAGTTGCGCACGCGTGGATAGCCGAGCAGATAGGTGAGAGCGAACCAGGTATGGGCCGAACGCTCACCAATGCGGCAGTACGTGACGACATCCTTATCGGGCGTGATATCTTTGCTGAAGTAAATTTCGCGCAATTCCCCTGCCGACTTAAAGGTGCCGTCGGGATTGGCGGCGGTGGCCCAGGGAATGTTCTTGGCGGTCGGAATGTGCCCGCCGCGCTGCGCTCCCTCCTGGGGATAGTTGACCATGTGGATCAGCTCGCCCGTGTACTCCTGGGGCGAGCGCACATCGATCAGGCGGCGATTGGGATCTTTCAGGCCGGCGGCCACATCGTCGCGATACGCGCGGATCGATTCGTCCATCGGCTGAGCATGATAGCTGGTCGGGGCGTACTCAGGCACGTCTTTCGTCATCGGACGCCCCTCGGCCTCCCATTTTGTACGCCCGCCGTTCATGACCTTTATGTTAGCGTGACCATACATCTTGAAAAGCCAGAAGGAGTAGCAGGCGTACCAGTTGTTCTTGTCACCATAGAGCACGATGGTAGTGTCGTTGGTAATCCCCCAGCGGCTCATCAACCGCTCAAAGCTCTCCTGATCGACGAAATCGCGCGTTACGGGGTCCTGAACGTCAACGTGCCAGTCTAATTTGACCGCGCCCGGGATATGCCCCAATTCGTAGAGCAGCACATCCTCGTCGGCCTCAATAATGCGCACAGCAGGATCGTTGAGATGCTCGGCCACCCAACTCGTCTCAACCAGTACCTCAGGATGAACATAGCCGGACGCAGCACCCGCGCCCGCCTGTGTTGTTTCGGTGCCAGACATAAGCAGTTCCTCCCTACATCGTTCTGTTTCTGGTGAAAGCTCTTTCATCCAGGTCTCGATGCGATGCAAGACCTGTCGTCAAAAGTAACAAAGTTGATCCACTTTATATTCTACTCCGCAAGTCGGAATTAAACAAGGGCCATTCCTTCGGCTCCGACGGTCCTGATAATTAGGCAATAGACTTGCTTCGTATTATAATACATTCTGTCCTGGACAGAACCGGACAGCGAAAGAGGATGAAAAATGGCGACGACACCATTGGATTTATGGTCAGAAGAAACAGAAAAGCAGCATTCTCAAAAAGGGCCGAAAATCATCCCTCAAGAAGAACAAGCTGGGAGAAAGGCTGAACAGTCACCACATATAGATATATATGACCGGCTTCTGCAGCACTTTCAGGACAAAATGACGCTGAATAGCAAGCTCGATCGCAAGCTGGTCAGCTCTCAGGATGATAAAAAGCAACCTTTCTACCGGTGGTTTCGCTACTAAAGAGGGATTCAGTTCAAAACTCATCTCTTATCTTCTCACCGAGGTTCATTCCCAAATTGGTACGCTGCTCGATCCTTTCGCAGGATCAGGAGCCGCGCTGTTTTCAGCCGCTTCAC
>Ga0070740_10001611_pt1 | contig 29962 bp, 28 predicted proteins | sample Coa_R2_FD_67286 | JGI IMG/M metagenome (GOLD analysis project Ga0070740, IMG submission 67286) | Surface soil microbial communities from Centralia Pennsylvania, which are recovering from an underground coalmine fire - Coalmine... | ecosystem: Environmental > Terrestrial > Soil > Unclassified ...
GAAGAAGAACAACGGCAAGGCGGTGAAACGGTCGCAAGATTGAATGGAGCCGGCGAGCGTCCGCCGGTGGGTGCGTTGCCGATCAAGCGCGCCGGCTCACCCAATGCCACGGCTCGTAAGCAATGCCGTGGCGGTTGTCGCGCGGATACGACAAGTGAAATCCGAATCGCGCGGCGTTGCGGGTTAGCCATGCGAATGCGGGTGAGCGTTCGAATTCTTCTTCCAATGGTGCGAATCCGGGCGTGGTGAGGTCGAGCGCGCGGCCGCTGTGGTGTTCGCTGTAGCCCGGCGCGGCGCTGACACGCAGGATTTCGTCGATCGACAAACCGCGCGCGAGCTTGCGCTCGAGGATGCCGAGCTGATATTCGATCGAGCGGAATGCCGAGACGACTTGCAGTTCGACACCGTCGTGCCGGGCCGCTTCACGCATGGCGGCGAATGCGCGCGCGGCGGAAGGTGTGAGCCACTGCTCGCGGCCATGGATGTCGGGGCCGATGCTCGTCAGTCGCGCCGGTTCGCTTTGCAACCGCAGCCGGCGCGTGCGTGAATAGTTGCGCGGTACACCCAACCCGTATGCTCGTTCGATCAATGCGCGCCGTTGCGCGTCGTTGGCGCAGCGCTCGGGCGGTTGCGGATTTTCGCGCAAAACGGTGCGACCCGATCAGCCGGAGGTTCCCGCGGAGGCGGCGGCCGGCGGCGCCGTCATTGACCTCGCATTGAAGCCGGCGATCTTGCCATTGGCCCCGCAAACAACCTGGGTCACCACATTCGCTTTTTCGTAAGGCGTGGTCACGTTCACCACGACGAAAGTTCCGTTGATATTGCTTTGCGGGCTTTCATGGATACCGCGCTTGCCGAATTTCTCCGGCAGCGTTTCCCAGACCTGCTTCAGACGTTCCGGCGGCAGACCGGCTTTCATCGTATCGTTGAAATCCATTTCCGCGCCGGCGTAATCGCCCTTGTCGAGTGCGGCCAGCAGCGCCTGCATCTTGTTGTTGCAGGACTCGATCGCCTCGGCGGAAGCCTGGGTGCTGAGCGCATTGATCGATTGTTGCGGCGTGGTGGTCGGTGGCGCGGTCTTGTTGCCGCTGGTTTGTGCCAGCGCGGAGAGGGAGATCATTCCGATCGCCAGGGCGAAGATGCGAAGGTCCTTCATGCCAGTTCTCCTTGTGAAATCCGCAAGGGTAGAGGTGAGCCGATAAGAACGAGGTTAAAGCGCGCGTTTGAGGAACAGCATCACGCCGAAGTAGGTGTGTGCCGTCGGTGCGGCGCTGACCAGTTCCCATCCATCCCTGCCGAGTTGCTGAAGCATCTCTTGAGCGCTCTGCTCGTTGAACCCGAGGAAGCCGGGTTTGAGTTTGACCACCTTGTAATCGAAACGTTGCCGGTCAGCATTCATCGTCGTTCTCCGGACATCAATCAATCTTTGGCATGCCGCGCCGGTTCGGGCTTGATGCGTCCCGCCTTGCGCAGCGCGTCACGCAGCACGTACTCGATCTGCGCGTTGAGGCTGCGCAGATCATCGTTGGCCCAACGCTGCATCGCGTCCAGCACCTGCGGGCTGATGCGCAGCGGGTAGGCTTTCTTGTCGGCAGTCGGCATTCGCAATCCGTGGCGTAGGGCGGGCGCGGCCCGCCAGCGTCGTTGTTATTCGGCGGACGATGTCCGCCCTACTTCGGTGTCAGCCCGAATACAACGTTCCGGTGTTCAATACGGGCTGCGTGCCGCGCTCACCGCACAGCACCACCAGCAGGTTGGAAACCATCGCGGCCCTGCGTTCTTCGTCCAGTTCCACCACGCCGCGCTGGCTCAACTGATCCAGCGCCATCTGCACCATGCTGACCGCGCCTTCCACGATGCGCGTGCGCGCGGCGATGATCGCGCCGGCCTGCTGACGTTGCAGCATCGCCTGCGCGATTTCCTGCGCGTAGGCGAGGTGGCTGATGCGCGCTTCGATCACTTTCACGCCGGCCTTGCCGAGACGTTCCTGGATTTCGTCGCGCAGGTGCGTGGTGATCTCGTCGCCGTGGCTGCGCAAGGAAGGTTTTGCGTCGTCGTGCGAATCGTAGGGATAACTCTGCGCCATCTGCCGCAGCGCCGATTCACTCTGGATGTGCACGTAGTTCTCGTAGTCGTCCACCTGGAACACCGCTTCGGCGGTATCGACCACCTGCCAGACGATCACCGCGGCGATCTCGATCGGATTGGCATCGAAATCGTTGACCTTGAGCTTGTTGGATTCGAAGTTGCGCACGCGCAAGGACACCGGCCGCTTGGCATAGAACGGATTGGTCCAGCGCAATCCGGTTTCGCGCGCGGTGCCGGCGTAGCGGCCGAACAACTGCATCACCACGCCCTGGTTCGGTTGCACCTGGAAGAAGCCCTTGGTGAGGAACACCAGCAGCACGAAGACGACGATCGCGATCACGCTGTAAGCAGGCTGCCGCGCGACGGCGCCACCGAAGAACAGCGCGCCGCAGCAGAAGTACAGCAGCACGAACAGGATCGCGGTGGGAATGCCGGCGATCGAGAAAGCTCGGTTTTCGTTCATGGCACGCTCCGGAGATGACCGGTCCAAGATATCAATTTGATATCAAAATGACAATAACCGGTCGACAAGCGGCACAGCTGAGCGGGCGCGATTTCAGTCGATCAATGACTTGTGGAAGAAACCGGAAGCGGTTTGCGCAATGTTTCCTGGGCGGAAACCGCGTGCCAGCTGGCGCCCTCACGCAGGAACACGTCGGTGAAGGCCACCTCGACCGTCCAGCCTTGCGCTTCGGAATGCACGGTGTTGATGCCGTTGGCGATCGCGGCGTCGCCGTGGACACGCACCTGGAGCTGCGTGATCTTCTGCGTGGTATCGCCCGGCGCGGAAGCGTGCGCGATCGCTTCAGCGCGGTCGCGTATCCGGCCGTTGGTGTCGATGTCGATGAAGTCCTTGGCCAGGATTTCATCCAATGCGTGGCGGTCGCCGCCGCGGATCGCCGCCAGCCAGCGCTGTTCCAGCGCGGCGATTTGCGCGCGATCGGACTCGACGTTCGCGGCTTGTGCCGACGACGCGTTCGCGCCGATGGCTGCGCATGTGAGAAACGCAAACGCGGCCGGCTTCATCATGACGGTTCGTCGGGAGATTGCGCGCCCAATTTGCGCCAGCCTTCCGCCGTCAGCACCTCCAACGCGTCGAATTTCGACTTGTAACCCATCTTCGGGTGATTGGCGATCCAGTAGCCGAGATACAGATGCGGCAGTTCGCGCGCGCGGGTCATTTCGATCTGGGTGAGGATCGCGAAAGTGCCGAGGCTGCGCGCGGCATGCGACGGATCGTAGAAGGTGTAAACCGCCGAAACGCCCGTGCTGCACACATCGGTGACCGCCAGCGCCACCAGTGTGTCGCGCAGCCGGAATTCCAGGAATACCGTGGGGCTCCACGGCGCCGCGAGGAAGTGCGTGAAATCCTCGCCGCTGGCCTCGTCCATGCCGCCGCCCGGATGGCGCGCGCGCAGATACCGCGCATAGAGATCGTGGCGCTCGTCGGTCAGGGACGGCGGATGTTCGCTGACCTGCACATCGGCGTTGCGGCGCGCGCAGCGTTGCTGGCTGCGGTTGGGCGTGAACTCCGCCACGTCGATGCGACAGGGTTCGCAGGCGTGACAGCGCGGGCAATGCGGGTGATAGACGTGACCGCCGGCGCGGCGGAAACCACGGCCCAGCGCCAGCGAATACAGCCGGTCCAGCCCCGGAGCTGATGGATCGAGCACCAGGTTCTGCGCGGTGCGCGCATGAAAATAGCCGCAGGCGTGCGGCAGGGTTTGGAACAGGCGAACGCGTTCGGAACGAAGCGCCACGGAGGACTCTTTTCAAAAAACGGCAAGCATCTTCAATACAAGCAAGAGAAATGCCGCGCCTACTGCCGCCATCACCGCCGTGCGCACGCGCGAGGCGGCGCGGCGGTGGCGTTCCGGGTCGGGCAGGGCCGGATCGCGTGCCACGGCCAGTGCATCGACGTAGCGCGTCGCCGGTTCGATGCCGATCTCGCGCAGCAGCTGGCGCGCGCGGGTCTGATCCTCCGCGCGGTTGATCCACACCTTCGGCCACTCCTCGCTGTCATTGGCCTGGCTGTAGGAAAAGCGCGAGTAGCTGGGCCGCACATAGGCGCGGCGGTTGGTCACCGTGGTGGCGATGCCGTGCTCGGCCATCAGCGCCACCACGCGTTCGATGTTCTGCTGGCGGGGGGAGGTGTAGATCTGGCGCATGAAGCGGATTCTAACGAAAGTCGCGTGAGCGGACTTTCAACCGTGCCATGCAACTACATGTTCCGCAGGCGGATCAATCCTTCCTGCGCGGTGGAGGCGACCAGCACGCCGGCGCGATTGAAGATCTGCCCGCGCACCAGGCCGCGCGCGCCCTGCGCGGTAGGCGAGTCGCACGAATACAGCAGCCATTCGTCCACACGGAAGGGACGGTGGAACCACAGCGCATGATCGAGGCTCGCCATTTGCAGGTTCGGTGTGAGATACGATACGCCGTGCGGCAGCAGCGCGGTGCCGATGAAGTGGAAATCGGATGCATAGGCGAGCAGCGCCCGTTGCAGCGACTCGCCATCCTCGACGCGATCGACCAGCCGGAACCAGATGTGCTGGTAGGCCGGGCGCTTGGCCGGATGCAATTCGTCGCGTGGCCAGACGTAGCGGAATTCGAACGGCCCATCCAAGCCCAGCCAGCGCTGCATCTTTACCGGCAGTTTCGCGAGTTCGTCGGCCGGCAAGGGTTGCAAGGGCGGCAGGTCTTCGGGTTTCGGCACTTCCGGCATGTTGGTCTGGTGCTCCATGCCGCGTTCGTCGATCTGGAACGAGACCGCGCAATTCAAGATCGGCTGGCCGTGCTGGATCGCGACCACCCGCCGCGAGGAAAAACTGGAACCGTCGCGCGCGCGCTCGACCGAATAGACGATCGGCGCGTTGATGCTGCCCGCGCGCAGGAAATACGCGTGCAGCGAATGCGCCGCGCGTTCCGCGTCCACGGTCTGCTGCGCGGCGGAAAGCGCCTGGCCGAGCACCTGGCCGCCGAACACGTATTTCGTTCCGATGTCGCGGCTGGCGCCGCGGAACAGATTATCCTCCAAGCGTTCGAGCTTCAGCAGCTCGATCAGTTCGGCGACGCGGGGATTCATGGATTGGATTTCGCAGCGGCGAAGCGGCGCGCATTATAACGAGGCGTGCGGCATCAGCCGTCGCAAGCCGCATTCGCGCAGCACTTCGCCCCACGGGAACATCGGCCCCGGATCGCGCTTGCGGAACACCTGCCGCGATGGGTCGTTGCTGGCCGGCACCTTGCCGGTATCGAGATCTTCGTGGCCGGCGATGCAACGCAGGTTCGGACATTCCTCGCGCAACCGTTGCAACAACGCCAGCAGCGATTCGATCTGTACGCGCGGATAAGGTTCGCTCATCACTTGCCTGCGCGTGTCGAACCAGTCGGGATAGCGGCCGGTGTTGACCAGCTCGATGCCGATCGAGCGTTCGTTGTAACCGCGCGTGTGGTGGGCGATGCGCGTCTCTTCCACGAAGCGGTGCAACGCGCCGTCGCGGTCGACATAGAAATGCCCGCTGTTGCCGCTGCCCTCGTCGTGCAGCACGCGTTCGCCGTATTCGCGCGCGGTGGCGAGGTCGGGCAATTCGGTGCAGTGGATCACCGCTAAATCGATATCGGAAAGCGCGCGTTCGCGCAGAAGTTGCGCGTAGGGCAGGGACCAATCGCGGATCGGCAGTTCTTGCATGCGCGGAGTGTCGCATGAAGCGGAGATCAGGGAGCAGCACGCCAGGGCTTGTTATGCTCTCCCGTCTCCCGTCTCCCGTCTCCCGTCTCCCGTCTCCCGTCTCCCGTCTCCCGTCTCCCGTCTCCCGTCTCCCGTCTCCCGTCTCCCGTCTCCAGATTCCATGCCAGGCACGGTCATCCTTTCCCACGGCTCCGACAGCGGCCCGGATGCGACCAAAGTCAGCGCGCTGGCGAAGATCGCGGACGAACTCGGCTGGAAATCGCTGCGTCCGGATTTCCGCGAAGAGGACAAGCTCGGCCACGCGGCCTCGGTGCAGCCGCGCGTGGAAAAACTGGTCGCGGCTGCGCGCGATGCCGCGAAACCACTGGTGCTAGCCGGTTCCAGCATGGGCGCGTTCGTGTCCGGATTGGCGTCGCTGCAAGTACCGTGTACGGGCATTTTCCTGATCGCGTTGCCGATGGCGATCCCGCGCTGGTCGCAGCGTTTCGACATGGCGAACGTGCCGGCGATGCTGGTGCATGGTTTCAATGACGAGTTGTGTCCGGTCGCCGCCGCCGTGCAGTTCGCGAGCGCGAAGCACATCTCCACGCTGCTGTTGCCGGATGATCACCGGCTCGCCAATCACGTCGAACCGATCGGACAGCAGTTCAGGCTGTTCCTGCAGCGGCTCTCCGCCGGCGCGTGAGCGCTTTCTTCGCCACTTGCCCGAAGGGCATGGAATACCTGTTGCGCGATGAACTAATCGCGCTGGGTGCGTCCGCGCGCGAAGCGCTGGCGGGCGTACATTTTGAAGGCGAATTGCGGCATGCGTATCTCGCCTGTTTGCATTCAAGGCTGGCCAGCCGTGTGCTGATGCCGTTGAGCGAATTTGATGCGCCGGATGCGGACGCGCTGTACGCCGGGGCGTCCGCGATCGACTGGTCGCGGCATTTCGCGCCGGACGTGACGCTGGCGATCGACGCGAGCGCGTCGAAGAGCGCGATCACGCACGGCATGTTCGCTGCGCAACGCGTCAAGGATGCGATCGCGGATCAATGCCGCGAACGGTTCGGCGCGCGGCCGCAGATCGACCTTCAGAATCCCGCCATCCGGCTGAACCTCCATCTGTACAAGGATCACGCTACCCTGTCTTTGGATCTCTCCGGTGAACCGCTGCACCGGCGCGGCTGGCGACGCGATCAGGGCGAAGCGCCGCTGAAGGAGAACCTGGCCGCCGCGATGCTGTTGCGCGCGCGCTGGCCGGAGACTTATTCGAACGGCGGTGCGCTGCTCGATCCGATGTGCGGCTCCGGCACGCTGCTGATCGAAGCCGCATTGATGGCGGCAGATGTCGCTGCCGGACTGCGGCGGAGACATTTCGGTTTTCTCGCCTGGCGCGGACACGATGCCGCGTTGTGGCAGCGCTTGCACGACGTAGCGCAAGCGCGCGCGCAGGAAGGGTTGCGCAACTTGCGCGATTGTTTCTTCGGCAGCGACTCGGCGCCGCTGATGATCGAGATCGCCAAGAAGAATGCGCAAAGTGCGGGCGTGGCGGGTTTCGTCCATTTGCAAAAACGCGATGTCGCGCACCTGCAACGGCCTGAAGGTTTCGAACACGGCTTGCTGATCACCAATCCGCCTTACGGCGAGCGCATGGGTGAGCACAGCGAAGTGCGCGTGCTGTATCGCACGCTGGGTGAACGATTGCGCGCGGATTTCACCGGCTGGCGCGCGGCCGTGCTGGTCGCACGACCGGAGCAGGGTGGACCGGATCCTGCACATGTTCTCGGCCTGCACGCGGACAAGCGTTACGTCTTGTACAACGGCGCGATCGCCTGCGAATTGCTGATCTGCGAAATCGCTGAACGCATTTCACGCGAGAGCAAACCGCTCGGCGCCGGTGGCGAAATGGTGCGCAACCGCATCGTCAAGAATCTGCGGCATCTGAAGAAATACCTGGCGCGCGAACACGTCACCTGTTTCCGCGCTTACGACGCCGATCTGCCGGAGTACGCCGCCGCGATCGACGTCTATCGCGACGTGCAGGAGCAGACGTGGCTGCACGTGCAGGAATACGCGCCGCCCGCGACGGTGAATGCCAATGCCGCACGCACGCGGCTGCGCGACTTGCTGCGCGCGGCTGCGGAAGCGCTCGACGTATCGCGCGAGCGCATCGCGCTGAAGGTGCGGCGAAAGGGAAAGGGCGGCTCGAAGTACGGCCGCTTCGAGCAGCGCGGCGAAACGCTGATCGTGGGGGAAGGCGGATTGCGTTTCGAGGTGAATCTCAACGATTACCTCGACACGGGTTTGTTCCTCGATCACCGCATCGTGCGCGCCAAGCTGCGCGAGCTGGGCAACGGCAAACGTTTCCTCAATCTGTTCGCCTACACCGGCGCTGCATCGGTGTATGCAGCGGCGGGCGGCGCGAGCGAAACGGTCAGCGTGGATCTTTCCGCGACGTACCTGGATTGGGCTTCGCGCAATCTGGCGCTGAACGGTTACGGCGGCGCACGGCACAAGCTCGCGCAAGCCGATGCCTTGACTTTCCTGCGCACAGACCGCGGCCGCTACGGATTGATCTATGTCGATCCACCGACGTTCTCCAATTCCAAACGCGCAGGCGATTTCGACGTGCAGCGGGATCATGTCGCGCTGTTGCTCGCCTGCGCGGAGCGGCTGGAACGCGGCGGCGTGATCGTGTTCTCCAACAACGCGCGGCGGTTTGTCCTCGATGCGGAAAAACTTAGCAGTCGCTTAGCGATCGAGGACTTCACCCGTCCCAGCATTCCACCCGATTTCGTGCGCCGGCCGAACATACACGGCTGCTGGTTGTTGCGTCCGGAAGCTGAACGAAGCGGACGCAAAAGTGACGCGCGCACTCAGTAGATATTCATTGCGCACGCCCCAACATTTGCCTCGAAGCACAAGGTCTCGGAGGCACTCCATGAACACCCGGATTCTGCGTCGCGGTTCGATCGTCCTGGGGCTGTTGCTGGCCGCCCTGTTCGCCGCGCCGGCGGCGTTCGCGCGCACCCACGTCAGCATCGGACTCGGTTTTTACGGACCGGGCTACAGCGTCGGTTTCAACGACTGCGTGAACTGCTATCGCACGTACTACTCGCCTGCGTACTACTCCGGTTACTACGCGCCGGGTTACTACTACGCGCCGGCGCCGGTGTACTACTACAACCCGTATCCGGTGTACGGCACCGTGTACTACGGCGGTTACTACGGCGGCTATCGCCACGGCTGGCGCGATCGCGACGATTGGCGTGATCGCGACGACTGGCATGATCACGATCACGACGGCTGGCGCGGCGACGACCATTACAGCCACGGCAGCTACTATCACCACTGACCGTCTCGAGGCTTCGCGGGCGGCGCTTGCGCCGCCCGTTTCGCGTGCGCGCGGAACCGTGGCGTGATACAACGCACGTGATGAGCCGTTCCGATTACCGCTCGCAAGGTTCGCACGGCGTCGGTCTGGCCGCGGAAGCCATTCCCGCGCTGACCTTTTTCCGGGAATGGCTGCGCAATCCGTTTGCGATGGCGGCGGTTTCGCCATCGGGCCGGCAGCTTGCCGGCTTGATGGTGGAACAACTGCCGCCGCACACCCGGCGGGTGATCGAGTTGGGCGGCGGTACCGGTGCGTTCACCCGCGCATTGCTGGACAGCGGCATCGCGCCGCGCCATCTGCTGGTAATCGAACTGAATGAGTCGCTGCACAAGTTGTTGAGCGAACGTTTTCCGGGCGTGCACGTGGAATGCGGCGATGCGCGCAACGTGCAGACGATCGCGCGGCGCCGGGGCGTTCTGGACGAGAACGGCGAGGTCGATGCGGTGGTGAGTGGTTTGGGCCTGTTGTACATGCCACATCACGTGCAGCGCGAAATCCTGCGCGCCGCCTTCGCCGTGCTGGGGCCGCGCGGACGTTTCGTGCAGTTCACCTATGGCCCGATCAGCCCGGTACCGCGTTCGCTGTTGCAGGAAATGGATCTGAAGGCGCAGCGCGCCGGTACGGCCTGGCGCAACGTGCCGCCGGCGAATGTATTCGTGTATCGGCGCCGCAGTTCGCGGTAGGAACGAGCTGCTCGGACTTCTTCCGCGCAAGCAACCGTCCCTGGTGCGTTTGCCGCTCGGCATCCGTGCCCTCGCTCTCAGCCATTGCACGCGATGCCTTCGTGGCATCGCGTAAACGCAAGGGCCTCGACCTACATCAACTCCAGGCTGTATTCGTACATCCCCTCGCTGCGCACGTAACCCAGCGATTCGTACAGCGCCTGCGCAGGCCTATTGTCGCGCGCGGTCTGCAGCACCAGCCGGATCGCCCCGGTTTGCCGCGCGTGCTTGTGCGCAGCATCCATCAGCGCACGCGCCACGCCGCTGCCGCGCGCATTTTCGGCGACGAACAGATCGTTGAGGATCCACAGCCGGCGCGCGCTCACCGACGAGAAGCACGGATACAACTGTGTGAATCCCAGCGCTGCGCCGTTCGCGTCACGAGCGATGAAGATCACCGATTCGCGCAAGGCGAGCCGCTCGCACAGGAATTCGCGTGCGGTGTCGGGATCCGATGGGCGCTGGTAGAACACGCGATAGCCGTCGAACAGCGGCGTCAATGCGTCGAGATCATCCAGTGTGGCCTGACTGACGATGCACGTGTCCCTCATTGGCATTCCTCGACGAATCGAACACGCAGCGTATCACCCCAGCGTCATCAACTGGTGGTACACGTACACGCCGAGGAAGGCCGCGAAGCAGATCAGCAGCAAGGCCAGCAGGGAATCGCCCAGCGCAGTGCCGTAACCGACGGTTTCATCGCAGGCGATGGTCTTGCGGTGATGGATGAAGCGAATCGTCGCGCCGAAGATGATCAGAATGCCCAACCCGATCAGCGCCAGCCCGACCATTTGCGCCGCGTGCAAGTGGTGCGGCATCGCCGCCGATGCCACCGCGCCGCTCGATGCGCCTGCATTGCCGCGGCCGAGATAGGCGAGGAACAGATCGAAGCGCTCGACCAGAAATCCGAACGCCATGATCGCCACCGCCGTGCGCACCCACGCGAGGTACGTGCGTTCGTTGGCTGCATAGTCGGTGAAGCGGGGGATCATCGGCAAAGCGTAGCCGAACCCGGAAGCAGCTTGTACAGTCGCTACGCTGCCTTCGCCTCCACCGCCAGCGCGTCCAGCAGGTCGTTCGCCGCGCGCAGGCGTTCGCTGGCGCCGGGCAGTTCCATCGCGACGCGCAGCTTGTCCTGGCCTTCCAGCTTGTAAACACGCGGCTGCTGCTGGATCAGTCGCAGGATGGTCATCAGCTCGATGTCCGGCTTGTCGCGGAAGATCACGCGGCCGCCGTTGGGGCCGAGATCGAGCTTGCGGATTCCGAGCGGCGTGGCGCGCAGTTTCAGCGCGGCGATCGCGAACAGGTGCTTGACCTGCTGCGGCAGCAGGCCGAAACGGTCGATCATTTCGACCTGCAATTCGCGCAGCGCATGCTCATCGCGCGCGCCGGCGATGCGCTTGTACAAGGTGAGGCGCGTGTGCACGTCGGGCAGGTAATCGTCCGGAATCAGCGCGGGGATGTGCAGTTCGATTTCGGTGTCGCGCTCGTCGCTCAGTTCGAAATCCGGCACCTTGCCGGATTTCAGCGCGCGCACGGCGCGTTCCAGCAGTTCTGTATAGAGCGAGAAACCGATCTCCTCGATCTGGCCGGACTGTTCCTCGCCCAGCAATTCGCCCGCGCCGCGGATTTCCAGGTCATGTGTGGCGAGCGTGAAACCCGCGCCCAGTTCTTCCAGCGCGGCCAGCGCATCCAGACGCTTCTCCGCATCCGCGGTCATCGCCTTTCGGTCTGGCACGATCAGATAAGCGTAAGCGCGATGGTGCGAACGGCCGACGCGCCCGCGCAACTGATGCAACTGCGCCAAACCGAAACGGTCGGCGCGGTCGATCACTATCGTATTCGCCGTCGGCACGTCGATGCCGGACTCGATGATCGTCGTGCACACCAGCACGTTGAAGCGCTGGCGATGGAAATCCAGCATCGCCTGTTCCAGTTCGCGCTCGTGCATCTGCCCGTGCGCGATGCGGATGCGCGCGTCGGGGACGAGCTTCTCCAGATCGCGCGCGGTGCGCTCGATGGTGTCCACGCTGTTGTGCAGGAAATACACCTGGCCGCCGCGCGCAAGTTCGCGCTGGAAGGCTTCGCGCACCAGCGCTGGATCGTACTGCGCCACCAGCGTCTTTACCGCCATGCGGTGCGCGGGCGGCGTGGCGATGATCGAAAGATCGCGCAGGCCGCTCATCGCCATGTTCAGCGTGCGGGGAATCGGCGTGGCGGTGAGGGTGAGCAGATCGACTTCCGCGCGAAGCTTCTTCAATTGCTCCTTGTGGCGCACGCCGAAGCGGTGTTCCTCGTCCACGATCACGAGGCCCAGATCCTTGAACTTCACATCCGGCTGCAACAGCTTGTGCGTGCCGATCACCACGTCGAGCTTGCCTTCGGCGAGTTTCTTCAGTGCATCGCTGCTTTCCTTCTTCGTGCGGAAGCGCGAAAGCAGTTCCACGCGCACGGGAAAATCGGCCAGCCGATCGCGGAAGTTGTCGTAATGCTGCTGCGCCAGCAGTGTCGTCGGCACCAGCAGCGCGACCTGCTTGCCCGCGGTCGCGGCGGCGAAGGCCGCGCGCAAGGCCACTTCGGTCTTGCCGAAACCGACATCGCCGCAGACCACGCGATCCATCGGTTTGGAGGATGCGAGATCGTTCAGCACCGCGTCGATCGCGGCTTGCTGGTCCGGCGTTTCCTCGAACGGAAAGCCGTCGGCGAATTGCGCCAGCATCGCGCGATCGTAATCGAGCGCGACTCCCGGACGCGCCGCGCGTTGCGCGTGGATCGCCAGCAATTCCGCTGCCGCGTCGCGTACTTTTTCCGCGGCCTTGCGCTTGGCGCGTTCCCAGGCGTCGCCGCCGAGCGAGTGCAGCGGCGCCAATTCCGGCGCCGTGCCGGAATAGCGGCTGACCAATGAGAGTTGCGCGACGGGCACGTACAACTTGTCGCCTTTGGCGTATTCGATCGCGAGGAATTCGCCGGGGCTGCCGCCCGCATCCAGCGTGATCAGACCGAGATAGCGTCCCACGCCATGATCGACATGCACGATCGGCGCGCCGATCGCCAGTTCTGAAAGATCGCGCACTATGGCTTCGGGATCGCGCTCGCTGATCCGTCGTCGCCTGTCCGAGCGCGCGCGTTCGCCGATCAACTCGCGCTCGGTGAGCATCGCGATGTTGGATTGGGAAAGGACGAAACCGCGTTCGAGTGGGGCGATGGCGATGGCGAATCGAGAACCAACATTCTCGTCATCCCGGCGAAAGCCGGGATCCAGTTGTTCATGGCCATCGAGAAGAGCTGGATTCCGGTTTCCGCCGGAATGACGATCGATAAATGTCTGCCAACTCGCGACCACTTCCGGCGGCAACTCCGCAGCCGCCAATTGTTCGATCAGCGCTTCGCGCCGACCGGCGGAGTCGGCCGCAATCAGCACGCGCTGCTCAGAATTCGCATCGAAGTATTCGCGCAGCTTCTGCGCGAAAGTAGCGTGCCTATGATCGCTACGGAGATCAGGAGCCGCTCGCGTGCCGGTATCCGCCGCACGCGGATCGTTCGCATCGAGATCAACGCGCAGCACCTTGTTCAACTGCTCGCGCAGGGATTGCGGCGGTAGGTACAACTCCATCGGCGGCAGGATCGGCCGCTCGATGTCGTGGGCGCGCTGGTCGTGGCGTTCGCCAACCTGCGTCCAGAAGTGTTCGGCAGATTCCAGCGCGCCTTCGCCGACCACGAACAGCGCGCCTTCGTGCAGATAATCGAACAGTGTTTCGGTTTTCTCGAAGAACAGCGGCAGGTAGTACTCGATGCCCGCCGGTGTTACCCCGGCTTTCATGTCCTGATACAGCGGGCAGCGGCGCACGTCGATCGGAAAACGCTCGCGCAGCCGTTCGCGGAAGATCTTCGTGGCTTCCTCCGTCAACGGAAACTCGCGCGCGGGCAATAGTTCGACGGCTTCGACCTGCTGCAAAGATCGTTGCGTTTCCGGATCGAAGCTGCGGATCGAATCGATCTCTTCGTCGAGCAATTCGATTCGATACGGTTCACGCGTGCCCATCGGGAAGATGTCGATCAACGCACCGCGCACGGCGAAGTCGCCGGGCTCATTGACCTGCGGCACGTTGCGGTAGCCGCACGCTTCCAGCCTCCGCTGCTCGCCGGCGAGATCGAACTGCTGTCCGCGCGCGATCGACAGACCGGAACCCGCGATATGTGTACGTGGCGCGAGCCGCTGCATCAGTGTCGCGACCGGCACCACCAGCACGCCGCGCTTGACGCTCGGCAGTCGGTACAAGGTCGCGATGCGCTGCGAAACGATGTCCGGATGCGGACCGAACAGGTCGTAGGGGAGGGTCTCCCAATCCGGAAAATGCAGCACCGGCAGGTCGCCCGCGAACACCGACAGCTCGTCTTCCAGCGTGCGCGCCGCGTGCGTGTCGCGCGCGATCGCGACCACCACGCCGTCATGCGCACGCGCGGTTTCGCACAACAGCAACGCCAGCGAAGAACCGGCGGGCGCCGCCCAGGTCTTGCGCCGGTTGGCGCTGCGCGGCAGTGGAGGCAGGGGAAGAATGGAATCGGTCATCGCGTGCGAAATAAACGACACTGCCGGACGCGGTGTGCGCCCAGCAGCAGATGAACGCGCAGTTTAATGCTTCAGCGCCGCGGCGCGAAATTGCGCGGGCGCCGCGCGCTCGCGCAAAGCCTTCAGGCTTGGGCAATCGCCGCGATGGAGATTTTCAATCCCGGAACGCGGATCGGCAATTTCGCGCCTTGCCGCGCCGGCGGATCGGCGGGAAACCACTTGCTCCATTCCTCGTTCATGCCTGCGAAATCTTCTTCTTCGGCCAGAATGAAAGTGGCGCTGACGATCTTGTCCATGGAACTGCCCGCGGCTTCGAGGATCGCCCTGATGTTGGTGAGGCACTGCCGCGTCTGCTCCTGGATGGTGGGACCCGCGAGGGTTCCGGTCGCCGGATCGTGCGGCGCCATGCCGGAAACGAATACCAGTCCCGCTGCCTTGATGGCCTGGCTGTAAAACGGTGGTGGTTTGGGTGCGGCCTGGGTGTGGACGATTTGTCTGGACATGCGGGTCTCCTCTGCCACCTTCACGGCCGCGCTTCCAGGATGATGTTGAACGGCGTTTCCGCGGCGCGGCGCATGCGGCTGAAGCCGCCGCTTTTTACCACGACATCGCGCAAGCGTGCTTCGCCGGCTTGTGCACCCAGCGCCGGGCCCTTGCGCGCCAGCGACACCGGCACGCAGATCTGCGAAGACGCGCCGTAGTACACGCGGCCTACCGGATTGAGATTGTCTTCCACGCGATCGCCGGCGAACGGTTCGACGATCATGCAATTGCCATCGTCCTTGAGCGCCTTGCGCGCGTGCTTCGCCGCGCCGACCGGATCGCCCATGTCGTGCAGACAATCGAAGAAGGCGATCAAATCGAAATCGCGATCGGTGTAACTGGCCGCATCGGCGACTTCGAAACGCGCGTTGCGCACGCCGTTTTCCCTGGCGCGTTTGCGCGCGGTGTCGATCGACGCCTCGTGGTAGTCGTAGCCGACGAACTCCGCGTCGGGAAATGCCTGCGCCATCAGGATCGTGCTGGCGCCATGGCCGCAGCCCACGTCCGCGGCCTTGCCGCCATGTTTCAACTTGTCAGTGACGCCATCGAGCGCCGGCAGCCACGCGCTCAGGAGGTTGGCGTTGTAGCCGGCACGGAAGAAACGTTCGGTGCCGTGGAACAGGCACGGATGATGTTCGCCCCATTCCATGCCTTTGCCCGTCCTGAAATTCTCGATAGTGCGATCGAGCGCGTGGAACACCGCTTCGACCACGAATTGCGCGCCGGGCAGATCGACCGGACCATTCGGATCGGCAAGGCACAGTTTCTGTTCGTCGTTGAGTGCATACGTTCCGCCCGCGCTGTCGTATTCGACATAGCCGCCTGCGGCCTGATTGCCGAGCCACTCGCGCACGTAACGTTCGTTGGTGCCGGTGTGTCTGGCCAATTCCGCAGGCGTCATCGGTTTTTCCGCCAGCGCCTTGTACAGGCCCAGACGGTCGCCCGCGATCATCAGCGTGGCGCTGATCGCAGCGCCCAGATCGCCGACGGCCTTGCCGAGGAATGCATTGAGTTTGTCTTGATCGAGCATGGCGGTTCTCCGCTCCGGGTCAGGGGACTCATCTATAGGGGCGTAAACGGAGCGGCGTGCAGGACACGCGGGAAGCGGGCGCGAGATTTGGCCATCAGACGGTTCGGCCGGCGCGCGGCCGCTTGCCGCGGTGGTTCGTGCCCAACCGCTGCGCCAACGACCGGGCCTGCACGAGGTCGGGATGCGTCGGCGAAAGTTTCGCGGCGAGCACTTGCAGCGCGCTCGCCAGCGTGGCGCGAAAATTTTCCTCGACCCAGCGCCACGAGCGCGGCGATCTGCGCCAGTTGCGCGCGCGCACGCAGTGGATGATCCGAAGGCAACTCGCTCGAGAGCTCAAGTGCGGACTGCGCCTGCGACAAAGCACCGGTTCGATCTCCCGCCGACAACAGAATGCGGCTGGCATCGATCCGCGCTGCGATGCACGTGGGCGCGTCGATGCTGGTTCCGATCTGCGCGAGCGCTGCTTGCACGCCCGCGACAGCCGATTGCGTTTTTCCGCCGGCCGCATCCAGCGCGGCGATTTCCAATTGCGCGGACAACCGTTGTCGCTGCGCGCGCGCGTTGGGCGCATGCGCAGTCGCGGTCAACACCTGCTGGAAGCGCTGACGCGCTGCATCGGCATGATCCTGCGTCGCCATCGCCTGCGCGCAGGTCAATCTCGCCTGCGCCAATTCTCCGCCGACGTCCTCAGATGCGCGCTCGAAACGTGCGACCGCGCCGCAGGCGATCGTCGCCGCTTCGTCGGAGCGGCCGAGCAACAGCAGCGCGCGGCCCAGGCCCTCTTCGTAACTGCCCAGATCGCTGGCATCGTCGCCGGCAACGACGCGCTCTTCCATCAGCGCTTGCCGGAAGGCCTGTTCGGCGCCCGCGTAATCGCCAGCATCCAGCAGCAGCAGGCCGGATTGATACAGATGTCCCGGTTTGATTTCGTGCACCGTATCGCGGTCGATCGCGAGCAGCCTGCGCTGCGCGGCAGCCGCTTCGGCGTAACGGCCGGTAAGGCGAAGCGATGCCGCGAGCGAGCCTTGCGCGTTGGCTTCTTGGGGCGATGCCGCGCCGAAATTCCCGGCAGCGATCCGTGCTGCCATTTGCGCTTCGCGCACGGCGTCTTCGCCGCGCCCAGCCGCGCGCGCGCTGGATGCGGCAACCATCGCCGCTTGCAGGCTCAGGTCGGCGCTACCGTTACGCAGATGCGCAAGCTGCACACGCGCCGCGGCGATCGTTGTGTCCGCGGCCGCGCTGTCGCCGCCGTCGGCTTCGGCACGCGCACGGTTGATCAGCAGATCCGCCGCGCGCGCGGGATTCGGCGGCATCGCGGCGAGTTCACGCAACGCCTGATCGAAACTGTTGCGGGCCTGCCGGTAATAGCCTTCGTCCTGCTGCATCAATGCGGTGGCTTCCAGCGCGTCGACCAGTTGCGCAGGATTCGTCGATGCCTGCGCGCGCGCCAGACGCAGCGCGCGTTCCAGCAGCGGTTGCGCTTGTTCGGGCACATGCATCTTGATGTACACCTGCGCCAGCGACAGCAGCAGGCGCGGCTCGGCATCCAGCCCCGCGCCGAAACGCTCGCGCAATTCGCGTGCAGCGCGGTCGGCCACTTCGCGCGTAGTGATCAGGCTGGTGCCCCCGTTGGTATCGGGCTGCGCGGCATCGAACACGCCCAGCAGAAAATCCTGCGCGGCTTGCGCACGCGCGGCCGCGAGCCGCGCCTGATGCGCCTGCCACGCGGCCACGCCGATGCCGATGCCGAGGGCGATCACGATGGCCGCGAGCGCGCCGACCGTCAGCCAGTTGCGCTGCACGAACTTGCGCGCGCGATAACCGCGGCTGTCGCGGCGCGCGCGCAGCGGGCGCTTCTGCAGGAAACGTTCGATGTCCTCGTCCATCGCCGACGCGCTGTCGTAACGTCGTACGGGTTCATCGTGCAAGGCCGTCAGCACGATCGTGTCGAGATCGCCGCGCAGCGCGCTGGCCAGACGTGCGGCGGAAGCGAATCCGCGCCGCACCGCGGCCTCTTGTGAGTCGCTTGTGTGTTCCACGCGCAGCACGGTTTGCGATGGCGGAAGCGGCGTTTCGCCACTGCGCTGCGGTTTGCAACCGGCCAGCAATTCGTGCAGCACGACGCCGAGCGCGTACACGTCGGTGGCGGTGGTGATCGCGCCGCCGTGGAATTGTTCGGGCGCGGCGTATCCGGGCGTCAGCGCACGCCATTGCGTCTGCGTCGCTTCGCTTTCGGAGAGCGGCTTGGCGATGCCGAAATCCAGCAGCTTCGGAACGCCTTCGGCGGTCGCCAGAATGTTGGCGGGCTTCAGATCGCGGTGCACAATCAAATTGCGTTGCGCGCACGTCACCGCATCCAGCACGTTGCGGAACAGCAGCAAGCGCGCGCGCAGGTCGAGCCCGTGCGTGTCGCAATGCTGCGTGATCGTTTGTCCTTCCACCAGTTCCATCACGATCCACGGCACGCCTTCTGGCGTGATGCCGGCGTCGTGCAGTTGCGCGATGCAAGGATGACTGAGGCTCGCGAGGATCTGCTGCTCGCGCAGAAAACGCGCGCGTGACGCCGGCGTGGCAAGTCCGCTCTTCAGGCATTTCACCGCGACCCGCTGGCTGAAACTGCCGTCGCTGCGCTCGGCGCGCCACACCGCCGCGCTGCCGCCTTCGGCGATCAAACTGCGCAAGGTGTAGGCGCCGATGCGTTGTTCCGCTTGCGGCGCGGCAGTGTCGATCTGTTCGCGCAGCAGTTCGGTGATCAGCGCGGAAGGCGTGCGGTCGAGCGGTCCGTCCTTTGGATCATGTGCGAGCAGCGCGGAGAGTTCTTCGCGCAATCGCGCATCGGCACACGCTGCCAGCGCCGCGGTGCGTGCCCCGTCCGGCAAGGCCAGCAGCCGGTCGAGCCACCGATCCAGTTCCCGCAAATGCTCGCGGTCCGCGTCGTGCATCGCTTGCTCGCATCAACCCGCCGCCAACGCTCGATGCAGAAACAGGCGCGCCTTCTGCCAATCGCGCACCACGCTGCGCGGGTCGATTTCCAGCGCGCTGGCGGTGTCCTCCACGCTCATGCCGGCGAAGAAGCGCATCTCGATCATGCGCACCAGACGCGGATTGACCTGCTGCAACTGCTCCAGCACCTGATTCACGGCGAGCACGTCGTGCACCTCGCCTTCGGCCGAGAGACTCAAGCTGTCCAGTTCCATGCGTTGATGGCCGCCGCCACGCTTGCCGCTGGCGCGGCGGCGGGCGGCATCGACCAGGATGTGCCGCATCGCGGTCGCCGCGTAGGCGAAGAATTGTCCGCGCGCTTCGCCCGGCAGCTCGCCGCCGCGATGCAAGCCCAGATACAGTTCGTGCACCAGAGCGGTGGTGTCGAGCGTGTGCGCATGCGACTCGCGCGAGAGCTGGCGGTGCGCGAGCTGCCGCAGGTTGGCATAGACCAGCGGCATCAATTCGTCGAGCGCTGCCGCATCGCCCTGATTGGCGCGTTGCAGCAGCTCGGTGATGTCCGCCATGGCGGCGGCAGTATAGGCGCGCCTCATCGCAATGTCATTGCACGTTCGCGCTGCCCATTTGCCGCCGCTGCCGTCACGCTAAACTCCACGCATCATGCAAAACGACACGACACCCGGCGCTGCCGAAGCACCACAGTCGCTGCGCGCGATCCTGCTGGCGCTGGGCGCCAACTTCGCGATCTTCCTGACCAAGCTCGCCACCGCGCTGATCACGGGCTCGGGTTCGATGGCGGCCGAAGCCGTGCATTCTCTGGCCGATTGCGGCAATCAGTGCCTGTTGTTGCTGGGCATGCGGCAGTCGCGCCGGCCGCCTTCGGTGGAACATCCGCTGGGCGAGGGCAATGCGCTGTACTTCTGGTCGTTCCTGGTGGCGATGCTGTTGTTCTCGGTCGGCGGCATGTATTCGATCTACGAAGGCATCCACAAATTCCAGCATCCGGAGCCGCTGCGCTGGGCCTGGGTGGCGATCCTGGTGCTGGTGTTCGCGATCGGCGCCGAGTCGGTTTCGCTCGGAGGAGCGCTGCGCGAGATCAACAAGGCGCGCGCCGGAATGCCCCTGTGGCGCTGGTTCCGCGTCAGCCGATCCAGCGAATTGCTGGTGATCTTCGGTGAAGATCTCGCTGCGCTGCTGGGATTGTCATTCGCGCTGATCGCGGTGAGCTTGACGATTCTCACGGGTGATCCGGTATTCGACGCGATCGGTTCGCTGGTGATCGGCGCCCTACTGGTTGTCGTCGCGGTCGCGGTGGCGAACGAAGTCAAAAGCCTGCTGGTCGGCTCCAGCGCGGAACCCGCGGTGCGGCGGCAATTGCGCGAGTTCCTGGAAGGCCATTCCGAAATTTCGAAGCTCTATCACATGATCACGCTGCAACTCGGACACGACATCATGCTCGCGACCAAGGCGCGCATGAAGCTCAGCGATGAAAACGGCAGCGCCAACGATTTGATCGACGCGGTCAACCGTGTCGAACAGGAACTGAAGGAAAAATTTCCGGCGGTGCGCTGGAGTTTCTTCGAGGCGGATGTGAAGGATTAGATGTAGGGCGGACTTCGTCCGCCGCTCAATGTGCTTGGGGATTCGGCAAGCATCGTCATGCACAAGAGGCGGGCAGTGCCCGCCCTACGCATTGCAATCCTCAATGCACCCCGATCACGCCCACGCCTACCCCGAAACTGACGTGCGGCTTGGTCATCTCTTCCGGCGTCCAGCGGTGTGATTGATCGACGCGCACCAGCGGAAACACGTAATCGGCGTCGCCGACCTTGCCGGTGCGCGTGCCTTCGATGCGGCCGCGCAGCGTCATCGGCGCACCGTCGGGGTAATCCATGCTTTCCACGTAACCCGGCATCAGTGCGATGAAACGTCCGCCCGCTGTCTGATCGAGCTGCGGACGTTGCGAGGAGTCCAGCGGATAACCGAGCATTTCGATTTCGCTGTGATCGGGGAAGTTGTGCACACCGACGATGCGGCCGCCCCAGATCACTTCGCGTCCGGTGTAACGCTCCGGCGCAGCGGCGACTGCCGAGGGCGCAGCCGTCACGGTGGAAGCATCGGCTTTGTAGATCGGCGCGGGCGCGCAGGCGGCCAGCAACGTTGTGAGCGCGGCAAGACAAAGCGGGATGAAATTACGCATGACGCATCTCCTGCGGATTGCCGCTGGTTATACCGCGGCCGGCGTGAAGAAGGGTGAAGCGCAGTTACAATGAGTCCTGATGAACGCGATCTCCCGGATCAGGATCGAGCGATGACTTTATCCCCGCATGCACTTTCCACAGCGATCGCCATCGGTCTGATCGCCTTGCTGTATTACCGTCGTTTCCGCCGCAGCTTCGGCCGGCAGCCGGTACAGCCGAAACGCATGATCACGCGCGTGGTGATCCTGTGCGTGGTCGGCGCGCTGCTGCTGATCGGCGCCACGCTGAATCCGATGATGCTGGCCGCCGACATCGGCGGCCTGATCGTCGGACTGGCGCTGGGCTGGTGGGGATTGAAACTGACGCGCTTCGAGCGCCACGCCGACGGCCTGCACTACATCCCGCACAGTTGGTTCGGGATCGCCATCAGCGTGCTGCTGCTGGCGCGGCTGGCCTATCGCTTCACCGTGCTGTGGCCCGCGATGCAGGCGGCGCAGGCGGCACCGGCCGCGCAGCCGATGCCGTATCCGAACAGCCCGTTGACGTTGGGTTTGTTCGGCCTGCTGGTCGGCTACTACGTTTCCTACTATCTCGGCGTGCTGCGGGTGGCGAAGAAGCAGCCACAATTGATCGTCAGCGCGCGTGAGGCGCAGGCAAGTTCGAACGAAGTGCTGTGAGACGATCAAGTTTCCTCATCTGGGCGTGCTGCGGATGGCGAAGAAGCAGCCGCTGATCGAGGAAAGTCCGCTGCCGCCGAAAGAAGGCGCGGCCTGATGCAGGACGAAATGTTCAAGAAGGCACGATCATTTCAACATGCTCAGTCGGTGCATAGCGCCCGGGGTTTGCGCCAGCACCGGTTGCAAAGCCGTGAGGGTTGAAGCCAGCGCAGCATCCAGCTGCCACGGCGCATTGACGATTGCCATGCCGCACCCATTCAAGCGCAGCAGCGAATCGTCCGCGCGAACCAGCAGTTCCGCGATCAGCACGTCCTTGAACTTGCGTGCGATGAGCCAACGCTCGAACGGCCTGATAGCGGAGCGCTGCTTGATCGGATACCACACCGCGTAGACGCCGGCCGGCCAGCGCGCGTGCGCCTCCGCCAACGCGGTTTCGATCACGCGGAATTCTTGGCGCTGCTGCTCGAACGGCGGATCGATCAGCACCAGCCCGCGCCGCTCGGCCGGAGGCAGCAGCGCTTTCAAGGCCGCGTAGCCGTCGCGCTGGTGTACGTGCACACGTGCATCGTTGCGGAACAGCGCGCGCAACGCTTTCGCTTCATCCTCCTGCATTTCGCACAACAGCAGCCGATCGTTTGCGCGCAGCGCGTGTGCAGCCAGCAGCGGAGAGCCCGGGTAGACGCGCAAGGCGCCATCCGGATTGCAGGCGCGGATAGCGTCCACGTACCGCCGCAATGGTTCCGGCGCATGCGGCAACGCGAACAGCCGGCCGATGCCCTCGCGCCATTCACCGGTCTTGTTCGCGCGTTCTTCTTCCAGCGCATAACTGCCCGCGCCGGCGTGGGTGTCGAGATAGCAAAGTGGTTTGTCCTTCGCCGTCAGCGCATCCAGCAGTGCCAGCAGCACGGCGTGCTTGAACACGTCGGCGAAATTTCCCGCATGGAAGGCGTGGCGGTAATTCATGTGGAAGATCGATGCTGCGGGCTGGGCATTCTCCTTCAGAATACGCCACGCGAATCGATGGGAAGGAAACCGATGGATGCAGCGGACATCAGCCGCCGACGTTTCATGCAGGCGCTGGCGTTCGGCGGCGGCGCTTTCGCGCTCGGCTTGCGCAGCGCGGCGTGCGCGCCAGAAAACCGAATCGGGCAGAAAGTGCTTTCCGGTACCGAGTTCGATCTGGAGATCGGCGCGGCGCCGGCGAACTTCACCGGGCATCCGGCCGTCGCGCACACCATCAACGGTCAATTCCCGGGTCCCATCCTGCGCTGGCGTGAAGGTACGACCGTCACGCTGCGCGTCACCAACCGCCTGCCGGTGCAGACCTCGATCCACTGGCACGGCGTCATCGTGCCCGCGAACATGGACGGCGTGCCGGGCATCAGCTTTCCCGGCATCGCGCCTGGCGAAACCTTCGTCTACCGCTTTCCGGTGAAGCAGAGCGGCACGTACTGGTATCACTCGCACTCGCATTTCCAGGAACAGAACGGACCGTTCGGGCCGCTGGTGATCGAGCCGGCGAACGGCGAGCGCCATGCCAGCGAGCGCGATTACGTGGTGATGCTCAACGACTGGACCGATCTCGATCCTGCGCGGATCTTTTCGTTGCTGAAGAAGCAGAGCGATTACTTCAACCGCAACGAGCCGGCGTTTGCCGAGTCGCTGCGCCTGCCTTCGATGTGGAACCGCATGCGCATGAGTCCGCGCGACCTGATCGACGTCGGCGGCTTCGCCTACACGTATCTGATGAATGGCGCCACGCCGGCGGATAACTGGACGGCGCTTTTCAACCCGGGCGAACGCGTGCGGCTGCGCTTCATCAATGGTTCGGCCAATAGCTACTTCGACGTGCGCATTCCCGGTCTGAAGATGAGCGTGATCTCGGCCGACGGTCAGGACGTGCACCCGATGGAAGTGGATGAATTCCGCATCGCAGTCGCGGAAACGTATGACGTGATCGTGCAGCCGCGGGAAGGGCGTGCTTACACGATCTTCGCGCAGTCGATCGATCGCAGCGGCTACGCACGCGGCACGCTGGCGCCGCGCGCCGGAATGCAAGCCGAGGTGCCGCCGCTCGATCCGGTGCCGATGCTCACCATGGCCGACATGGTGGGCGCGATGGGGGAAGAGCGCGGCACGGCGAACATGCAAGGCATGGGTCATGGTGGCATGTCCGGCATGGAAATGCCGCGCGCGCGTCATGCGCGCAGCGAGTTCGACAATCCCGGCGTGGACACGCGCGTGGATACGCCGCGCACCAATCTGGACGATCCCGGTGCGGGGTTGCGCGGCAATGGCCGGCGCGTGCTGACGTATGCCGATCTGCATTCGATCGAAGCGCCGGCCGACACGCGCGAGCCCGACCGTGAGATCGAACTGCATCTCACGGGCAACATGCAGCGTTTCGTCTGGTCTTTCGACGGTGTGAAATTCTCGGATGCCAAGCCGGTGCATTTCAGATACGGCGAGCACCTGCGCATCGTGCTGGTCAACGACACGATGATGAATCACCCGATCCACCTGCACGGCATGTTCAGCGATCTGGAAAACGAAGATGGCGAAGTGATCGCGCGCAAGCACACGGTCAACGTGCAACCGGCGCAGCGCATCACTTATCGCGTCGCGGCCGGCAATCCGGGCCGCTGGGCCTGGCACTGCCACCTGCTCTACCACATGGAAGCGGGCATGTTCCGCGAGGTGGTGGTGGCGTGAGGGCGCTCGCGCTGGTTGCGCTCGGTTGCGCGTTCGCGCTGCCGGTGCACGCGCAGGACGCGATGCAGGGCATGGACATGTCGGCTCCGCCGCAAGCCGCGGCGCAGGCGCGCGGCGCCGACTACTCCGATGGTTACCGCTACGGCCCGATGCGCGGCATGGACATGCTGGACGACAGCGCGCGCGGCATGTTCTTGCTCGATCAACTGGAATACGCACGCGGCGATCACGGCAACGACACCGCGTTCGTCGACGGCGAAGCTTGGTACGGCAAGGATTTCGACAAGCTCTGGCTGAAGTTCGAAGGCCGGTCCGGTGATCCCTTCCGGACGGAAGCGCTGTGGGATCACGCCGTCGCACCGTTCTGGGATACGCAGTTCGGAGTGCGACATGATTCCGGCAATGGCCCGGATCGAACTTGGGCGGCGTTCGGCGTGCAGGGCTTGATGCCTTATCGCATCGAAACCGAAGCGACGCTCTATGTCGGTCAGGGCGGCCGCAGCGCCGCGCGCGTGCAATTGGAATACGAAGCCTTGCTGACGCAGCGGCTGATCCTGCAACCGAAGTTCGAGATGAATCTCTATGGCAAGGACGATCGCGAACGGAGCATCGGCTCAGGTTTGTCGGATACGGAGCTGGGTTTGCGCCTGCGCTACGAAATCACGCGGCAGTTCGCGCCGTACCTCGGCGTGATATGGCAACGAGGTTACGGGCGCAGCGCCGATTTCGCGCGTGCGCGAGGCGAGCATCCCGGCCAGGTTCAATTCGTGGCTGGCGTTCGCGCGTGGTTTTGACTGGAACCCGCTGCGATCGCGGCGATTTGCCGAAACAAAATTTCATGATTCGCGCCGTGATCGAGCACCGCGAAGGCGGTCGCGGTCGCGTGCCGGCGCGTGTAGGTCAGGTGCCGGTGCGGAAGTCGCGGGCGGCGAGTGCTAGCATTCGGAATGCGATCCGCTGCCCGGAGACAGACATGAGATTCATCGGCGCCTTCATCCTCTGGATCATCATCTTCATCATCGCCGGCGCGATCCTCATCTGGAGCGGCATCTACAATGTCGCGGCGGACACGCCGGATTCCTCGTTCACCCGCTACGTGATGAGTACGACGCGCGAGCATTCGATCGCGCAGCGCGCGCACGGCGTCAGCGTGCCTGATCTCAACAATCCGGCGCTGGTGAAGGAAGGCGCGGTGCATTACATGGAGAACTGCAGCGGCTGCCATCTCGCGCCCGGCATGGACGATTCGGAAATCCGCCACGGCCTGAATCCGCGTCCGCCCAATCTCACCCGTTTCGCGCCCGATCCCGCGGAAGCGTTCTGGATCGTCAAGCACGGCATCAAGATGACCGGCATGCCGGCGTGGGGACCGACGCACGACGATCAGAAGATCTGGGCGATGGTGGCTTATCTGCAACAGCAGCCGAAGATGAGTGCGGCGGAATTCCGCCAGCTCACGGCCAACGCGGCCGAAGAACACGAGCACGAAATGCAGGGCATGCAGATGCCGTCGAGCGGGTCGACATCCGCACCGGCGAGTACGGTTCCGGCATCCGCTGCCAGCCATTAAAAACTCGTTGTCTTCGCGGGTATTGGCGCGTTGAAGCGTTCGCGTCATACTGCGCGCACTTGGAAGGATTTCTCCATGCCGGGTCAGGAACGGCGCCGCGGTTGGCCGCAGTGGCGCGGGGATTACGCAACTGACGCGCCGGTCGGTTCCGACCCGCGCAGCGGTGGAGTGTCGCCGCTTTCCGGCGCGATCGCCGGTCCCGCCTACACGCGCCAACCAGCGGAAACGAGTTGGCGTCCGCCGGAAAACGAATTCGACGATACGCAAGTTCCGCAACTCGAGCGGCTGCATGCGCTCGGCCGGCGCTTGCTGGAATTGCACGACGAAGTTTCCTTGATGCGCGAGACCATGCAGGCCGCGTCCGATCTGATGCGCGCGCCTTGCGCCACCGCGCAATTGCGCGCCGGCGCCGGTCTGCACGTGGTCGCGACTGCCGGATTGCCGGAAGAGTATCTGGATCCGTTCCGCTATATCGATCGCGAAGGCATCACCACCTGCGCCGCCGCTCTGCGCGAACGCCGCCGCGTGCTGGTGGTGAATTTCGATTTCGCGCCGGGCTTCGCCGCGTTCGCGCGCGAAGCGGCCGCATTGCATCTGCGCGCGGCGGTGTCCACGCCGGTGCTGGACGGGAACGGCGAAGTCGCGGCGATGTTCACGCTCTATTTCGATCGCCCGTTCCAGCCCACCGCGCGCGACCTGCGCATGCTGGATTTGTGCGCGCAGCAAGTGGCGCCGCATCTGCAACGCGCGCGCATCGCCTCCGAGTTGCGCGAGAGCACCAGTTTCAATCGCGCGATCCTGGAAAACAGCCCTGATTGCATCAAGGTGCTGGACCTGCAGGGCCGCGTGCTCAGCCTCAATACGCCCGGACGCATTTTGCTGGAACTCGATCCGGCCGCGCCGGTCGAGGGCCGCCACTGGGCCGATCTGCTGGCGCCGGAATGCCGCGCCACGGTGGATACAGCCATCGCCGAAGCCGCCGCTGGCCGCGCGCACATTTTCGAGATGTACAGCCCCACCGCGAAAGGTACGCCGAAGTGGTGGGAATCCTCCATCGGCCCGATCTTCGGCGCCGACGGCTGCGTCGAACGGCTGGTGGTGATCTCGCGCGACATCAGCGCGCGCCATCGCGCCGAACAGGAAAGCGAAACCGCGCTGGCGCGCGAACGCGATGCGCGCCGCGCCGCCGAGAATCTCTCGCGCGATTCCGCCTGGCTCGCGGCGATCATCCGGTCCACGCACGACGCGATTGTCAGCAAGGATCTCGACGGCATCATCCAGACGTGGAACAACGGCGCCGAGCAGGTGTTCGGTTACAGCGCAGCGGAAGCCATCGGCCAGTCGATCACGATGCTGATTCCGCACGACCGGCTCGACGAGGAGCCGCGCATCCTGGAGCGCCTGCGCCGCGGCGAAACCGTGGACACGTTCGAGACGGTGCGGCGGCGCAAGGATGGCGAGCTGATCGATGTTTCGCTGACGATCGCGCCGATCCTCGACGCGCAGGGCAGGGTGATCGGCGCGTCCAAGATCGCGCGCGACATCACCGAGCGCAAACGCGCCAGGCACGCCGAACAGGAGATCAGCCGGCGCTTCAGCGCGCTGCTCGATGCCAGTTCCGACGTGGTCTACAACGTGAGCGCCGACTGGCGTGAGATGCGGCAACTGCTCGGGCGCGATTTCATCGCCGACAACGAGACGGCCAATCCGGACTGGATGGAAGGTTACATCCCCGCCGACGAGCGGCCGCGGGTGCGGGAAGAGATCCAGGCCGCCATCCTCGACCGCCGCATGTTCGAACTGGAACACCGCGTCCTGCGCGCCGATGGCACCGAAGGCTGGACCTATTCGCGCGCGGTGCCGATCCTGGATTCGCGCGGCGAAATCGTCGAGTGGTTCGGCACGGCGACGGACATCACCGAGCGCAAGCGGCGCGAGGAGCAGCTCGCGCTGCTCGCGGAAATAGACGAGGCGATCGGGCGCTGCGACAGCGAAGCGGGGATCATGCGAGTGATGTCACAGCGGATCGGCGCGCATCTGGACCTGGACTGCTGCTGCCTGCTCGGCATCGAGGAACAGAACGATCTGGTGCGGGTGGAACAGGTCTGGTACGCGGGCGAAATCCCCGAGCTGCCGCGCCGCGCTGCGCTTTCGGATTTCGTCGACTCGGAATTCAGGGATCAGATGCGCCGGGGCGAAACCATCGTCGTGCGCGACGCCTTCGCCGATCCGCGCACCGACGGCGCGGCTTATGCGCGCTACGAAGTCGCCTCCTTCGTTACCGTGCCGTGGCAGAACGGCGTATTGCACGGCCTGCTGGCTTTCTGCGATGCCCGGCCGCGCGACTGGAGCGAACCGGAAATCAAGTTGCTGCGCGAAATCGCCGATCGCGTCCTGCCGCGCATCATGCGCGCGCGCGTCGAAGAACGGCTGCGCGAATCCGAGGCGCGTTATCGCGGCCTCGTGGACCAGGTGGTGAGCGGCATCGCCGAAATGGAGCTGGACGGCCGCTTCCGCACCGTCAACGATCAGTATTGCCGGATGGTCGGTTACTCGCGCGAAGAACTGCTGAACATGCGGATGCAGGACATCACGCATCCGGACGACTTGCAGCGCAACGCGCAACTGTTCGAACGTTGCGTGAAGGAAGGGCGCGCGTTCGAAATCGAAAAACGCTATGTGCGCAAGGACGGCTCGATCATCTGGGTGCACAACAGCGCTTCCGCCGTGTGCGATGCGCGCGGCCGGCCGCGCTCACTGGCCGCTGTATCGATCGACATCAGCGAGAGCAAGCGCGCGGAAGCCGAGCTGCTGGCGTCGCTGCAGCGCGAGACCGCCGCGCGCAAGGAAGCGGAGATCCTGGTCGAAACTTCGCGCCTGCTTTCCAGCGAACTGGAATTCGACGAGCTGGTGCAGAAGATGACCGATCTCGCCACGCACCTGATCGGCGCCGAATACGGTTCGTTCTTCTACAACGTCACCGACGAGAAGGGCGAGTCGTACATGCTCTACACCTTGTCGGGCGCGAACAGGGCGGATTTCGAGCAGATGCCGATGCCGCGCAACACGCCGCTGTTCCAGCCGACCTTCGGCGGCACCGGCGTGGTCCGCTGCGGCGACGTGCGCGAGCACCCGGATTTCGGCCGCGAAGCGCCGTATCACGGCTTGCCGGAAGGCCATCTGCCGGTGGTCAGTTATCTGGCGGTGCCGGTGGTTTCGCGCAACGGCACCGTGCACGGCGGCCTGTTCTTCGCGCACTCGGAAGCAAACCGTTTCGATGCGCGCGCCGAACGGCTGGTGTCGGGTATCGCCGCGCAGGCCGCCACTGCACTGGACAGCGCGCAGGCGTACCGCGACATCGCGGCTTCGGAAGCGCATCTGCGGCAAATCCTGGACGCGATGCCTTCAGCGGTTTACACCACCGATGCGCAAGGCAAGCTGACCTATTTCAATCCCGCGGCGGTGGAGTTCGCCGGACGCGAACCCGAATTGGGCAAGGACGAATGGTGCGTGAGCTGGAAGCTCTATCACCCCGACGGCACGCCGATGCCGCACGACCAGTGCCCGATGGCGGTCGCGGTGAAGGAAAACCGCAGCATCACGGGCGTGGAAGCGATCGCCGAACGCCCGGACGGCACGCGCCGCTGCTTCATGCCGTTCCCGACGCCGCTGCACGACGCCAACGGCAAACTGATCGGCGGCATCAACATGCTGGTGGATATCACCGAGCGCAAGCAGGCCGAGGAACAGATAGCGCATGCGCATGCGAACACCGAAGCGCAGCGCCGGTTGTACGAGGGCATCCTGTCCAACACGCTGGATCTGGCATACATCTTCGA
>Ga0070740_10001614_pt1 | contig 29933 bp, 26 predicted proteins | sample Coa_R2_FD_67286 | JGI IMG/M metagenome (GOLD analysis project Ga0070740, IMG submission 67286) | Surface soil microbial communities from Centralia Pennsylvania, which are recovering from an underground coalmine fire - Coalmine... | ecosystem: Environmental > Terrestrial > Soil > Unclassified ...
TTCTTTATTAAGGGATGAACGCACGCAGCCAGCGGCTGAAACGCGACATCTTGCTCCGCGACATGCGCTCCTCCTCCTCTTCCTCATCGTCCAGCATCAGCAACGAGGTGTGGCGCAGGCCCCAGAGCAAGAGGCCGACCGAGGTCGCGTAGGCCGGGCGGCTGATCGTGTCGGCCAGCCCATGCAGTCCCAGCGGCGTTCCCAGGCGCGCCGGCAGGTCGAGAATCTGGCCCGCGACATCCAGAATGCCGGGCAGCTCAGCGGTCCCGCCCGTGACCACCACCCCCGCCGGCAGCAATCCGTCGTAGCCAGATTTCCGAATCTCCTCGCGCACCATCTCGAAGAGTTCCTCAACGCGCGCCTGAATAATCTCGGCCAGCAATTTGCGCGGCACCAGGTCATTGCAGTCCGGCATGAAGTGCGAGAGATCGATCATGTCGTCCTCGCCGATCGTCGAGGGATCGCAATGGCCATACGTGACCTTCAATTCCTCCGCCACCCCAAAGGGCAGGCGCAGCCCAATGGCGATATCGCTGGTGATCAGATTGCCTCCAATCGGCAGGACCACCGTCTGCCAGATAGCCCCATCCGTGAAAACCGCGATATCGGTTGTGCCCCCGCCAACGTCCACCAGCGCCACGCCGAGATCCGTCTCGCCCTCGGCCAGCACGGCCTCGCTGGAGGCCAGCGGCTCCAGCACCAGGTCCTCGATCTCGACGCGCGTCTTGTGGACGCACTTAATCAGGTTATGAATGGAAGAGACAGCGCCGGTAATGATGTGTGCCTCAACCTCCAGACGGAAACCGGACATGCCGATCGGGTTCTTAATGCCCTCCTGCCCATCGACAACGTAGCCGCGCGGGATGACGTGAATCACCTCGCGGTTGGCGGGGATCGCGATTGCACGCGCCACCTCGATCGCCCGGCTGATATCGTTCTGCACGATATCGCGATGGCTGGGCGAAATTGCGACAAAGCCCTTGCTATTGTCGGACTCGATGTGGCTGCCTGCGATGCCAACATATGCAGTTGTAATGGTTTTTCCTGAAAGGCGTTCAGCACGATCCAGCGCCGCTGCAATGGAAGTGACAGTTTCCTCGATGTTCACCACCACCCCACGGCGCAAACCCTGTGAAGGGCAGGTGCCGACGCCAACAATATTCAGCTTCCCGTCGCGATCCAGTTCGCCTACGAGAACACAGATTTTTGTTGTTCCTACGTCGATTCCGACGATCACCCGCTCTTGCACGATGCACGCTCCTATGGGCGGTTGTCCGGGTATCTCCTGGACACCCTCGCACTACGATTGCTTCTCATTACGAGGCCGCTATTTCTCTCCTCATCCCTACGACTTTACTGTATAGACCGGGCGCGAGCCGAAGCGCAGGTCGATGGTGGCGAGCTGCAGATGCCTCTGCCGGGCGATGTTCAGAATCTGCTGCAATTCCTGCAGGCGGTTCGCCAGCGAATTGCTGTTCTGCGCATCCCCTAGATAGGCCAGCCAGCCGCTCGCACTGATCACTACAAACGATCCGCTCCCCGCCTGGTTGGCCGGTACGGTCTGCCCGCCCTCTTTGATAGTATCGACGTATTGCAGGGTAAAAGGTGAAACGCCCTCGATGCCCGGCAATTGCGCGAACAGTTGCTCGACGAAGAGCACATCCTCTGCCCGCAAACGCGTGCCAGGATGCATGCCGCCCGCCGGGCGCTTGTCGATCACCAGTCCCAGACGATCCACGCCGCTCAGTTGGCTCGCCGGGGCGATGACTACCCCATCCTGGTCGATACCAAAAATGGTGTTGCCGCTCTGCCAGAGCAGAACCGGTACACGCTCGCGAATCGTGACAACGATGCTGGAGGGCAACTGAATGCTCAGGCCGGCGCTCGCGACCAGCGGCAGGGCCTCCAGGCGCGTGACCAGGGCCGACTGGTTGAGCAGGAAGATGTTCTGCCCCTGGATGCCCATGTGCCGGATTGTTTCGATCAGGCTTTGGTTCTGCGTCCCTTCGATGCTGAGTTGCTGCACGTGAAAGGTGGGACTGATCAGCGCGAAGCCAATCCCGCCACCTGCTACGGCCAGCAAAGCCAGAAAGCCCAGCAGTTTGCGCCAGAAGCCTCGTCGCCTCTGCCGGCTGCGCGCCGGCACCGGCGAGGCCGCGCGCCGGCGCGGCAGCGGCCTGCTCCCCCGCATCTGCCCAACGGGAGCCGCGCGCCCCGTTTGCGCCAGTGTGCGCTGAACCAGGCGTGTCTGCGCCGGCTGTCGCTGCGCCTGTGGCTGGCGAAAACGCTCGCGCCGCTCGGCCCAGGTCAACGGCTGCACCGCCTCATGAGGCATGGTCACTCTGCGCCTCATCATGACCGGCTCCTGCTGCCGCCGCGCATGTTTCTCCAGGCTCTCCGCGCGCGGATCACGCTGGCTCAACGTGCTGCGCCGCACAAGCGGACGCGACACAGAGACGGTCGCCCTGTATGTATAGCGTCGGGTGTTCTGCCCCCCCGGTTGTTTCCTGGTCATGTCGATACGTTCTCCCATGCGCCGCGCAGTTCAACCTCTAACTCCAACTCGACCTTGAAGAGCTCCTTCACACGCCGGCGCGCCTCAACGATCAGCGCCACAACGTCTGCGGCGCTGGCTCCTCCTGCGTTCACGATAAAGTTGGCATGCCGTTCGGAAATGCGCGCCTTCCCGTGAGCCTTGCCTTTCAAGCCTGCCTGCTCGATCAAGCGGGCCGCGTAATCTCCCTCTGGATTCTTGAAGACCGAGCCTGCGCTCTGCTGCGGCGGCTGCGTTCGCTTGCGATGCTGCTTGAACTCCTCGATCTTCGCGCGCAACTCCTGCGGATCGGCCCGGTGCAGCCGCACGCCCAGCCGCGAGATAATCTCCCCCGGCTCGATCAGTTCGCGCGGCGCTACCACCGGCTGCCCGTTGTCGTCGAAGAAGATACGCCTCTGCGAGCGAAAACGGCTGTGCCGGTAGCTCAGGTCCAGCTCGTCGTGCGTATAACGCCGCACCATAGGACGCGTCCCCGCGCCTGGCCGCGCGTCCACTACGTCTACCCACTCCAGCACCTGGCTCAGATTGCCGAAATGCGCGCCCGCGTTGGAGATGACGCCGCCCCCCAGCGTGCCCGGAATACCCGGCCCGAACTCCAGTCCCCCCCAGCCCAGCGGCGCCAGCTCGTTGAGCAGGCGCGGCCAGCTTACCCCCGCTCCCGCTATCAGCAGCGCACCGTCATCGCCCCGCTCCTCGATGGTGTAGTCGTTTAACGCGATGCGGGCGACGATTCCGCGCGCCCCGGCATCGGCGTAAAGCACGTTGGTCCCGTTGCCCACCAGCAGCAGCGGCCACTCGTTCGCCATACAGCGACTCACCAGGTCCAGCAACTCATCCGACGTCTCCAGAGTTACCCACACGTCGGCGGGACCCCCGACACCGAAGGTGCCGTGGCGAGAGAGCGACTCGTTGCGGCGCACTCGTCCCTGATAGCGCGGGTGTAGCTCCTGATAAACTTTTTCTGCGTCAAATGTCATTCTGTCTACCCTCTTGGATACGTTGCCTGACCTGTTCGATTATGCTTCTGCTTTTCCTCAAGATGCGAACGACTTTTCATAGATATGCCTTCGCGATCCTCTTGAGAACGCTGCAATTAGCTCCCGGCTGACTCTTCTAACAGCTCTTCGGTTGCCTGATAGACATCCCCCGCGCCCATGATAAGCGCCAGATCGCCGGAGCGCAGTGTACTGCGTAACAATTCGGCAGTTTCTCGCACGCTGCCGCCATACAGTACCCGCGTTCCCCGTTGAGCGAGGAGCGGTTGGCGGCTCAGGGCCTCGGCCAGTTCGCGCGAGTGTACCAGCCCGGTATCGTGTTCGCGCGCCGGATAGATATCAACGATAATCACCTCGTCTGCCTCATCAAAGGCGCTTAAAAATTGCTCAAAAAAGGTCTTCGTGCGACTGTACATGTGCGGCTGATAGACCGCGACCAGCCGGCGCTCTGGATACCGCCTACGCGCCGCGCTCAGCGTGCGGGCAATGGCCGTGGGATGGTGCGCGTAGTCATCGACCAGCAGCACATCCCTGATCTCGCCCGCCAGGTGCAGGGGTCCCTCATTGCGTATCTCGAAGCGCCGGCGCGTTCCGCCGAAGTCCGCGACCGCCGCGATCGCAATCCCCGCGTCGATCCCGATGCTGGTGGCCGCGACCAGCGCCGCCAGGGCGTTCTCCACATTATGCGCGCCAGGCAGGCGCAGGCTGACCGCGCGTCCCGCCAGTCCGTTCGCCTCATCCCGCGTGCGAATCCTGAAGCTCGTCTCGCCTTCCAGCCGCAGATCGCAGGCAACGAAATCGGCCTCGACTGGTTCCTCCTCCTCGACCGCGTAGGTCAGCACACGCCCCGGCCAATCCGCGAGCCGCCGGCGCAGTTCCCCGCAGCCGGGACTGCCCGCGTTCAGGATCAGCGTTGGCTCGAAGGGCCAGTCGCCAGCGAGATCCATACCGCGCACAAAGTGCTCAAACGAGTCCAGGTATTCCCGATAGTCAGCGAAAAACTCTGGATGCTCGAATTCAATCGAGGTCACTATCGCCAGCCGGGGGTGATAGTGCCAGAAATTATTGTTAAATTCATCGGCCTCGTTCACAAAGTAGCTGCTCTGCCCGATGCGATAGTTCGCCCCGAAGCGCGGCACCACCGCCCCGATCTCGCAGGTCGGGTCCAGCCCGGCGTCCAGCAGGGCCAGCGCGAGCATCGCGGTCGTTGTGCCCTTGCCATGCACCCCGCTCACCGAGAGCAGGCAGTAGCCCTCCAGCCACTGGCCCAGCATCTCCTGCCAGGTCATGACCACCAGGCCCCGCTCGCGCGCCGCCAGCAGCTCGGGATTGCGCGGATTATACGCCACCGCCGCCGGCACGTAGATCAGCGCGTCCGCCTGCGCCAGGTGCTCCGGGCTATGCCCGATCTCCAGCGGAATGCCCTGCTTTGCGAGCATCTTCGTCGTCGCCGAACTGGCCTGGTCACAGCCGCTCACGCTCACGCCGGCCTGCAGCGCCATCTGCGCCACCGCCGAAATACCCTGCCCGCCGATACCCATAAAGTGCAGGCGCATCCCTTTCAGTTGTCGATATCCCGTCTCTCTCATCGCGCTACTTTGATCCTGGCTATCTTTGTCAACTCCTCCACAATGTCCTGCGTCGCCTGTGGACGCGCCAGCGAGCCGGCGGCCTCCATCATGGACGCCAGGGCGTCGGGAGAGGTCATTATATATTTTACCCGCGCCGCAAGCGAGGCCGGCTCCAGGTCGGCGTTTTTCATCACCATCCCCGCGCGCCTGCGCTCGAACATTGCCGCGTTGGCCTCCTGCGGCGACTTGCCGATGGCCGGTGGCAGGGGAACGAGCAGGCTTGGCTTGCTCAACGTCGCCAACTCGCTCAGCGTTGACGCCCCGGCGCGGCATACCACCAGATCCGCCGCCTGCAGCGCCGCCGGCATCTCCTCGCTCAGATACGGCACCAGACGATAACGCTCTCTTAATGCACTCTCCACTCCCGCCAGAACGCTGTTCGCCTGTTCCAGCGTCTCGTTATAGAGCTCCTTGCCGCTAATCTGCAACACCTGACAGATTGCCAGCAGGTCCGGCAAGGCCCCGCAGACCACCTGGTTCAGATGCCTGGCTCCCTGGCTGCCGCCCGTCACCAGCAGCAAGGGCTGATCCCCTGCAAAGCCAAGCTGCTGGCGAGCCGCCATCGGGCTGACCTGGCGAATGTCCAGAATCGCCTGGCGCACCGGATTGCCCAGCAGCAGCGTCTTGCGCGCCGGGAAGTAGGCCAGAGAATCCTCGAACGCCACCGAAATGCGCGTGGCCAGCGGCGCCACCTGCTTGTTCGACAGGTTTGGCGGCACATCCTGCTGGTGCATCAGCAGCGGCACGCGGTTCAGATACGCGGCCAGGCCCGCCGGCACCGCCACATAGCCGCCGCTGGTAAACGCCACATCCGCGCGAAACCTGCGCACAATCTCCACCGCCTGCACAACTCCAAGCGGGACGCGCATCACTCCCTTGACGGTCTGCCAGGAGACATAGCGCCGCAACTTGCCCGCCTTGATCGTCTCCAGGCGCAGGCCCGCCGCCGGAACGAGCTGCGTCTCCAATCCATCGTCACTGCCGAGAAAAAGGATCTCAGCCTGATACGCCGCACGCAACTGCGCCGCCACTGCCAGGGCCGGGTAGATATGCCCGCCAGTGCCACCGCCCGATACAAGTACTCGCATACGATTCCTATCTCTACGATTTTTTCCGAAAACTCTTCGTATAGCGCGTCAGCGCCGGCATCTCTGGCTCCTGAATGTAGCGCGAGATATTGAGCAGAATGCCCACCGCCGCCAGCGAGACGACAATCGACGAGCCGCCGAAACTAATAAAAGGCAACGGCACACCCGTGTAGGGAAGCGTCGCCGTGTTCGCGCCGATATTGATAAACGCCTGCAAAATCAGCCAGGTCGTGATGCCCGTCGCCAGGAGCGCCCCGTAGAGATCCTGTGTGCGCCTGGCCAGGCGGAAGCCCCGAAAGGCCAGGAAGAGAAAGAGGATCACGATCGCCGCGCACCCGATAAAGCCCAGCTCCTCGCCGATCACCGGAAAGATCGAGTCGGTGAACGGAAACGGCAGATAGCCGGTCTTCTGACGGCTGGCTCCCAGGCCCAGGCCAAACCAGTTGCCCGAACCGAGCGCCAGCAGCCCCTGGTAGAGCTGCAAGTTGATACCCGTCTTATCCTTAAAAGGGTCCAGAAACCCGATGATCCGATAATAGCGATATCCTCTCAATGCCTCCTTTAAAAAGATCAACCCTCCACAGGCCAACGCCAGGAGAAACTGCGCAATGTTCGCGCCCGCCGTGAAGAACATCGCGATAGCGATCCCGGCAATAATGATCGCCGTGCCCATGTCGTTCTCCAGCAGCACCAGCCCGATCAGCACGCCGACCAGAATCACGAACGGAGCCAGGCCGTACCAGAAGGTGCTGACCTGGTTGCCCTTGCGCGCTAGCCAGTCCGCGACATACAGCGCCAGGACGAGCTTGGTCAGTTCGCTCGGCTGGAACTCGAAGAACGAGCCGATGGCCAGCCAGCGCGATGCCCCGTAGGCCACCACGCCAAAGCGCAGAACGATCACCAGCAAAGGCAGGATAACGATCATCCCCGCCAGCGAGACGCGCCGCCAGTAGCGATAGTCGATGCGCATCGTCACCAGCATGGCGACCAGCCCCAGGCCAGCCCACATCAGCTCGCGCTGAAAGTAATAGCTCGCGTTGCCAAAGTAACTGACCGCCAGAAACGAGCTGGCGCTGAAGACCATCACGACGCCGATGCAGAGCAGCGCGATCACAATGATCAGCAGCCAGGGATCGATCTTCCCGGCGACACGCGGCAGGCTCATCTCTAACTGCGCCAGGCGCTGCTGCTCCTCCTCGCTGATAACCTCCGCAGGCTCCGGGCGTGGCTCGGTCACGCGCAGGCGATTGTTCAATTTCCAGCCAACCACCAGTCCCTGTGTTCCGGCAGCACTCAGCCCCTGCTGCCTCCTGCGCGGCAACAGCTTGCGCGGCATAACCGGGCGCGGAACCACCGCATCCGCCGCATAGCGCTGCCTCCTGTCAGCCTGCTCGCCCTGCCTCCTCGAGCCTGCGGCATCCGCCAGAGATGATCCTCCCTCGCGGCCCTCCTTCCGACGCCGCTCGGCGGACTCCAGGGCCGGCGAACGCAGAGGGCGCGGGCGCCCTCCGGCTCCCCGCTCGTCCCGATGCACCCGGCTGCGGCTATCGCGTGACATAAACGGCCCTTTCCTCCTCCAGGTCTTGACATAGAACAAATTTTCGAGTACACTTTGCTTACATGCGAACTACGCCTCTTTATTTTCTTTATCCAGGGCAGGGAGCTGGCCGGTCGCTTCCCGGATAATATTGAGTGCGTGTTCAACGTCCTCATCGCTTGCCGCCGGGTGAAGATCGTGCAAACGGATCTTCTGCAAGTCCACCGGCTGCATCCCCTGGACCTGCTGTAAAAGGCGCCAGGGATCGCTTGCCAGCGGCTCTACTTGAGCGGCGGGATTATCTCCCTCGGGCTTGTCGGAGCCTTGCAAACCGAGCAGGGCGCGCCAGGCTTCGCTCAACTGCGGGTCCTGCTGCGAATCCTCGGCAGGTTTCTGCTTTCCCTCTTCTTTTGGTGACTGCATTACGATACCCTCATAAAAATCGATCGATAGGGCCTACTGTTGCAAATCCGGTGGCACCCCGTAGTCCCACACCAACTGCTGCGCGATTGCTCCCCAGAGAGGAGCGGCTGCCGTGCTGCCGTAGATGTGCTTCTGCGGACGATCCAGCTTTACCAGGATGACAAACTGAGGATTCGAGGCTGGAATAAAGCCAGCCACTGATGCCTCCGTCTGGTCAGCCGAGATGCCCTGGGTCGTTGCCGTGCCCGTTTTGGCTGCGACGCTATAGCCAGGCACCTGCGCGAGCTGAGCGAAGCCCAACACCGCTGCCTGCCTGAGCATGCCGGTCAGCAGCAGGGCCGCCTGCTGGCTGATGACGCGTCGCTTTACCGTTGGCTGCGTCGTCGTGACGTGTCCATCCTTCGTGATCGCCGCCACCAGGTAAGGCTGCATCATCACACCGCCATTAGCAATCGCCTCGTAAGCCTGCGCCATCTGCAGCGGCGTCGCCAGGATGCTCTGTCCGAACGCCTGGCGCGTCAGATCGCTCATGCTCCAATCCTTGCTGCAGGGGGACCAGCCGTGCCCGCATGGCTGGCGATAATAGCCCGCCATCTCCGGTCCATCGATCCCCACCGTCTGGCCAAAGCCAAAACGTTCCAGATATGGATAATAACGATTCACGCCGAGGATATCGTGAGCCACATACGAAGCGCCTACGTTGGCCGAGTGAATAAGTACCTGGGTCATAGTCTCCGTATTATAGGGAGTATCCTGCCAGTTACACACCTCTGGCGCGTCGCTATACGTGATGCAGCCGTGATCCTCCAGCGTCGTATCCGGCGTGATCAATCCCTGATCGAGCGCCGCCGCCATCGTGACGGCCTTCATCGTCGAACCCGGTTCGTATGCACAGTACAGGGCCGGGTTAAAGTAGACCTGCTCCGTGTGCAGACAGCCCGTCTGGTTGTAGTACTGCCCGTACCGATTTGGATCAAACGTCGGATAGCCGGCCAGCGCCACCACCGCGCCCGTCTTCGCGTTCAGCACAACCACCGCGCCGCTCTGTGCCTGCAAGTCCTGCACCGCCTGCGCCAGGTAGCTCTCGACCATGTACTCGACATCGCTATCAATTGTTAAGGTAATGTCAGCCCCATTGACTGGCTGTTGCTGAGTGTTGATCCCGACCGTCAGGGGATTTCCCTGCAGATCTGTCTCCACCGTCGAGCTGCCCGGCTGACCGGCCAGCAATTGATTGTACTGGCCTTCCACCCCATACATCCCCTGACTGGTAGTATCGCTCTGCATCACATAGCCCAGAATCTGGGCCGCGAGCGTCCCACCTGGATAGACGCGCCAGGTGCGCGGATAGAGAAACACATCCGGCAAGCGCAAGCGTTCCAACGCCTGGCTCTGCGCCGGATCGATTCTCACCGCAATGCGAATGGCTCCGGCATCCGTTGCGAAATCGGCCCGCAGGCGCTCCTCCGAAAGCTGCGGCAGCACCTGGCGCAGCGCTTGAAGCAGATGGTCCAGGTCATCTTGCGGATTGACCGGATGATCTATCGAGAACTGGTGCGGCTCCACATACACATCGTCGCGCACCACATTGGTCGCCAGCACGCGCCCCTGGCTGTCATAGATAATCCCGCGCGGGGCATAGAGCGTGATGTTCTGCGTATGCTCCTCGCTGGCCTGCTGCGCCAGGTTATACCCGCCGTGCGACTGAAGCACCTGCCAGTAGTAGAGCCGTCCGAGCAGAAGCACCATACCGGAGCAGACCAGCAAGAAAATGACCATCTGCCGCTTACGCGCGCGCTGCAGAGCGGGATTCATGCGCCTGCCTCCTTCCTTGAGTTACGGCTGCTCCCGATTGCCCTGCGTCCCCTGGACCACAATCACCTGCACCCCCTGCGGATTGGCAGGCACCAGCCCCATCCTCCTGGCCCGGTCCGCGATATACGCGGGCGACTGCTCCTGGGAGATGGTGTTCACCAGGTCGTTATTCTCACGCTGCAACTCCACCTGCTGGTTGCGCAAGTCCTGAATCTGCTGATTCGTTGTCACCGCCTGGCCCAGTTGCGAAAGGTAGAGAATCGCCATTAAACTGATCAGAAGGACGCTGCACAGGCATAAAGCGACCGGGCCAATCCGCAAAAAGAGCGGGGCGAGCCTGCGGCGACCACCGGCAGCCCACCAGCGCCCCGCCAGGCGGCGCGCCCCTCCACCCTGTTGTCGCAAACCATTCCGAGATCTTCTCTGGCCATTCATAAAGTAAGACAAAGTTCCTTCCTAAAACAGGAGAGCAAGATTTGCTCATATTCTCTTTGCAAATTGTCTCATCAGGGGCATCCCGTTGGGGACACAGTTCGCGCCGCGCACTAGCGTGTTACGCGTACAGGAGGTTCTTGCGAACCTTGTGACGCACTACAAGCCAACAAGCGTTTCTGCGGCTCGCAGTTTGGCGCTGCGAGCGCGGGGGTTAGCGGCGATCTCCTGACTGGTCGGAGTCGCCGGCTTCGGTGTCAGCAAGCGTAGCCGCGCCCGGTGATTGCACACACAAACCGGTATGCCTGGTGGGCAGATGCAATCGCTCGCCTCCCGTCTCATAAATCCCTTCACCAACCGATCCTCCAACGAATGAAAAGAGATAATCACTATTCTTCCGCTACTTCCCGCACCTCCCGCGACCTCCCGGCCCATCGTTAAGACGTCCAGCAGTTGAGGAAGCGCCGCCTCCAGATGTTGCAATTCCGCATTCACCGCGATGCGCAGCGCCTGGAAAATTCGCGTGGCCGGGTGAATCATCCCCGGCCTCTGCGGCACCCCTGCTGCGGCCAGTTGCGCCAGTTGCGTCGTGCGCGTAATCGCTCCTTTCTCGCGCGCGCGTATGATTCGCCAGGCAATCTGCCGCGCCCGATTCTCTTCGCCGTAGCGCCAGAAAATATCCGCCAGCTCCTGTTCGCTGGCCGTATTCACCAGCTCCATCGCAGAGACACCCTGCGCCTGATTCATACGCATGTCGAGCGGCCCATCGACGCTAAACGAGAAGCCGCGCTCCGGGTCCTCCATCTGATCCGAGGAAAATCCCAGATCGAGCAGAATACCCCGCACAGGCGCAAAATTGGCCTGCGCGACAAGCCGGGCCATCTCTGAGTAGTTCCCCTGAACCAGGAGCAAACGACCCTGGCGAAGCTCTTCCGCAAGCAGCTCTCCTACTCGCGCCAGGGCCCGGGGATCTCGATCGATCCCAAGTACCTTCCCTTCTGGAGCAGATCGTGCGAGAATCGCGGCAGTGTGCCCGCCCCCGCCTATCGTCCCATCGATATAGTGACCACCAGGTTCAGGCTGCAGAAACCTTAGCACCTCTGCCAGCATCACCGGGATATGCTGTGTTTGCATATACTTCTAGAAAGGAACTCCCGTTCCCTCTTCATCCAGTCGTTGTTGATATTCTTGCCAGACCCGGCGATCCCAGATTTCGATGTGATCGCGCACGCCGGCTACCGTGACCTCATTGCTCAGGCCGGCATACGCGCGCAATTTCGCCGGGATAACCAGGCGCCCCTGCCCATCTAGCTCTACCTCGCTGGCACTGGGGTAGATGCGCCTCTCAAAATCACGCAGTTCTTCATCTGTCTTTCCCTCAACCAGCGCCGCCGATTTCTCTTCCCAGCGCGCCATTGTATATACTGAGAGGCAGCGGCCCATGCCTTTGCTAATCACCGCCCCGCGATCTAACTGCCCGCGAAACCTCGCCGGCACGGCCATCCGTCCCTTTGCATCGATTGTATGTTCATATTCTCCAAGAAACATTTCGCCGGCGCTTCTCTCGCGAACGCAAGCCCTCCGGTGGCCCCTGCCGGGCGCTCAGGATGTTCTCCCTCATCCCGCCCGCGCCCGCTTCTCCCCACTCCACCAGGTAAACTTGCCATTTCGCCTTCCTGTTCCCCAAAATTCCCCACTTCTCCCCACTCCATTATAGCATTAATCGGTCTTGGGCGAAAAGGGTATTTTCCACCAGTTTTTGCCCGGACACGTGGATAACTTGTGGATAACTTATTTCAAGCATGGCCAAATTGGTTGATTGGCGCTTGTTCTTCCTCATCCTGCTCCACTCTATGCCAATACTGTTTCGCGAAATTTTTCTGGAGTCCCGACAAAAATACTACCCACTTTGATGTGACAAAAGTCCCCCTTCCTACGTTCTATTAGTGCATAAATCCACTATTATTTCGATATTTCTTCATACTCTTTACTTGAAAAATTTGCCGTGTGGGTGTTGAATCCATCCGGGCGTTGGGCCGAGAGAAAAAATGAGCCGGTGTTTGCATTGCAGTGGACCCTGCGCAGAAGATGCTCTATTTTGTGAACACTGTCAGGATCATGCGGAAGTGCCAGTTCAAGAGAATTTTGCTGGTCAGGCAGTCCTGCCTGCCGAGGCTCTCCCTACGCTTCCTACGCTTCCTCTCTCATCAAATGGAGAAGGGAACGGGAAGCCGCTGGGCTCGCCGACGGTTCCTTTTGAACCCTCGGACGAGGTTGAGATAATCTCGTCCCCGCCCGAACCCGATCTCGGCTATCCCTCCGACGAGCAGGCGCTTTCCCGCCTGAATGCGGCGGCGCGCCTGATTGCAGAGGAGGAGCCGGGCGTGATGCGTTTGTTCCGCTCCCGTTCCGCCCGCCTCAAGCCCCTGCGCGATATTTCGTCGGAGATTCAACGCGCCAGTACGCCCCATCCGAGTGTGCAGCAGCAACGGGAAGCGACCTTCGATACTCAGCCGGAAGAGCTGAAGGCGCGTCCATCTTCTGTCCGCCAGGATCTCTGGCCCTGGTTCGCCGCTGAGGATGAGGAGGAGAAGGATGTCGATCTCTGGAAAAATGCTACCGATCCCCTGACCTCGCGTACTCGCCCATCAAGCGCCGAGGCTGCGCGTATCGAGGCGGCTGATATTCAACGCATCGCATTGGAGGAACACCCGACTATTCCCGCCCCTGTGCCGCCTCTACGTCGCCGGCGCTTCTCTCGCTGGCACCTGGCTTTCGGCAGCATGGTGATTCTGGCCCTGCTGGCCCTGACGATCGATGGACTCTTGCTCACCTTCGCTTTTAATCGCGCCGGCCGCTCGCTCACGCCCGGAAGTGGACCCCCCACGCTGGTCCTCTCCACCAATGTGGTCAACGTCGGTGGGAGCGTCTCGCTGCAGCTTACCCATTTCGCGCCTCAGACGAGCGTGGTGCTGACTCACGATGTTCAGGAGACGCTACTGACTTCGACCGGCTCTAGCTCGCTGACGACCGACGCCGACGGCAGGGCCGCCGCTACGTTTACCGTGAGTAGTTCCTGGGGACCCGGCTTCCACTTAATCGTGGCTGAGGATGTCGCCACCCGCCATACCGCCAGTGCTATACTCCAGGTGGGCGGCGCGGGACCTTCGCGCCCGCCTCATTTGCTGCTCGATTCGTCCTCGCTCGATCTGGGAAGTTCGGTGCAGGGAACAAATACGATCCAGCCGCTGCTCCTGCGCAACTCCGGCAATGGCTCTATCTCCTGGTCGGCCAGCAGCGATCAGCCCTGGCTGCTGGTCGCTCCCCTCCAGGGTACGTTTAGCCAGGGCCAGACCATTGAGGTTGCCTCACAGCGCAGCGCGCTGCCGCCCGGCGATTATACCGGCTCGATTACGCTTTTCTCGAATGTCGGCGCACCCGAAAAGTTGCAGGTGCATATGACCGTCAAGGCTCTCCCGCCGAATGCGGGGCCGGTGATCTCGCTGGTGCCTCCCCTGCTCTCCTTTACGACGACGGACGGCTCTTCTGTCCCTGTCACTCAGGTGGTGACGCTGAGCAATCCGGGCCAGCAGACGCTGCACTGGTCGCTGAGCAACGGACCGACATCCTCGACGACGATGCAGAATATTCTCTCGCGCTCCGGGAATCAGCAGGTAAGCCAGGTGGTCGATATCCTGCCCGCGCCCCTGCCGTCCTGGCTTAGCTCTGATCTTACCTCCGGCTCGCTCGCCCCGGGCCAGAGTGTGCAACTTCATCTCACCGCGCGCAGCCAGAATCTGCTGCCGGGAGCCTATATGGAGCCGCTTACCTTTAGCTCGCTCCCCGGCAGCCCCGCCTTTGATACGCCCCAGGTCATCGATGTGGCCCTGACAATTCAGCCCCATTGCGGCCTGCTCACCAGCACCGGCAATATGGAATTTACCGCCGTCAAGGGCCAGAGCAATCCTAGCAGCCATGCGCTGACTCTGAGCGCTACCTCCAGTTGCGCCGGTAGCGCGCTCAACTGGCAGGCATGGCCCTCCGCCGGCTGGATTACCGTCAACCCGGCCAGCGGCCAGGTGAGAGGGACGAGCAGCGGCGTGACCTCTATCGGCGTCAATACGGCAAATCTTGCCCCCGGCAGGTATAGCGGTCTGGTGACGTTCGAGGCAGGCAAGAGCACGCAGACGGTACTCGTTCAGCTCAATCTCCAGCCCACTCCGCCACCTTCGGAGCCGATTATGGGCGCATCACCTCTGAGCCTGAATTTCAGTACAATTCAGGGCCAGGCGAACCCGCCCGGCCAGGTAATCACAATTACGAATAATGGGGGTAGCCCGCTCAAGTGGCACAGCGCGGTCACTCAGCTCAATACAAACTGGCTCGGCGCTAGCCCCAGCGGAGGCGTCGTTCTCCCCGGCCAGACGGGCCAGTTGACGGTGAATGTGACGACCACTTCCCTGACGCCCGGCACTTATCCCGGCCAGATTACGCTCTTCGCGACGGATATGCGCGGTTCTCCGGCCAGCGGGAGTCCCCAGACCGTCTCTGTCAATCTGACGGTTCAGCCTCCCTGTACTCTGGCGCCCCCGTCGCAGAGTACGCTGCTCTTCAGCGCCATCGCGGGCGGGGCGAATCCGCTTGCGCAGACGGTGACGTTCACGGGAGCCGGTAGCTGTACCTGGCCTCTGCACTGGAATACAAATGTCTCTCCAGCCGCTTCCTGGCTCTCGCTCGCCCCCGCTTCAGGTGCATTGACGACCGCATCGCAGCAGGGCAGCATAAGCGTGGGCGTGAATACCGGCTCGCTCGCTCCAGGCACCTATAGCACTCAGGTGATGATTAGCGCAACCGATTCCGCCGGGATGACGGCTCATAATAGCCCCCAGACCTTTACGGTGACGCTGACAGTGTTGCAGCCCTGCACGCTGCAGCCGTTGCCCTCGCAGATTGCGCTGGGAGCCTCTCAGGGCCAGGCGACGCCCGCCTCGCAAACCTTTACGCTCAATGAAACAGGCTCTTGCGGCGGCGGGGTGGCCTGGAGCGTGAGCGGGGACGCGGGCAGCAGTTCCTGGCTCACTCTCTCTCCTTCCTCCGGCACCGATACCGGCAGTGGCAGCACTGTCACTGTCTCCGCCTCTGCCGGCAGCCTTGCTCCGGGCACCTATACCGGCTCCATTATGGTCGCTGCCAGCAATAATGGGATTGTCCTGCAGGGCAGCCCGCAGACGATTACGGTGACGTTCGTGATCTCTGCGTTCACGGTGAGCGGTACAGTTGTGGCCTGTGGAGGCCCGGCGCCCGATTGCTCATCCTCTTCGGCCCTGGCCGGCGCTACCGTTTCGCTGGTCAGCGGTGGCACGACGATCGCTACCGTTACCGCCGATTCTGCCGGCAACTTTACCTTTGCGAATATCCCCCTGGGCACGTATACAATCACTGCTCAGGGAGCCGTCGGGGTGACAAATTATTCCGGCTCCACGACGGTCGCTGTCGGCGGCAATTCAAGCGGCACCGTTGTGCAGACCTTCTCTTCGTAACCGCCTTTTGAAAAGTGCTTCCCTCTGCGTTTATAATGCTAGAGAATCTTTTGGGTGAGCAGATGACGCCAGGCCGGGCGGCGACAGCCTGTTTTTTGGGAACGATAGCTCTATGACGGACAGGATGAGGCATGGAGACGATACGTTGTCCACGCTGTAATAAATTATTGCGGGCAGACGCCCAGAGTTGTAGCCGCTGCGGAATTGCTCTGCCGGCTCAGGGAACCACCCGGAGACGCAGCAGTGGCTCCGGTCAGTCGCTGCCACCTTCGCAACCCAGCAACCCTCCCGCCTCTCCCCACCGGGCCGGCCATTATTCCGGTCTGCACCCGGAGGATCAGCCGTTCCAATCCAGCTTTTTTATGCGCATCCGGCGTCCCCCCGAACCCACTCCCGCCGTGACGGATTGGAGTACGCTCCTCGAGGTGGATGCGGGAGATTTGCCGCAGGAGGCGCAGGGCGATCTGCTCGAGCGGCAGGAGGCCGTACTGCATGATGAGGAGCCGGGACCGGCGACCCTGGCGGAGCTGCCTACGTTCGTTCCCCGCCGCTCGCTCAACACGCCTATCCCGGAGACGCCTCCCCCACCGCCCTTGCGCAGGCCCCCGGCAAAAACGCGGATTCGGGTTGTGCCGCTCCTGGTCACTGCTTCGGTGCTCTGCTTCCTGGTGGCGACCGGCCTGCTGACTTTTCTGCTCCTGAGCAACGGCCAGGCTCGTTCGCTGGGACCGCAGCTCCTGGCGCTGCCCGGCGAGTTGCGCGTGGGCGATACGCTCCAGCTTTCCGGCAGTGGCTTCGCGGCTCATCACGTCCTGACGTTGACGCGCGATTCCCACATTCCTCTGGTGGACGCTCAGAACCGGCCCATCAAACCGACCACTGATGCCCAGGGAACCTTCCAGGCCCACATCTTCATCACGAACGCCTGGAGCATCGGCGTACATAACTTGCAAGCCAGCGAGGGAGAGCACAGCGCCACGACAAGGTTGACCATCCAGGCAAGTCTCGCCGGTCCCCCCCGCCTGCAATTGGGCATCTCACGCATCGACCTGGGCGCGGGCTTCCCCGGCACGCTCACACATAAAAATATGACGTTGATAAATGCCGGCGGCGGACAGGTTCACTGGAGCGCGAAGACGAACGTCGCCTGGCTCTCGCTGAATCCAACCAGCGGCACCTTCGCGGGCAATGCCCTGGTGACGCTGACGGCCAATCGCGCTAACCTGGCTCCCCAGGCGTATGTGGGGCAGGTGATCTTTACACAGGATGGCGGGGCTTCGCTGCCGCTCTATGTCTCGATGACGGTCGATACAACGCCGCCCAATCTGGTGCTTTCAACCGCCTCGCTGGCCTTCGCCGGCACTCCCGTCCAGAGTCCCGCCGGCCAGACGGTGGTGATCCAGAATAACGGCGGCCAGTCGCTGAATTGGACCAGCGGCACGACGACCGCCGACGGCGCGAACTGGCTCAGCGTGACTCCCGCCGGCGGTGTCCTCGCCGCGAATACCTCGGCTATCCTGACCGTCAATGTCGATACGCTGCACATGGCGCTCGGCAACTACCAGGGAGCGTTGAGCTTTAGCTATGCAGGCGGCCCGGCTCAGCAGGTCGCGGTTACGCTCACGGTGAATCCGCCTCCTCTGCCGGCAATGCATATCTCGCCGCAAAGCCTGAGCTTCTCGACGAACCAGGGCTTTGATCCGCCTCCCAAGAGCTTTACAATTTCGAATACCGGCAATGCGCCGCTCAACTGGACGATTCGCCCCGACGCGAACGGCACGGCCTACCTGGGAATCTCGCCCGTGCGCGGCAGCATTCCCCCCGGCCAGAACGCGACTGTCTCGATCGCGCCCATCCTGGGCAGTGTAAACGGCACGATCAATTCAACCCTGACGGTTCAGGACAGCGATCCCGGCACGACTGTGCCCGCTCAGCAGGTCGCTATCTCGATTGCGATCACCAACCAGCCGGTAATCACGCCGGCCTCGAATCGCCTGGAATTCGACCACGATAGTGTGAACACCGATACCAGCGAACTGCTGATCTTCAGCAATAGCGGCAGCCTGCCGCTGAACTGGGTGATGACACTGAGCGCGCAGGTTCCCTGGCTCTCCTTCGATACCACCAGCGGCACGCTGGCCCCCGGCGATACTACCTATATCAACGTCCGCTGCGTGAGCAGCCAGATGAAGCAGGGCACCTACACGCTCACCCTGACCCTCAAGGACAGCGATCCCGGCACCGTTGTGGCTCCTCAGACGGTCACTGTCACCCTGATCGTGTCTGGCTAGGCCCGTTGCACTGCCGGCGGCTTTTTGCTATAGTAGAATTGCATGATTACACGTTCGTGCGATCACCGCTTCTCTGGCAGAGAAGGCTGCACTATTTCTTTTCGCTTTAACGCGCTGAAAAAACGCTCATGGAGGATAACAAGCCGTGCCAACAATTAATTTTGTCCGTGAAAATATACAGGTAGAGGTGCCGGAGGGCGAGCATGTGCGTTACCCGGCCCTGGAGAACGATGTGAGGATCTATTGCGGCCTGTGGGGCCTGGCGAACTGTCACGGCAACGGCCTCTGCGCCACCGACCGCGTGATCGTGACGCCCGCCAACAATGTCAATCCGCATACAACCCTGGAGAAGATCCGCCTGGGCCGCGCCCTGAAGAAAAATCCTAACCTCCGCCTGGCCTGCCAGGTCGAGGTCTACGGCGATGTCGATGTCCAGACGCTCTGCAAATAATTTCTTTGTCAGCCGCAAGATGTGAAAAATGGGACGGAACGCACGTGAAACACATGTCCCGCCCCATTTTCACATCCTGCGGCTGATTTTCTACTGCGCTGTCGGCTCGACCACAAAGAGCAGCGTTGAGGCCAGTTGCTGATTTCCCTGCTGGTCCACCCAGTACACCTCTACCCTGCCCTCCGCCGGTTGACCGTAGACCATCTGGAACAGTCCCTGGTTCTGCGTTTTTGGATCGGTGACGGGCTGATCCAGCTCCCGGTAGAGATTATCGTTGGTGTACCATTTGGTAATGATCGTGCCTGGCTTGTTAGTATTGATGCTGCACGTTAGATAAATCGTCTGGCCTGCGGTAAACTGATTTGCATAGATAGGAACCAGGTGGCTCTGAGGGTCGATGCTGGTTCCCAATCCGACCGAGGTGATGACCTTGTTGCCCGGACCCGGCGTCTGCTGAGTGGGAGGCACCGGCAGGGTGCGCGCCGTCGACGCGATCGAGGGCGGAGCGTAGAAGCCGAAGAATTTCTCCAGCGGCGTGAGTCTGCCTGTCACCTGGGCGAAATAGATCGAGCCGCCGCACAGCAACGAGAGGACCACGATCATGCTGATCAGCCCGCTAATTGCACGGTAGCGCGGGATGACCGGGCGCGGCTTCGTATACATCGGGGGAACGTAGACCGGCGCTTCCTGGTCCGGCAGGGCCGGGACCAGCGAGTTGACGGCCCGCACATTTGGGCCGATAGTGGGGAAACCGGTGGGCAGCGGCACCAGCGAGTTCGGGGAGGGATGCTCCTGGTACGGCACCGGCAGCAGCGACTGCTCCCTCTTCCCCTTCTCGCCTGGTCCCGCCGCCTGCGTCTCTACGCCGGGAAACGCGAGCTGCTGGACGCCCGAGGATGTGCCATCCTGCCAGGAATTTGTGGAGAAAGGAAATTGTCCTGAGTTCCAATCGCTGCCCGACGCGGCGGGGCCGCCCCAGGAGTTTCCGAACGCAGCCTGGTCCTGGTTGGCGACAAAGGACGTGTTCTGGCCGCCCCAGGCATCTCCAGCCGACGGGGCGGGCGCGTTGCACCATGGGCACGGCGCATTATTCGTCGGTCTGAAATTACTACAGGCTGGACAGAGCATCGTATTCCCTTTCTTGCTTTTCTCTCTATGTTCACCATTGCTATCTCGTCCATTACGTTAACATCCGTCCCGCCCACGGTCAAGAAATCGCCCGCGCTATGGGGCAAAATGGCTAGGTATCTATCTCTTTAAACGTGTTTCAATGTGTGTCTGGCTGTTTTATTTTCCGCGCGGGCCCACAGGGGTTTGGAGCACGATTGGAGGGCATTTCGCTGCTCCGGGGATGTTTATGCATGCTCTGAAATGTTCGCAAAATCGATATCTGTATAGGCTTCCGCTATCGGGAACTGTATCCCCAGACTGGTGAGCATGATTGTATCGTTGGCTTCGTAAATGTCATATACCCACTTGCCCAGCTCTTTCCTATAAACCTCTATCCTCGGCGCTTTCGTATCTACAAGCAAGTATTCCTCAATGGTAGGGCAGGCGCAATAATGTCTGAGTTTCTGGGTTCGATCTATCATCTCGGTGCCTGGAGAGAGCACTTCGACAACCAGGCGCGGGCATTGGATTGCAAGAGCAGTTCCCCGATCACGCGGATCACAACTGACTGTAATATCGGGATGGAAATAGCGGCTTTCAGAAACACGTACTTTCATATCAGAATTGTACACACGGCACGGTTTCCCCCGCAGAAGTCCCCACAGAACTCGATGGATGTTGCCGCTAATGGTGCTATGATCCGCAGTTCCCCCCGACATCATGTAGACATAGCCATCAACATACTCATAGCGGTGTTCAGTATCGGTCTCTTCAAGTTTAAAGTATTCTTCAACGCTCATTGTTTGTTGATGGCCTAGTGCCATGATTTTTCTCCTCCTCCTCTGGAGGGTCTATCCAATCTCTTTCTCTCCTATCGGTTCTATTCTATCATAGAAAAGGTATTCTACAAGCTCCCTTGAAAGCCCTGATGATGCATGCTACCATTACGACAGAGATTATCGCAGCAACAGGGACGCCGGGCAGGCGTTGCTAGTCAGGCAGGCAGGCTATGCAGGAAACGCAGGAGCACTGGTATCGCAGGCAGGCCATTGAGCGGCTGGCCCAGCATATTCCCTTCGAGCGGGACGTGGCCAGCAAGGCGGAGCAGATTGAGATGCTGCGCGGGTTGGTCATTCGCTATGGACGCGAGATGGACCCGGAGCTCTTCGGCTTTGAGGCGCGCAGCGAACTGATTCGCCTGGGCCTGTGGGGACGCATAGGGCCCGCTTAGGCGCGCCCGCCGCTTTGTGCTATCATGTATTCCATAGGGAGAACGACTCGCGTTTTTGACAATTGCTACTTGCAGTACCCGCAAACGGGCCGCAAGCAGAATGTGAGCGGAGCGGCTCCTCAGAGGATGGAGCACACTTCTGATCTCCGCAACAGTCAAGTAGAAATGCACTAAGGGGGCAATGATGCTCAAAGGTACATTGTTGTATATGGCGCAGAATGAGGCTGTGCGCAAGTTTGTCATCAGCAACCGGGCCACGCGCGGCGTCTCGCGGCGCTTTGTGGCCGGCGAACATCTGGATGAGGCCATCGAGGTTACGCGCGCGCTTAATAGCCGCGGCCTGCATGTCTCGCTGGATCACCTGGGGGAGAATGTCTCGGACGAACGGGAGGCCCGCGCAGCCGCGCAGGACTATATGGAGATTCTCGACCGCATTAAGGCGACGGGCGTGGACGCAAATATCTCGATCAAGCTGACCGCGCTCGGCCTGGATATCTCGACGGAACTCTGCGAGGAGAACGTCTCGCGCATCCTGGAACACGCTCAGCAGTTCCCTATCTTTGTGCGCATCGATATGGAAAGCTCGGCCTATACCGAGCGCACGGTCGATCTGACCCTGCGCCTGCATGAGCGTTTCGAGCATGTCGGCACGGTCATCCAGTCCTGCCTGTATCGCAGCAAGAAGGATGTGGAGCAGCTTATCCTCCAGGGTGTGCGCGTGCGCCTGGTCAAGGGTGCGTACAAGGAGCCGAAGTCGGTGGCCTTTCAGAACAAGAGCGAGGTGGATCATAACTATGTGCGCCTGATGACGCTCCTTCTGCAGAAAGGCAATTACCCGGCCCTGGCGACGCATGACGAGGCGATTATCAACGCCGCCTGCAAGTACGCGCACGACAACGGCATCGGCCAGGACGCCTTTGAGTTCCAGATGCTCTACGGCATTCGCCGCGATCTGCAGGAGCGGCTGGTCCAGCAGGGCTATCATGTGCGCGTCTACGTGCCCTACGGCTCGCAGTGGTATCCCTACCTGATGCGCCGCATGGCCGAGCGGCCCGCGAATCTGATGTTTGTCATGAGCAATGCCGTGAGGCGCTAGAGAAGGATGTATTTCATGACCGATTTTGTTGTTGCCACCGGTGTCGCCGAGGTGCGCCGCGAGCCCGATGGCTCCTCCGAACAGGTGACGCAGGCGCTGCTGAATATGCCGGTGTACGCCGGGGAGCCGCAGGGCGAGTGGGTGCCGGTGAAGCTGGTGGACTATATGGGCTGGATGCGCCTGGAGGATCTGGCTGCGCCTATCTCCGGTGGCTTTTGCAAGGTTGGCGAGAACTGCTCAACGCCTCTGCCCCTGGTTGCGGTCATCACGGCGACCCACACGCCGCTCTACGAGGCCCCGCAGGGCGAGCAGTCCTCCGGCATGGCATACCTCTCGACGCGCCTGCCCCCGCTGGATACGACCCATCCCGCGCGCGTCCAGGTGGCACTGCCCGGCGAGCGCACGGCCTGGATCGAGCGTGCGGCCCTGGAGATTCGCCAGCGGCGGATGCCCTATCCCCGCCAGACGGCAGAGACCGTGACGGCCTACGCGCGCAGCCTGCTCGGCGTACCCTATCTCTGGGGTGGCACAAGCTGGCAGGGCATCGATTGCAGCGGCTTCGTTCAGCTCTGTTATCGCATGGGCGGCTACTTTATTCCCCGCGACGCGGATCAGCAGGACGGCTTTCTCTATCACGCAATCGAGCGCCCCAACATGCGCGCCGGCGACCTGATTTTCTTTGGCAGCCAGGAGATTACGCACGTCGGCCTGGCCCTCAACGATCATGAGTATATCCATGCCGAGGGACAGAACTATCATCGCGTGGTCATCAATAGTTTTCGCTCCACCGATGAGCATTACTATCCGCGCCTGGACGAGATTGTGTGGAGCATCAAGCGGGTGATTGAAGATGATGGAGAGTAATCTCGAGTTGATCTTACATGGCCTGGGCGGACGCGCGGCCTGCCTCGCGCAGTGCATGGAGCAGGAAGGGCCGCGCACGCTCTGCTCGCTCAATCCCGACGAGGTGTTTCCGGCGGCCAGCCTGGCGAAGGTGCCGATCCTGGTCGAGCTGGCCCGCCAACTGGCCCGCCCCGGCAGCGAGTATTCCTGGGAGACACGCCTGGAGGTGCCGGAGGCGGCCCGCGTACCCAGCGATGGCGTGCTGGCCGACCTCTCGCCTGAGCTACGTCCGACCATTCAGGATGTGGCCCACCTGATGATTACAATCAGCGATAATACCGCCTCGAATCTGCTGCTGGACCTTGTGGGCATGGAGGCGGTGAATGCGAGTATGCGCGAGCTTGGCCTGCGCAATACTCGCCTGGAGCGCCGCTTTATCGATTTCGAGGCACGCCGGGCCGGACGCGACAACTGGACCAGCGCCGCTGATATGGTCCTGCTTTTCTCGCATATCTACGCCGGGCGCGTGCCCGAACATGAGCGGCTGCTGAAGATCCTGCTGCGCCAGAACGATTATCGCATTCTGCCCGCGTATTGGGGCGAGGAGACGCCGTTCGCCCATAAAACCGGCGGCCTGGAGGGGATTCTCCATGACGCCGGCATTCTCTTCCGCGCGCCGGACGACCGGCAGCGCCCCTTGATCATCGCGGCCCTGACAGCCGCGCAAGACGATGTTCCGCTCACCCAGCTTACCCTCGCTCGCGTGGGCCGCGCGCTCCGCCAGGAATGGCTGGCGCTTGCAGAATGAGAGGAGTGTGCTATGCCTGTTCTTCCCTATAAAGGCGTCTGGCCGACGATTGAAGAGGATGTCTTTATCGCGCCGGGCGCGATGATTATCGGCGATGTGACGATCCGCAGCGGGGCCAGCATCTGGTACAACGCCGTGCTGCGTGGCGATGTCGGCCCGATCGTCATCGGCCATCGCACGAATATCCAGGATAACTGCACCCTACACCTGGATGCGGGCGCGCCCCTTATCATCGGCGATGAATGTACCATCGGCCACGGCGCGGTGATCCACGGCGCCACCCTGGGCAACCGCGTGCTGATCGGGATGAAGTCGGTGGTGCTCTCGTATGCCAGCATCGATTCCAATAGCATCCTTGGCGCCTGCGCGCTGCTGCCCGAACGTAAGCATATTCCCGGCAATACCCTGGCCCTCGGCATCCCGGCCAGGGCGATGCGCGAGCTTAGCCAGGCCGAACTCAATCATCTCGTCACCAGCGCCCAGGGCTACTACGAACGCGCCCAGGAACACCGCCGCTCGGTCAGCGCCATGCGCAATATTTGAATGAGAAGGGGGTGATGGCAAAAAATGCACGTTGTGCATTTTTTGCCATCACCCCCTTCTCTTGGAAAATCTTTAGATTCCCGCGGCAGGCTCTCTCAATCCTTCAGTCATGTATGCGTAGGCCAGGTTCTGGCTGTTGCGGGCGAGGCCCACGCGCCCGCTCTGATCGACGACGATCAGTCCGCCTTTGCCTCTGGCCCTGGCGCTCAGAACGTCGATCGCGGCCTGCGCGGCCTCCCCGGCGGTGCGGCCCTGGGCGACAAAATCGGCAGCCCGTTTGGCGATCAGCAGGCGCGCAAAGTCCTCTCCATCCCCGGTGCAGGAGATCGCGGCGTACTCGTCGGCGTAGAAACCGCAGCCGACCAGCGGCGAGTCCCCAACACGTCCGGGATATTTGTTGTGAATGCCGCCAGTCGAGGTCGCGGCGGCCAGATCGCCCGCGCTATCCAGCGCGACCGCGCCTACGGTTCCGTGCTTCGGCTCGTCGCGCGCGGCCAGCGTGGCGATCTCGCGGCGAATCATGCGCGGCTCGTCGGGCAAGAGGCCATGTTCGGCCAGATACGCCTTCCACCGCTGGTATTGTCGCTCAGTGAGCAGTTCGTCAAAGGAGCAGCGAGCGATCCCCGCCTCCTCGGCGAACTGCTCGGCCCCGCGCCCAACGAGCAGCACATGGGGACTCATCAGCACCTTGCGCGCGAGCAGGATCGGATTTTTAATCAGTTCGACCCCGGCGACCGCGCCGACATCGAGCGTGCGCCCGTCCATGATCCCGGCATCGAGCTCGATGTTCCCCTCGGCGCTCAAACAGGCCCCGGTGCCGGCATTGAAGGCCGGATCGTCTTCGAGCACGCGCACCGCGACCTCCACGGCGTCCAGGGCGCTGCCTCCCGCCTGGAGCACCCGCCAGCCGGCCAGCGCGGCCTCCCGGCAGCCCTGACGCGCGCTTTCGTGTCGATCAGAAGAGATGTCCCCGGCCCCACCGTGGACAATAAGTGCAATGGGCATAATGTGATAACTCCTCACTAGTGGCTGTTCTTTCTTATCTCTTGCATTGTATCACGCCCACTGCTTTATGAATCAGCCCAGATCCGTTGCCCTTCCCGGTTCCACCGCAGGCGGGTGCTGTCCACCATGAGCTGTTACTCCCGAAAGGCGGTGGAATCCCCCTCCCCGTTCGGGTTCGCGAACAGCGCCTGGCTCTCCTCGGCGGACCGGTTGACGATGGCGATGGTACAGCGCGAAACACAGATCAGCTTGTCGTTCTCGTCGGTGATGCGCACATCCCACACGTGGGCAGTGCGGCCCAGGCGCAGCGGCGTGGCCGTGCCGGTCAGCACCCCCTCGCGCTTGGCCCGCAGGTGGCTGGCATTGATCTCCAGGCCAAAGGCCATCTGCGTGGCCGGATCGATGTTGAGCGCGCTACCCAGCGAGGCCAGCGATTCCGCGAGAGTGATGGAGATGCCCCCGTGCAGATAGCCAAGCTGCTGCCGATGGTTCGGCCCGATCGGCATCGTGGCCACAACCCGCTCTTTCTCCGCCGTGACAAGGGTAATATCGAGCATATCCCAGACTGAACCCCGGCGCGTGCTATTGATCCGGGCGATGACCTCTTCGCTAGAGAATTCCATGAATGCGTATGTCCTCTCTTTGTCTGCTTGCTATAGTTGTTGGTATTATAAAACATGAACGGGCTTGACATGGCCGGGTTGGCGCAAGATACTTATCCATAACGGCAGAATTCCAGGTAGATTGAAAGCTGGCCGGGGAGCCGCGTGAGATGAGCCGCCGGCCAGGTAAGCAGGAAGGAACGCAGTGTCGCATGTTTGATACAAGCAAAGTAGGTCAGAGCTTTCCCCCGTTCACCATCGAGGTCGCGCGGTGCAAGGTCCACGAACTGGCGCTGGCGATCGGCGATACCAATCCTATTTATCACAGCCGGGAGGCTGCGCAGGAGGCCGGCTATCCCGATGTACCGCTCTTTCCCACCTCGCCCACAACCTTCGCTTTCTGGGGAAATACCAACATGGGCAAGCACCTGGTGGATATGGGCCTGAACGTGATGCGCATTCTCCACGGCGAGGAGGAGTATGAATATCTGGCCCCCATCTATCCCGGCGATGTGCTGACCGGCGTGGTGACGGTCGCGGAAGGCAAAAGCCGCCAGGGCCGCGACGGCTCCTCACTGGATATCGTTACGCTGGAGACGCTCTACACCAACCAGGAGGGGCAGGAGGTTTTGAAGGCGCGCCAGACCATCGTGGTGCGCGAGTAGCAATGAAAGGATCGACAACGATGAGCAGAACTATGCTTCCGGCAAAGATCTATTTTGAGGACGTGCAGGTTGGCGATGAGATTCCCAAACTGGTGACTGCCCCGGTGACACACCTGCAGCTGGTACGCTATGCGGGCGCCTCCGGCGACTTCAATCCGCTGCACACCGATCCCAAGATCGGCGAGATGATCGGCGTGGGCGGAATTATCGCGCACGGCATGCTCATTATGGGCTTTGTGGGCCAGATGCTGAGCGACTACGTGGGTCCCCAGGCACTCAGGAAATTCGGCGTGCGCTTCAAGGGCATGACTCACCTGAACGACGAGATCACCTGCACCGGCACGATTACCGAGAAGTACGAGGAGAACGGCGAGGGCCGCATTGCCGGCAAGGTTCAGGCCGCCGACCAGAACGGCGATGTCAAGGTCACGGGTACTTTCGTGGCTGCTCTGCCTCGTAGAGCATAATAAATAAAATTGCGCGCTACGCGCACAAGAATAGAAATGGGGTGCAAATTGCGTTAAACGCAATTTGCACCCCATTTCTATTCTTGTGCGCACTATTCTGCCCAGAGAGCAGGGCAAAGCCGAAAATTTGAGAACGAAACAATTTCTCAATTCTGGTACAAATTGGAGATATTTTCTCCAGATTTGCCGCTCATACTCATGACAGAGTACAGGAAGACAGTTTACTCATCTGATGCAAGCTACTCCTGGCTCAATATTACCGGTTATACCTTTGTTTATTCGATGGTACAGACAAGTAAAGGATTTCTGAGAAGATAGTCATTCCTCTTGCAGCAAGAGGAGAAAGGATTTCACCAATGAGTATCGAACGGCATCCAATCTCTCATCGCGCATTCTCTGGCAGGCTCGCGCGCCTGTCTGCCGATCGTATCAAGCGGGGAGGATTCCTCTACTGCGCTGCTCTCTTTACCTTAAGCGCGGCCATCATCCATCTCCTCGCCATCCTGTTCCAGACGCCGCAATCCGGCCTGCTGACGGCCCTCATCCTGATCGGCGCGGCTATCCAGGTCATCAGCGCCGTCGGCGTTGTTCTCTGGCCTGCGCGCCGTTTGCTGCTCGCAGCGGGCCTTGTCGATGGGCTGGCACTGCTGCTCTGGGTACTCGCCCATACCACCGGGGTACCAGCCGGGTTCGCCCTCTGGCGTGCGGAATCGCCCGGCATTGCCGACATGTGGCTTCCCATCATGGAAGGAATGGCCGCCTGCTTCTTTTTCAGCCTCGCGGCCCGCACCTGGACCCTGCTCTCGCGGCCCTGGCGCATTGTCCTGGCCGCGTTGCCCTGGATGTTCCTGGCCATTTTGTTGATCCTGGCACTGCTGAACCAGGTCACGACGGCGCTCTTTATGGTGGCCCTCTTCACGGTCCCGGGCACCATTCCAGGCAGTCTTCAGTTAATCTTCCTGCCTGGTTTGGGACTGCTAGTCCTCTTCCTGCTGCTGCGCCTGGTCCTCCCCCGCCTGCGCGCACGGACGCCCAGAGCCTGGCTGGTCTCTCTGAGTATCCTGCCCGGACTGCTCGTCACTAGCCTGCTGAGCTGGCCCGCAGCCACTCAGAGTGCTCCGAACGCGGTCTGGTTTCCCGCATCTCCTTCCGCGACGGTCAGCGCGCCCGCCGGGCAGATGACCACGCTGGAGTACTGCAACCCCGGCGGCGACCCGCTGGCAATGGATCTCTCTGAGCCGGAGGCAAGCTTCGCCCGACCGGTGCCTGTCGTCTTCTATATACATGGCGGTGAGGGAGTGATCGGAAACCGCCAGTTGACCGACGCTGATGGCGTCTACTTTGCCCGCCTGCGCAACAATCTGCTCGCTCGCGGCTTTGCCGTCGGTTCGATCGATTATCGCTTCCCTCCGCTCTACGGAATGCTCGATCAGGTGGTGGATGCCAAGTGCGCCGTGCGCTTCCTGCGCGCCCATGCCGGAGAACTGGGGATCGACCCGCAGCGCATCGGCGTCTACGGGGTCAGCGAGGGCGGATATCTCTCCGCGATGCTGGGCCTCACCGGACCCGATGCGGGCTTCGATAAGGGGCAGTACCTGGATCAGTCGAGTCGCGTGCAGGCGGTAGTCGATATGTGGGGACCGACCGACCTCACAGACTGGCGGGGCACGCCGAGCTGGGTCTACACGCTTGGCACGGGCCTGGGTATATCCCGGCAGGGCACAGCCCTGAACGCAGACAAAGCTCCGGCAGGCAATACCAGGAAGAATTATGCCAGCCCGGTCAGCTATGTCGCGCCCGGCGCACCTCCTTTCCTGATCCTGCAAGGCGCCGACGACTGGTTTATCACGCCGCACCACTCCCAGAAGCTGGCGAGCCTGCTCCAGGCCGCTCACGTGCCCACCACCCTGGTGATGATCCAGCATGATGAACATGGCCTGGCAGCCCCCACGCCAGGGCAGGTTGAGCAGCCGAGTCCCGACGCGCTCATCCAGATGATCGAGAACTTCTTCGTCAGGACCCTGGGGGCGTAAGCTCGCACGCCTGCATATAACCGGCCATAGGCAAGGGAAAACGAGCCTGCCGGGTGCGGCGGACGGGGATTGTCCGCCGCACCCGGCAGGCTCGTTTTCCCTGAGGTTGGATGGGCGACTGGACAAAAAAAGCCCGCCCATACAGGCAGGTGGGGTGGCAACGTCCTATTTTCCCGTGGGGTCGCCCCCAAAGTATCATCGGAGCTGAAAGGCTTAACTACCGTGTTCGGGATGGGTACGGGTGTTTCCCTTTCGCTATAGTCACCACCCCACCTGCATGCACAGGCGGGAGAAGTGTTCTTCTGATCCAGAAACGCTACCAGGAATAGCGGCCCGGCTATTCACATGCGTGATAGCGAGAAATTTGGTGGAGATGAGGGGATTCGAACCCCTGACCTCTGCCGTGCAAAGGCAGCGCTCTTCCAGCTAAGCTACATCCCCCCAGGATCTGGGTGGGCCTTCCTGGACTCGAACCAGGGACCTCAGTCTTATCAGGACTGCGCTCTAACCACCTGAGCTAAAAGCCCGTATGCGCGTAAGCAATTGAGTTGACCCGGACAACTCAAGAGTGGTAAGGCAGGCAGCGAACACACACCTGTTCAGCGACAAACTCAAATTTCAAGCCACCTCCCATCCCTTGCGGGAGGGGAAATGGATCGACCTGGGATCGCCCTGGCGCATCGCGCCAGCGCCGACTCCCTAGAAAGGAGGTGATCCAGCCGCACCTTCCGGTACGGCTACCTTGTTACGACTTCACCCCAATCACCGACCCC